>ERZ1740062.1146-NODE-1146-length-11285-cov-11.683793_pt1 | contig 11285 bp, 11 predicted proteins | sample MGYA00581741_ERZ1740062 | MGnify/ENA primary metagenome ERZ1740062 (study PRJEB43018, sample SAMN04849747) | marine metagenome | isolation source: floating plastic debris | place: Pacific Ocean | collected 2008-09-01 | study: EMG produced TPA metagenomics... | reverse complement strand
TCAGAGACAATCCGGCCGCCCCAGATGGCTTCGATCAAATCATCCTTGGACAGGACCCGATCACGATGTTCGATCAGATGCGCCAGCAATTCGAACACTTGTGGCTCAACACTGATCAATTCCCCCTGGCGCCTCAGCTCCAGAGTGGACGTATCGAGTTCGAATGGGCCGAAAATGTAACGCATGTCCGCCTCCACATCATGAATTCACTCGAAAAACAGGAATTCTGCAAGCTTTCATCACGCCAAAATCAAGCTTCCAAGCCGACCAGAGGGCAAGGAAAGCGGGTCATACCGACACCCTTGTACTCTTGTCATGGAGACTTCGATGTCCCGTTCTATCATTTTCGCTTATGGCGTGGCGAGCTACCTGATTTTCCTTGGTGTTTTCGTCTATGCCATTGCCTTTCTCGGCAATCTCTACATTCCCAATTCCATAGATGCAGACCCGGTCGGACCGGTCTGGCAGGCCGTTTTGATCAATCTCGCCCTGCTCGGCGGATTTGCGGTTCAGCACAGCCTGATGGCGCGGCCCGCCTTTAAACGCTGGTGGACCAAAATCATCCCGCCGGCCGCCGAACGCAGCACATATATTCTGTTCTCAAACCTCGCCATGATCGCCCTTTTCCTGTGGTGGCAACCGATTGGCGGCGTGATCTGGGATGTTGCGTCGCAACCCGCGCGATCGATTGTTCTCGCCATTTACTTCATTGGCTGGGCCATCCTGTTCTATGCCACCTGCCTTCTGAACCATTTCGAATTGTTCGGACTGCGTCAGATCTGGCACCATTTGCGCGGCGAGCGTCAGCCCGGCGCCAAATTCCGTCAGCCTGGTCTCTACAAGCATGTCCGCCACCCCATCTATGTTGGCTGGCTGATCATTTTCTGGGCCACACCGACCATGACCATCGCGCACCTGCTTTTCGCAGTGATGACCACCGCTTACATTCTGATCGCGGTTCAGCTAGAAGAGCGAGATCTCGTGAACGAGCTTGGCGACGATTATCGCAAGTATCAGCGCCGCGTCCCGATGATCATTCCTTTTCTGAAATTCAGAAAATCACCGGCGCGTCGTGAGCTTCCGGAAACCTGAGACGCGCGATGTTTGATCCCGGATAGTCGAATCCGGCACGCGTGCACAGCACTCGGCATGAAAAGACCATCGCCAATCGCGAACCCACAAAAGGAGGGGCGTTTTCAAACGCCCCTCTTGCCGAATGAAGTCAGAGCCTAAGCCGACGCCTCAAAGACCGGCCAATGGTCAGCAATCTTGCCATCCTCATAGACCGCGATATCGCCGAACTGAAGGAAGACCGCTTCGCTTTGATGTGGCCGGAAGAAGACGAATTCGTCCGCCGCAATCTCTAGATCGGGACCCCCGTTAAGCATTTCCTGATTGGACGACCGCCCAAAAGTGGAATTGTAAGACAGGCCCGGCGGATCGACCGGATCAGCCAGCCAGTGTCCGCCATAGATGAAGACTGTCTTGGAATAGTTCGGATCCCATGTTCGCTTGGCGCGATCGGCAAATTCCAGTCCCGGCATCTGTGTTGTCGGCAGGGACTTGATGACCGGCGTGGCGATGAAGCTGGCCGGCTGATGCGGTTCCAGCAACTCGCTGTCAAAGTGAGTCGGCTTGACCAGACACGACCCGGCGGAAATCTCGTTCGCGATCTCTGTATCTTCATAATAGCGATAGGTCGGACTGCCAGCCGCATTGCGCGTCGCCTGAGCCATGGTTTGCGGATCGAAGACGGAATGCGCCTGGTCCAGGGCCGCGCGGTAGATTTTCCAGGCGCCGGCCAAGGCCTTATCGCGCCAACCTAAAGTCGTTGGTAAAGCTGGAATGTGGGGCTCGTACCCCATGAAACCGGAAAACGCCAATTGCTCTGACGCGTGAATGTGCTCGAGTGCGGCCTGCAATTCAGCGCCCGGCTCAAATCCGCCGCGATGTAATCCGACATCGAGTTCGAGATTGATCCGCATGGGCTGATCCTGCGCGACCGCCAGATCCGAATATTGGCGCAAGCGATCATTTGAATCGATCAACCATTGGATGCGGCCGGCTGCGTCCTGACGCTCGGAAGACAAGTCCTGAAAATAGGATTGCGCCGCCCGCACGGGCATAGGCTTGCCTAGCAACTGACTGGCTTCGGGCATTTGTCGGCTGAGTTCGGACAGCATGGGCAGATTGAATGTCATCAACCGATCCGTTCCGGCACGCTGGCGAATATGATCGATCAGGCCCAGCGAAGGCAGCGACTTTGCGACGATCCGATAGCCCATGCCAGCGGGTAGATGAGCCATCAAAGTGTCGATATTGGCATTCAGTCGCGCACGGTCCACGACCAGGGTCGGCTGCGCAATGCCGACTTCGGTCAACGCCTTTTGCAGGTCCAGAAAATAGTCCGCGCGCGGACCGCTCTTGTCACTTGGTTTGGACATCAGGGTTGCAACTCCAATGATTGCCGACCCACCCAGAATGAGGTTGCGGCGACTGAGACTAGGCATTGAACGGCTCCCCGAACAGATCGGCAAGGTGCGGATTGAGGAACTTGCCGTCTGGATCCAGCGCGCGCCGCAGCTCGGCGAAGCGCCCAAAATCCGGGTAAAGCTGATCAAAGTCGGCACGTTTCAGGCTGTGCCACTTGCCCCAATGCGGACGACCGCCATGTTCGCGAAAGATCGGTTCAAAATCCGAGAAGAAATAGTCAAACCGCTCATCGACAGCGGCGTGAATGGCGATCGAGATGCACGGCCCTTGATTGAACGGGCTCAGCCAGGCTGAGTCCGGCGCGACAAAGCGAACCTCCATCGGGAAGAACGCATCCTTGCGCCGATCCATCTTGGCCACGACCTTGCGCAGAGCTGCCAATCCCTGATCGCGCGGTAAATGGTATTCCATCTCATTGAACTTGATCGGGCGCGTGGTCGCCAGCAATTCGAGCGAGGCGTCGCTGACATCTTCCAGCGTCCCGCTCGGCAAGGCGGATTGGGCAATGCGGCGCCGCAACCAGGGCCACCAGCCAAACGAGTCGCGCAGGGTCTTCAGGCCTTCCAGTACTTCGTCGTCTTCAGATGGCACCGTGCCAGTAATTTCGCCTTCATGCAGATCATGCGTCAGCGCTGCGGCGATGCCGGTGCCAGGCAGATAGAAGAATTCGAAGTTTCTGTGTGCATCCGCCGTGGCTTCGGCAGTCTCGATCACATCTTCAATCGGCAAGGCCCGCAAGACACGTCTCAGATTGAAGGCCGGAATGGTCTGGATATCATATTCGGCAATCACCCCCAAAGCGCCGAGCCCGACCTTGCCGGCGGCGAAAAGGTCTGGATTGGACACCGCATTGACGTCCAGAACATCGCCACTCGCCGTGACCATGCGGAAGCCGCGAATATAGTCATGCAACGCCGTCAGCGTCGCGCCAGTGCCGTGCGTAGCCGTCGAAAAACTGCCGGCCAGAGTCTGGTCGACAATATCCGGCAAATTGGGAAAGGCCCGGCCACGCTGATCGATCGCCGCCGCTGTCTGGAACAGCGTTGTGCCGGCCCCGAAGGTCGCGACGCCTGTCGCCTCATCATAGGCCCGCAATCCGGTGAAATAGCTGACATCCAGGATCGTGCCTTCGCTTGGCACGAGACCGGAAAAGGAATGCCCGCTGCCGCGTGGACGGATCCGGCCCGAATTGTCGCGAATGAAAGCAGACAAGTCATCCAGCGTTTGCGGCGAGGCCAGCTGTCTGGGCGTCGCCCGCTGCGCCCCGGACCAATTCATCCAGCTCTCTTCTCCGGCTGGGGCGTCCGGATAGTCGGGCGAATATCCCTCGCGCTCAAAGTCCTTCAGACCCCAGGCGACATGCTGTCCGACTGGGATGGCCGCCGCCACACCGAGCGCTGCCCCGGTTTGCAAGAGCCGTCTTCGCGAAACCCCCATTGCCATACCCTCTCCCAAATGATAGTTATCACTATCGTTTATTGCTTTGATCTGACTTTGTCAAATCAGGAGACCGCGAAATGACCCAGGCCACATCGCCGCAAACCACCCGCCGAAGCGCTGCGCGCCAGAAACGCAGCCGGGAAACAGTTGAGCTGATCCTGTCAGCGGCGGCTGACCTGTTGGAGGAGGTCGGGTTTGAGCAATTGTCGACCAATCTGATTTGCAAGCACGCCAGGCTGACGCCGCCTGCCCTGTATCGGTATTTCCCGAACAAGTACGCGGTGCTGAAGGAAATGGGCGAGCGTTTGATGGCGCGCCAGAACGCGCTGCTACAGGACTGGACGCTGGCCGCCGAGGATCTCGATCAGCTGGAGGTGCAGATTGCGCGTCTGCTCGAAGACACCATCCGGGTGACGCGCGAGACGCAAGCCGGCGGCTGGATCATGCGGTCCCTGCACGCAACGCCGATCCTGTCCGATGTGCGGCGCCAATCGCACCGAATCGTCTCGCAAGCCTTGTCGGAGCAGGTGCTGGCCAACTGGCCCGCGCTTGATCCGGCACAAGTGGCGCTGGCCAACCGATTAGGCGTCGAAACCGGTTATGCCCTTGTCGAGATGGTGTTTGACGAGCCGGACCTGGACCAGGCCGAGTTAATTCAGCGGGCCGCGTCCATGCTCGGGCACAATATTCGAACACTGTTAATCGCGCGGTCCGACGCGCGTTAGGCTTTCCAGTTCTTGGGCGGCGCGCCATGCGTGCCGGTGCTTTCAAACTTGGCCTCTTCAGCCTTGTGGCGCACTTGAAGATTGAACAGGACACCCTTGAATCGCGGCAAGAGGGCAAGACAAAAGCCCGTCATTGAGGACAGAAGCACGATCCAGAGCAGGACCAGAATCGGCCAGGGTGCGTCGACCACGGGCAGGATAAAATAGAAGGGCGCGAACAGGATCATGATCAGGAAGCCGACAAAAAAGGCCGGCCCATCGGCCGTGTCCGCCACGGAAAAATCCAGATCACAATGCGCACAACGATCATTGAATTTGAGATATTTGCCGAACAGCTTGCCTTGTCCGCAACGGCCACATTTCAGCATTAGGCCGGACTTGATGGGTGTTTCAAACATCGCACTCTCCTCGCGTCCAATTGGGTATACAGCGCCTGAATACAATTGCGCGTGCGCCTAGGTCGCACCCTTCGATTTGTCGCACCGGCTCGATCACAATTGCGTTGGATAACCGATATGTGAATTGACCCTCGCGCGCCCTCAGAACAGTTCTCGACGTGACCGCACGGCCTCACTCAATCCGGCCAATCCATAACAAACGCGGCATTAGGGAGTAAAAATTCATGAAGTTTCGTTGTTCAAGCCTGTCGAGCTTGGCGGGCGTATCCATCCTTGCCCTGTCACTCGCGACACCCGCCGTTTCAGCCCAAGAAGAAAGCGATCAGGATGACAGTCGTCGCCTGAGTACCGTGACTGTGACCGCGACACAGCGAACCGAGTCCATTCAGGATGTTCCGATCGCGGTGACGGCCTTGAATCCTGAATTGCTGGACCGCGCTGGGGTGGCCGATGTCACATCACTCGACAGCGTCGCACCGAGCTTCAACATGAATAGTTCTGATACAACGACAGGCGGCACCACGCTGAGAATTCGCGGCGTCGGAACGACCGGCAACAATATAGGCCTTGAGAGCTCTGTCGGTGTCTTCCTGGACGGGGTTTACCTGTCCCGACCGGGCGTCGCACTCGGCGACCTGATGGACCTTGAGCAAATCGAAGTGCTGCGCGGCCCACAAGGCACGCTGTTCGGACGCAACACGTCAGCGGGCGCGCTCAACATCAAGACCAAGAAACCCAATCTGGAAGAGATTGAAGGGTTCGCAAATGCGACGCTTGGCAATTTCAACCTTCTCAATGTTCAGGGCGGTGTCAGCGTTCCAATCATTCAGGATACGCTCGCAGTTCGGGTCTCCGGCGCCATTCGCGAAAGAGATGGATTTGTAGAAGGCTTGAACGGCGCGGAAAGCCATGACCGCGACCGTACCGTCTTCCGCGGACAGGCGCTTCTGGATCTGAAAGAGAATGGCACCCTGCGGGCGATCCTCGATTATTCCGAAGCCAATGAGCAGTGCTGTCACGCCATCTGGTTCACGGACACGCCTGCCGTGGCGGCCTTCGGTCCGGCTGGGTTCCCGGCAGATGGCGGCGCACCGAATGTCGGCCCGAGTGCGCTGGAAAACTTGCGGTCAAATGACAGCGAGTTTGGCAACCCATTCGAACAGACCGGCTTCTCCCTGGAATACAATGTCGACACACCGCTCGGCGCCCTGACCTATATCGGCGCCTATCGCGACTTTGAAGACGAGTCCTTCCGCAGCACCGACTATACCGGTCTGAACATTTTCACAGTCGGACGTTCACCCGAAGCGCAGGCACTGCCAGGGTCGCCATTCACGCCTGGCGGAAACGTCACGCAAATCGAAACCACGACGCATGAGTTGAGACTTCAAAACTCAGCGTTCAATGACCGGCTCGATTGGCTGATCGGTCTCTACTATTCGGATGAGACCATTGACTCGCGTGGGTCCTTGACCTTGCTCGATGAGTATCAGGCAGGCGTCAGCGCCGGTTTGCTGGGATCACCGGTCGATCTCCTGACCGCCTTTGCTGGCGGTGTCGATGCGACGGGTGACTTTGCCGACAATGCCTTCCTTCAGGAAGGTGAGTCATTCTCGATCTTCACGCATAATATTCTCTCGGTGACAGACCGTTTGGATCTCACCGTTGGCCTCCGCTATGTTGAGGAATCCAAGGATGGAAGTTTCAACCAGGTGGGCGGTAATTTTGACGCCTGTCTCGGCACCTTCAATACCCTGGCGACAGATCCGACGGCGATCCCGGCAACGCTGGCAGGCGCTTCGGTGGCGCTGAACTGCTTCGTGTTCGCGGCGCCGGTGTTCAACGAACAGAATTTCGGTCCTCTCTTCGGCGCATTTTCAGGCAGCGGTCTGGACGCCCTGCTGCCACAGGAATTCTCGGATACGTTCGAGGATGAAGAGCTCGTCTATACGATCAAGCTTGGTTATGAGATCACGCCGGACATCAATGTCTATGGTGGTTTCACGCACGGTTTCAAATCCGGCGGGTTCAACTTGGATGCCTCAGCCGCTGCTGGTGGCGCAGATCCACGCTTTAACTCGGAGCTGGTCGATGCCTGGGAATTTGGCCTCAAGTCAACGCTGTTTGATGGGCGCGCGCGGGCCAATGTCGCCATCTTCCATCAGGACCTGGAAGGCTTCCAGGTACTCGAATTCACCGGCATCCGGTTCCAGACCTTCAATGTCGGCAAGGCGGAAGCCAGCGGCATCGAGGTCGAAACCGAAGCCCAGCTCACCGATGCCCTCTCGGCGAATTTCAACTGGACCTATTCCGATGCCCGGTATCCAGATGATTGTGACATTCTCGATCAGACCAACCCGGCCTTTAATCCGAACGCCGCCAATCTCTGTGGCAACAGCCTGACCAATGCACCGGAAAATGTCATCGTCGCTGGCGCGACTTATGAGTTCGATGCTGGCGGGCTGAACTGGTTTGCCAATGGCAACCTGCGATATGAATCCGATCGCCGGACCAGTACCCAACCAACCGAATTGCTTAGCAACGTCCTGCTACCTGGCGACATTCAGGACGCCCACACCAAGATCAATCTGCGCGTCGGTGTTTCCGCACCAGACGATCAATGGACGATCGAATTGTGGGGCCGCAACGTGACCGATGAAATCACCAAGAATGTCACGTTCAATATTCCGCTGCGCGGTGGCGAAGGCGCCCGTGCACGCGGTCAATTCACTCAGGATCCCGCCACTTACGGCGTGACCTTGAGAACGCGATTTTAGGATACTCCGAAAATTGCGTTTCCTTCGTACTGGGGCAGCCTTGCGCTGCCCCCTTTTTTATCCGCGAAACGCTGTCACTTCGATCTCGATCAACATCACAGCCTCAATCAGATCAGCAATCACCATAGTCGCCGCAGGCCTTATCTGTCCGAGACGTGCCTCCAGAACGGGTTGAATCTCTGAGACCAGAGCGCGATCGACAACCGTGTATTGTACGCGCGCAATATCTGTCATCTCAAATCCCGCCTCAACCAGAACCGAGGCAATCGTGTCGAAACAGTTCTGCGCTTGTGCATCCACCGCGTCTGGCATCGACATGGTCTGATAATCATACCCCGTCACGCCAGAGACAAAGCACCAGTCACCCTGCACCACAGCGCGGGAATAGCCCATGGTTCGCTCGAATGGCGATCCGGTTGAAATCAAACGGCGTGGGGACGGCATGTCAGCCTCCTTTGTGGTTTTCGCAAAGCGTCTTAAGCTCGCTGCCATAAAACGGGAGGCTGAAACAATATGCATTCAACAATTTTAATCTGCGCCGCGAGCCTGGTCATCCTGACTCTGCTGCTCGCATTCTGGACCAGTATGCAACGCGGCTCGAGCAAGACGATTGCTTATAATGCGCCGCTGGACCCGAGCTCAGGCATGGCCAAGGCACAACGCGCACATGGCAATGCTGCGGAATACGCCGCTTTGCTGATCGGTCTGTTCCTGGTCGTCGGATTTGCCTATCAGGGACGCGACCTGGGCGGCCTGATCAGCTGGACCATCATCGCGGTCACCGTGTCACGCGTCCTGCACGCGCTCGGCTTTCTGATTTGCGAGACCCTGGAAAAGCCGCACGTGCTGAAAATGATTGGCGCGCTGGTGACCTATCTCGGCGGTCTGCTTCTGGCAGGCATGGTCATCTCCAAGGCCCTGTAGGCTTATTTGCCTTCAAAGCTTGGCGCCCGCTTCTCGAGGATCGCATTGACCCCTTCAATGTGATCCTCAGTGTGATGCATCATGGACTGCGCCGCGGCCGACATTTCCATAATGGTTTCATAGCTCGCCGTGGTTCCGTGGCGCAGCAAGGTCTTGGCCACGCGCAGGCTTTGTGGCGGCTGCTGTGCCATTCGCGTGGCCAGAGCCAGGGCTTCGTCCATGAGCGTCTCGCCGGGCACCGCGCGTGAGATCAGTCCCCAGTCGGCGGCTGTGGTCGCATCGATCACATCCCCGGTAAACAGCAATTCAGCGGCGCGGCTGGCGCCAATAATGCGCGGCAACAACCAGGCACCGCCATCGCCCGGGATCAGACCGAGTTTCAGAAAAGTGACGCCGAACTTGGCCTTGTCGGACGCGATCCGCACATCGGCCATACAGGCAACATCGCAACCGAGCCCTATCGCCGCACCATTGACCGCCGCGATGAGCGGGACTTCCAGATTGTAAAGTGAATTGACGATGCGATGGATGTTCCGACGGTATCCTTCCCGCACGCTATAAGGCGAGCCGGCAAAGGCGCCGCTTCGATCCCGCATCGCCTTGACGTCACCGCCGGCGGAGAAGGCGCGTCCCTCTCCGGTCAGAATGGCACAGCGTATGGCCGGATCATCTTCAATCTCAGCGCAGGCCGCCGCAACGGCTGCGCCGTCGCCTTCCTGACCAAGCGCATTCATCATCTCCGGACGGGTCAGCGTCAAAATGGCAATAGCGCCCTGTTTCTCGAGCTTGATGACGGACATACGGGTTCCTCCAAAGTGTTTGAAACGCTTTTACAGCCCCGGCAGCCGCTGTCACCACTTGCGCCGGGGCAAGTCATGTGCGGATGTCACAGCCATGAACACGATTGCACATATGGTGGTCGCATCCGCAGTCCTGGCGCGCCCGGACAGCCCGAAACGCAATTGGGCGGTGCTGCTGGGGGCCTTTGCTCCAGATGCCTCCATGTTCGTTTTTTTTGCCTGGAGCCGACTCCAGGGTTGGAGCGGAGATGAGACCTGGAACGTACAATATTGGAATGAGCCGTGGCAGACGCTGGGAGCGGCCTCCAACTCTTTCGTTCTCTTCGGCCTGTTGCTCGCATTGGCGGCATGGCGCAAATGGCCTCTGGCGGCGGTGATCGCCATCGCAGCCTTGCTTCACCTGGCGCTCGACTTTCCGCTTCATGCCGATGATGCGCATCGCCACGTCTGGCCGTTGACGGATTGGCGGTTCGCGTCGCCGGTTTCGTATTGGGACCCGGAAGCGAATGGCCTGATCGGAGGGGCGATCGAGACTGTGGTCGCGTTAGGTGCGACCCTTGTCTTGTGGCACCGTTTCTCAAAACGGCACTGGCGCGCACTCTTCGTCGGCCTGGCTCTGTTGCAATGTCTGGCCTTCAGCGCCCAGATCGCCTGGTCGCTCTAGGGCGTCTCAGCCGCCTCTGCCTCTTTCGCGGTATATGTACCCGTAAACCAGGGCACCCATTCGTCCGTCTCGGCATTGTATTGTTCGAAATGCTGCGTGACGGTGCCGTCGGCTTCCAGGGTCCACTCGCCGGTGAAATCAGCGGTCTGGGCGGACGCCACATAAGTGATCGTTCCTTCCAGTTTCATCGACCCGGCTTCCGTCAAGCCGCCTTCATAATCAATCATCGCCCCGGTGCTAACCCAGACCTGGCGCCATTTCTCGGTCGCGGGATTGTAGTAATTATAGCTTTGACCTGTGCCTCCCGTCGCTGAGGTCCATGTCTCGAGGATCAGACAGCCGCCTTCTTCGCGCGTGATCTTGTTGTCGCCAGCATAGGTCCCGTCCGGTGTTGTGACGGCCCAGTCACCGACCCAAAAGTCGAATTGGTGAAAGGCCTCGCCTGAACACGGGGCCGGAGGCGTCTGATCGTCCTGTGCCTGCGCCAGGCCGGCCCCGATCAGCCCTGAAACCATTCCGATTACCAAAACTCGCATTGCGTCCTCCATAGAAAAAGCCCTGCCGCAGCATCGTGCGGCAGGGCCAAATGTCAAATCGTGACTTGCAGTCTATTCAGCTGCGACTTTCACATCTTCTGCGCTCAGCGTCGTATAGCGGCGCATATGGTGATCAACATTGCCAAACTCGCTATCGATCATGGTCAGGCGCTTGAAATAGTGACCAACGGCCAATTCTTCCGTCATCCCCATGCCGCCATGGATCTGGATCGACTCCTGTCCGACAAAGCGACCCGACTGACCGATCCGGACTTTCGCGGCAGACACCGCTTTCTTCCGCTCCACGGCATCTTCACCCAGTTTCAGCGTCGCCATATAGGTCATGGAAATCGACTGCTCATGCTCCATGAACATGTCGACCATACGATGCTGCAGGACCTGGAATTTGCCAATCGGGGTTCCGAACTGCTTGCGCTGGCGAGAATACTCAACCGTCATCTGATGCGCGACGCCCATCGCGCCGACCGCCTCAGCACAAGCTGCCGCTGTGGCTTCGTCCACGACTTG
>ERZ1740062.1145-NODE-1145-length-11294-cov-5.649346_pt1 | contig 11294 bp, 11 predicted proteins | sample MGYA00581741_ERZ1740062 | MGnify/ENA primary metagenome ERZ1740062 (study PRJEB43018, sample SAMN04849747) | marine metagenome | isolation source: floating plastic debris | place: Pacific Ocean | collected 2008-09-01 | study: EMG produced TPA metagenomics... | reverse complement strand
TAGCAACATCTAAAATACCGCATAAATGCAAAGAACCCCTTAAAAAGAGTTGTCAATTAATCATTTTTTAAAATAGTCATACCATAATTGTTGGGAAAGCACATTTCAATGGCTTTTCCGTCCTTTCTCTCAAAAGTGAGTTTACCAGTGGTAATAAGTTCAGGAGCTCTGAGCAATTGGTAATCCCCAGTGTTTCTCAGATGTATTCCTAAAGCACGACCCATTGCAATTTGGTTAGTAGGTTCCTTCACTTGTTTTTCATTCATTTCTGCTATGATCAAGACGTTGGTTGGTAATTTGTTTTCATAGCGTATACTGTCGGCATAATGGGTATGGGTAAAAGGTATTCCATCGATGAAGAGGGTATCTTTTGTTGAATATTCATATGTCAATTGAAATTGAAGGGAAATAACTTTTTGTTTGCCACATGTCATGTTTTCAGGTGTGTTTTTCTTACAGGATAGGATAAGGGTACAAAAGAATGATAAGACTACGTATAACTTTTTCATACTGCAATAAATAAAAAAAGCCGCTTTTTACAAAGCGGCTCTTTACTATTCAAGTAAACGGTAATTAGTATACTAAATTGATATTTCTCCAATCGTTAGCACCACTAGCCGTTCCAACTTCTCCTGCTTGTGCAGGGCCACCGAATGTATAGATGGCATCCTGAGTAATTTCCAACTCAGAAGCAGGAACTGGATACATGGTCATGGAACCAGCTTGAAGCATGTCATGTCTTCTCATGAATGCCCATGGCACGCCCATTCCAGATTGAAGGTCCAATTCAATTGAAATTTCATACAACAAAGCATTCAAAATGTTTGGAGCTGCCTCAGTAGTAGACTGCATTCCAACGGTCATACGTGGAGAAGCATCCAAGGCCGCTACAGCAGCAGTAAGGTTACCTAACCAAAGGTTAGCTTCAGCTTTGATGTAATCGATTTCTGCAACTGAAAATACTTGCATCGGCAAACCAGTTACGTTTTGATTGTTATCATTAAAGAACTTTTGAGTTCTGTAGCTAGAGAACAATTGACGTCCTCTTGACTCTCTCAAGAATCCAAAGTTTTCACCAACGTACTCGTAGTACTCAGCAGCTCTTGGGTCATCTGTAGTGATTTCTCCTAAAATAGTAGTATCTGTTGGATAATCCGTTGGATACGTTGGGTCAAATAATCTTAAGATTTTTTGATCCGTAGGCATATATCCAGCTCCATCTCCTAACAAGAAGAGAGACCAATCCTGAAGATTATTCCAAATCACACCATTTTCTGCAGGTGGTTCAAAATCTGATGTAATACCTGCATTGGCATAACCCAAAATAGCATTATAATCTTGACCTTGAGCCTCAGCGTTGGTGCGAGCATTGTTAATGGCGAAACGTGCCATATAACTATTGGCCAAAGCAACAAAAGTAGCTCTATCAACAGAAGGTCCTGCAGCATACAAGGTATACTCAAAAGCACCGGCACCGCTAGCCAAAGAAATCGCTGTCTGGATATTACCAATCGCAGCAGTTAACATTTCCTGATACGTAACAAATTCCAAAGTGTTAGGATCAGTATCCGGGTCAACGATGTAAGCTTGATCATAAATCATGGATAGGTATCCCTGAGCGATACCCTTATCAAAATAGGCTCCTGCCAATTCTTGGTCCGTTAAATCGGTACCACTAAGTACAACGGTGTTTCCATCATTTTCAATGTTATTGATTACGATGTTCGCGTTGTTGATTACACTGTTGTAAGAATTCCATGGGCCAGCCGCTTGGAAACCTAAATCATCATTTGCTGTTGAGTTGATAACCTGTCTTCTAGGTTGATCACAGAAATCCCAAAATCCCCTAAAGGCGTTGGTTGTGGAGAACTGGTCAGCAGACGCTCTAAAATACACTCCATTAAAACCAATCTGGCTAAAGAAGTTATTGGTGTGGTTGGAGATGTTAAAGTTCTGGAAATCTGCAGAATTCGCTAGTACCCTAGCGGCATCCGCTTGGTTGTCATTCCCAATGTTAAATTCTTCTTGCGTACAAGACACTACTGCTAGTGCCAACGCCAAATAAATTACTTTTTTCATGCTTTTTCTTTTTTTTTAAAATGTTACTTGAATAGAAGCAGCAAACGTTCTAAAGTTGGGAGTCGAAAATTCATCCAACTTAAAAATCGGACTACCGCTAATAGCTACCTCAGGATCATATCCTGTGTAATCGGTCCATGTATACAGGTTACGACCTGATAACGTGAATTGTATGTTGTCGATTGGAACTTTTGGTCCTAGCACATCACCATCCATAGTGTAGGTAATGGAAACTTCTCTCAACTTAGCGAAACTGGCATCCTCCACGAAGTAATCGATAGGAGCAGCACCATTATAGATGGTGGAACTCGCGTTAGCGTAGGAAGAAGGTTGTCCAGCGGCACCAAACGTATCCAAATCGGCATGTCTATCGTTGAAGTACAGGAACTGACGGGTGTAATTGTATACATCACCACCAATCTGCATATCAATCAAGGTATATAGACGGAGATTCTTATAAGTAAAAGTATTACGGAAACCCATAAGCAAATCAGGATTAGTGTCTCCCATAACTTCTACCGCCAATTGATTGGTATCTTCATCCCAAGCTCTAATAGCTTGCTCACCACCGGCGTTCACCAATCCAGTTTGACCATCATTGGCTGTTACGATAACGTGACCGAACTGGTTGACGGAGAAATCAGAAACCGGAAGGTTCAAACCTTCGTTGATGACCAAACCGTCCACAACTGTAAGTTCATCTAAAGAACGTACTAATTTATTTCCAAACAATGCACCGAAAGGTTGTCCTGGTTCAACACGGAAAACATTAACCGCGGGAGCATTATCTACATTAGCAACTACTCGGTCACCAAAACCAACATTAATATTTCGGTTAAATGGAGCAACGTTTCCTAAGCTTGTAATTTCATTATCTACCGCAGCAAAGGTTACACTAAAATCCCAAGTAAAGTTATCTGTATTGTAAGGTGTTCCAGAGAAAATCGCCTCGTAAGAAGTGTATTCTGTGGAGGCAACGTTTTGACGTTGAACCGTACCAGGTACCGCACCAGATAAAGGTACTGTCAAGATAGCATCTTCAGTTTCTGAAAAAGCATAGTTGAACGTGAACAACAACTTACTGAGAAGTCCAACATCCAAACCAACTTCCAATTCAGAAATCGTTGGTGATTGCAAATCAGGATTACCTATCTGCAATGGTGCGATATTTCCTTGAGTCACGGTAAAGGTCTCAAAAATGTCACCAAAGTTTGGTCTTAAACCTGCAGTACCATAAGAAGCACGTAACTTCAATTCATCTAACCAATCAACGGTCAAGTCCTCTCCTAAACGGTAAGCGAATGAACCTCTGTAGAAAAATTGGTCTCTATTGTCTTGTCCAAACAAGGAACTACGGTCACCTCTGAAGAAGGCACCCAAAATAATTTTGTCTTTGTAATCAATATCCGCGGAGAAAAATACGTTTTGTGTTTTTTCTCTGTTCGCACCTGAATTAATAAAGATGTTTTCGGTCGCCTGTTGTAAGTTTCTAACACCCTCAGTCAAGAAGTTAGACCCTTGAGCTGTAGAAAATTCTTCTTTAACATCTTCATGCAAATACCGCAGGGAAGAACGTAGGTTGAAATCTCCAAAAGTGTTGTTATAGTTCACTTGTGCAAAAGCATTCACACGCGCCCTGGAGGCTCTTAAATCAAAGATAAATCCATTGTCTTGCCCTGCATTAAACTGAGAGCCGGATACATAACCTTTAGGGAAGAAGTTAATCAACCTTTGGCTACCACGGTCGGTAGAAACTTGGAAATCCGCTGTTAAGTTATCGTTGAACTTGTACTTCAAGTTGATGGCGGAAGTCAAACGGTTGATTTCCAAATCTTGGTCTTGGTTACGTGCCACATACAAAGGGTTTTGATATTCGTTCAAGAAACCGTTCCCCTCGAAGAAAGGCACAAAGCCTCCTGTCTCGTCTCTTTGGTTCAAATCAATAGTAGGATCTGAAGTCAACAAGTTGAAGAAAAGGTTGTCTCCTTGTCCGGACGCTTCTACTTCTTGCCCAACACGGCGTACCACATAGTTAGTCATGTCCAATTGCCATTTGTCGCTCAAATCTATTTTAAGGTTCAAACGAGCATTAGTACGAACTAATGGATCAATACCATCAAGAATACCTGCTACTTCAGTTCTTTCCAAAGAGGTATAGTATGCTACCTTGTCCAGGCGTTGTGAAACGCTTGCGGTTATTTGTTGGTAGGGTTGAGAAGTGATAAAACGCTCAACATTGTCAACCAGTTGTCCTGGCCATGGGTTGTCGAACAAACCATCTGGGTCAGGAACGATTGAACCACTAGAAACATCGAAGTTTCCGTTGGCATCCAATAATCTATCGTGATTACGTGCCAATGGATAGCTCTCCTGCGTCTCAGAAAAACCATTCTCAAAACGCAAAGTCACTCTTGGCTTTTCAGTAGTACCTTGTTTCGTGATGATTTGGATAACCCCGTTACCCGCTAAGGAACCATAAAGGGAAGATGCAGCAGCACCTTTTACAACCTCTATTGATTTGATATCCTGGGTAGAGAATTCGTTAAGGAATCCTTCAGTAATAATACCATCCACGATAATTAACGGTGAAGTAGATCCTTCAATGGAACTTGCTCCCCTGAAGACTACTGCTTGGTTACGCAATGGGTTACCACCACCAGACACAATCTGAGCACCGGCTACACGACCAATAAGAGCCGAAGCAGGGTCAGGTGTTGGTACGGACTGTACTCCCGTTACAGGTACCGTCTCAACGGCAAAGGCAAGTTTCTTTTTGGATGTTCCCTGGGCAACACCCGTAACAACCACCTCACCCAATGCTTGGGCATCCTCCTGCATTTGAACGTTGATGGTACTTGAAGAACCAACTGTTCTTCTTTCATCACGTTGTCCGATGTAACTGAAAAGTATTACTTGGCCAACAGATGCCTTAATTGAGTAATTTCCATCAAAATCGGTTTGAGTACCATCTGATGTACCCCCGACAATGATATTAACCCCAGGTAATGGGAGACCATCTTGGTCCGTAACTGTACCTGAAATTGTTTTGTCCTGTGCAAAGGATAGGTGCACAGCGAACGCCAATAAAAGCGTAAACAATCCACTAAGTTTTGTTCTCATTTTAAAATTATTTGAATTAGCTAGCCGCTAAAATCCTAAATTCATGTTAATAATCCAAAACTATTTTCAGAAAATTTAATCTCAAGGTTGAGAAAGAATAACCTTTTAAAAATCTAGCCTTGAATTATCAAATGAACATTATACTTGAGGTATTTTGAGAATTCCTTAAAAACTGGTAGAACCGAATGTTTTCCTGTAGTACCTTATTTTACCAATAGCACCATGAAAAGGCGTTATGGTTTTAACAATACAGTGGAGGTGTTCTATTATGGTTTTAAGGGTCTTTTAACTATTTATCCTTATACCTTATATATAGGGATACAAAAAGTTCTATCGGGTTGCGTTTAATTTTATACAAAAAGATTCTTAGAGGTTATTTAAAATAGGTTGATTTGATTTCTACCAATTAATGATTACATTTGCACCCCTCAAAACGAGGGTTGTTTTGATTTTATAAAGAAATTTTAATGCCAACAATTTCACAATTAGTACGAAAAGGAAGAGTCACAATTACCAAGAAGAGTAAATCGGCTGCTTTGGATTCGTGTCCTCAAAGACGTGGGGTTTGTACGCGTGTGTATACGACTACACCGAAAAAACCAAACTCGGCAATGCGAAAAGTTGCTAGGGTTAGGTTGACTAACGGTAAGGAAGTCAATGCGTATATCCCAGGTGAAGGACACAATCTCCAGGAGCACTCGATAGTATTGGTAAGAGGTGGAAGAGTAAAGGATTTGCCAGGTGTGCGTTATCACATTGTACGTGGCGCTTTGGATACCGCCGGAGTAGCGGGCCGTACCCAAAGACGTTCGAAATATGGTGCCAAACGTCCCAAGAAGTAAAACTTTTAAGTAGAAGAAATGAGAAAAAGACAAGCGAAAAAAAGACCGTAGTTGCCAGATCCAAGGTTCAATGACCAACTGGTAACGCGTTTTGTCAATATGATGATGTGGGATGGAAAAAAATCCGTAGCCTACAGAATTTTTTACGATGCTATCGACATCGTTGATGAAAAAAACACGGACGAAGAAAAATCTGCTCTCGAACTTTGGAAAGAAGCACTTTCCAATGTTATGCCTCATGTAGAGGTAAGAAGTAGAAGAGTGGGTGGGGCAACCTTCCAGATTCCCATGCAGATTCGTCCTGATAGAAAAATTTCTACTGCAATGAAGTGGTTGATTAGTTATGCTCGAAAGCGTAATGAAAAATCTATGGCCCAAAAATTGGCTGCAGAGATTTTGGCAGCGTCCAAAGAAGAAGGTGCCGCGGTAAAGAAAAGAGTAGATACCCACAAAATGGCTGAGGCCAATAAAGCATTCTCACACTTTAGATTCTAGTAAATACCATGTCAAGAGATTTAAAATTTACAAGGAATATTGGTATTGCTGCGCATATTGATGCCGGTAAAACCACGACTACAGAACGCATTCTGTTTTACACGGGTGTAAGTCACAAGATTGGTGAGGTGCACGATGGTGCCGCTACTATGGACTGGATGGAGCAAGAGCAAGAGCGTGGTATTACCATTACCTCTGCGGCTACCACCTGTACATGGGAGTTCCCAACTGAGAATGGAAAGCCTACCGCGGATGCAAAAGGATACCACTTTAATATTATCGATACCCCCGGACACGTTGATTTTACCGTAGAGGTAAATCGTTCTTTGCGTGTTTTGGATGGATTGGTCTTTTTGTTCAGTGCGGTTGATGGGGTTGAGCCTCAATCCGAAACAAATTGGAGATTAGCCGATAACTACAAAGTGCCTCGTATTGGTTTCGTAAACAAAATGGACCGTCAAGGGTCTAACTTCTTGAACGTGTGTAAGCAGGTGAAGGATATGTTAGGGTCAAATGCGGTGCCAATTGTATTGCCAATTGGTGAAGAAGCTGATTTTAAAGGAATTGTAGATTTGGCCAAAAACCGTGCGATTGTATGGCACGATGAGAACTTCGGTTCTACATTCGATGTTATTGATATTCCTGCAGAGATGCAAGAAGAAGTTAATGAATACAGAGCGGCTTTGATTGAAGCGGTAGCAGAATATGATGAGGAGTTGATGGAAAAATTCTTCGAGGATGAAGATTCCATCACTGAGGAAGAAGTTCATGCTGCGTTGAGAGCTGCCGTTATGGATAGAGCTATCATTCCTATGGTTTGTGGTTCTTCATTCAAAAATAAAGGAGTTCAGTTCTTGTTGGATGCGGTTTGTCGATATTTACCTTCTCCTTTGGATAAGGATGATATTGTAGGAACCAATCCTGATACTGGTGAGGAAATCACTAGAAAGCCAGATGCAAAAGAGCCTTTCTCGGCTTTGGCATTTAAAATTGCTACTGACCCATTCGTAGGTCGTTTGGCATTCTTTAGAGCATATTCTGGTCGTTTGGATGCTGGTTCTTATATCTTGAACAACCGTTCAGGAAAGAAAGAGCGTATCTCACGTATCTACCAAATGCACTCCAACAAACAAAATGCGATTGAGTACATCGAAGCGGGTGATATTGGTGCGGCAGTAGGATTTAAAGATATCAAAACTGGAGATACGATGTCTGCTGAAAAGCATCCAATCGTGTTAGAAAGTATGAACTTCCCTGATCCTGTAATCGGTATCGCGGTTGAACCTAAAACTAAAGCTGATGTGGATAAATTGGGAATGTCTTTGGCGAAATTGGCTGAAGAAGACCCAACTTTCCAGGTGAAAACCGATGAAGCTTCTGGCCAGACCATTATCTCTGGTATGGGTGAGCTTCACTTGGATATTATTGTGGACCGTTTGAAGCGTGAATTCAAGGTTGAGGTGAATCAAGGTCAACCTCAAGTTGAGTACAAGGAAGCTTTGACAGCTACTGCCAATCACAGGGAAACATACAAGAAACAAACTGGTGGTCGTGGTAAATTCGCAGATATCGTATTTACTATGGAGCCTGCTGTTGCTGAAGAAGGTGAAGAAGTTAAACCAGGATTGCAGTTTGTGAATGTAATTAAGGGAGGTAACATTCCCAAGGAATATATTCCATCTGTAGAAAAAGGATTTAAAGAGGCTATGAAAAATGGTCCTTTGGCTGGATTCGAGATGGATAGTATGAAGATTACCCTTAAAGATGGTTCATTCCACCCTGTGGATTCTGACTCACTTTCGTTTGAGTTGGCTGCTAAATTAGGGTATAAGGTAGCTGCCAAAGCAGCTAGAGCTGTATTGATGGAGCCCATCATGAAATTGGAGGTATTAACTCCGGAAGAAAATATGGGTGATATTGTGGGTGACTTGAACCGAAGAAGAGGTCAAGTAAACAACATGGATGATAGAGCTGGTTCTAAAGTAGTAAAAGCAGAGGTTCCTCTTTCTGAAATGTTTGGTTATGTAACTTCTTTGAGAACCTTGTCTTCAGGTAGAGCTACCTCGACTATGGAATTTTCACATTACGCGGAAACACCATCCAATATTGCGGAAGAAGTAATCAAATCCGTTAAAGGAGTAACCGCTTAAAATATTCAGTAAGATGAGTCAAAAAATTAGAATAAAGTTGAAGTCTTATGACCACAATTTGGTGGATAAATCTGCTGAGAAAATTGTGAAGACCGTTAAGACAACTGGTGCTGTGGTAACTGGACCTATTCCATTGCCGACACACAAAAAAATATTTACGGTATTGCGTTCGCCGCACGTAAATAAGAAGTCTAGAGAGCAATTTCAGTTAAGTTCATACAAGAGATTGCTTGATATTTATAGTTCTTCTTCAAAAACTATTGATGCTTTAATGAAATTAGAGCTTCCAAGTGGTGTAGAAGTCGAAATAAAAGTGTAAGTTTGCACGCCTTTTAAGAAAAAAGGTAACATGTCCTAAGCTGCGCGCGAGGGAAAAACGGTAAAAGAAAACAAATCTGGGTCCCAGAATTATTTTCTTGGACCCAATTTTTTTGCCGAGAAATCGGTGTTAATAAAAAGAGTAATTAATAAATAGATATGTCTGGGTTAATAGGAAAAAAAATCGGCATGACCAGCATCTTTGACGAGAACGGAAAGAACATTCCATGTACCGTTTTGGAGGCAGGACCATGCGTGGTTACCCAAGTCAGAACCGAAGAGGTAGACGGGTACAGTGCCCTTCAACTCGGTTTCGATGACAAGGCAGAGAAACGTACCAACAAGGCCGAGGCAGGTCATTACAAAAAAGCTGGTGCTTCTCCCAAGAAAAGAGTCGTTGAGTTCCGAGATTTTGAAGGTGAATACAAGTTGGGAGACACTTTAGGTGTAGACCTTTTTGTAGAAGGTGAATTTGTGGATGTCGCAGGAACATCAAAAGGAAAAGGTATACAAGGGGTTGATAAGCGTCACGCTTTTGCCTGTGATGGTAAAGCTACTCATGGTCAGCACAACCGATTGAGAGCTCCTGGTTCCATTGGTGCGGCTTCTTATCCTGCAAGAGTTTTCAAGGGGATGAAGATGGCTGGAAGAATGGGCGGTGAACGAGTAACTGTTCAAAACTTGAAAGTGTTGAAAGTGGTTCCTGAAAAAAACCTTTTGGTAGTAAAAGGGGCTGTTCCGGGTCACAAAAATGCTTATGTAATAATTGAGAAGTAATGAAGGTTGCAGTTTTAGATATCAAAGGAAAAGAAACGGGAAGAAAGGTTGACCTTTCTGACGACGTTTTCGCCATAGAGCCAAATGAGCATGCAATCTATTTGGATGTTAAGCAATATTTGGCGCACCAAAGACAGGGAAACCATAAGGCTAAAGAGCGCGCTGAAATTGCTGGTAGTACCAGAAAAATTAAAAAGCAAAAGGGTACCGGTACCGCGAGAGCAGGTAGTATCAAATCTCCTGTTTTTAGAGGAGGTGGTAGAATTTTCGGTCCACGACCCAAAGATTACGCCCAAAAGCTAAACAAAAATGTAAAGCGTTTGGCACGGAAATCTGCTTTGAGCTTGAAGTCTAAGGAAAAAGCTTTGGTTGTAGTGGAAGATTTCAATTTTGAGACGCCAAAAACCAAGGATTTTGTGAGCTTTTTGTCTTCTTTAGGTTTAGAAGGTAAAAGGTCTCTAGTAGTGTTGGGTGATGCGAACAAGAATGTGTACTTGTCATCACGCAATTTGGAACGCTCTGAGGTAGTAACCAATGCAGAGTTAAGCACCTATAAAATCGTAAATGCCAAAAGTTTGGTTTTGACGGAAAGTGCTTTGGAAGGAATTGAGTCAAACCTAAAGAAATAGGAAAGTCATGAGTGTGTTGATAAAACCCATCATTACGGAAAAAATGACTGCAGATAGCGAGCTTTTCAATCGCTATGGATTTTATGTGAATCCTGATGCCAACAAGCTTCAGATTAAAGAAGCCGTGGAGTCTACTTACGGGGTATCCGTTGAAAAGGTGAGAACCATGAACTATGGTCCGAACCGGAAAACGCGTTACACCAAGACCGGAATCCAGCATGGCAAAACGAATGCACTAAAGAAAGCAATTGTAGATGTTGCCGAAGGTGATATCATTGATTTTTATAGCAATCTATAAAGACAAGAAATGTCAGTTAGAAAATTAAAACCGATAACCCCTGGACAGCGTTTTAGAGTAGTAAACGGATTTGACGCGATTACTACTGATAAGCCGGAGAAAAGTTTATTGGCTCCGTTAAAAAAGTCAGGTGGTAGGAACAGTCAAGGAAAAATGACCGTTCGCCATAGAGGTGGAGGGCATAAGAGAAGATATCGTATCATCGATTTCAAAAGGGACAAACAGGGTGTTGAGGCTACAGTAGTGTCCATTCAGTATGACCCGAACAGAACAGCTTTCATTGCTTTGGTGGAATACAAAGACGGTGAAAAACGATATGTAATCGCGCAAAATGGAATGCAGGTTGGGCAAAAAATTTCTGCAGGAGCGAATTCAGCTCCGGAAATTGGAAATGCACTTCCTTTGAATGAAATTCCTTTGGGAACTATCATTTCATGAATTGAGTTGCGTCCTGGTCAAGGAGCTGTAATGGCGCGTAGTGCTGGGACATTTGCCCAGTTGATGGCCAAAGATGGAAAATTTGTTACCGTCTAGTTACCTTCAGGAGAAACCCGTATGATTTTGGCTAACTGTTAGGCTACTATCG
>ERZ1740062.1144-NODE-1144-length-11303-cov-3.775427_pt1 | contig 11303 bp, 13 predicted proteins | sample MGYA00581741_ERZ1740062 | MGnify/ENA primary metagenome ERZ1740062 (study PRJEB43018, sample SAMN04849747) | marine metagenome | isolation source: floating plastic debris | place: Pacific Ocean | collected 2008-09-01 | study: EMG produced TPA metagenomics... | reverse complement strand
CCGTTCCCGCCTTTGCCTTCGGCGTGCTCACTCCCGCTTCGCGGTAAACGGCCGCCCGCCCGGGCGGCGCGACCAAAAGGACCCCCGCGCCGAGCGCGCCGCACAGAACCGGTTCGACCACAAAAGCGGTGAAGGCGGCGGCGGTAATCGCGTCGAGCGCGGTGCCGCCGGCGCGCAAGATCTCCTCGGCGCTGGCGGAGGTTAGGGGATGGCCGCTGGCAACGCCGAAGGACATTCTAACGCATCGCCGCCTAGCGCTGCGCCCCGACGGCCTGGCCGCGCACATCGGCGTCGACCGAGGGCGCGAACTTGGCGAAATTGTCGGCAAACATCGCAACCAGGCGCGCGGCAGCCGCATCATAGGCGGCGCCATCGGTCCAGGTTTCGCGCGGGTTCAACAGCGCGGGCGAAACACCGGCGACATCGACGGGCACCTCAAAGCCGAAATTGGGATCCTTGCGGAACTGGCCAGCGCCAAGCGCTCCGTTCAAGGCGGCCGTCAGAAGCGCCCGCGTCGCCGCGATCGGCATCCGCGTGCCGGTGCCATAGGCGCCGCCGGTCCAACCGGTGTTAACCAGCCAGCAGGTGGCGCCATGCCGGGCGATCCGCTCTCGCAGCAACTCCCCATAGACTTCGGGCCGGCGGGGCATGAAGGGCGCGCCGAAACAGGTGGAGAATGTGGGCTGCGGTTCCGTCACGCCCTTTTCGGTTCCCGCCACTTTGGAGGTGAAGCCCGAGAGGAAATGATACATGGCCTGCGCCGGCGTCAGCCGCGCGATGGGCGGCAGGACCCCGAACGCGTCGCATGTCAGCATCACCACATGGCGCGGCATCCCCCCGCGCGCGCTGGGGGACGCGTTGGCGATATAGTCCATCGGATAGGCGCAGCGCATGTTGGCAGTCAGGCTGTCATCGGCGAAATCCAGCACCTTGGTGTGCGGATCGAACACCATGTTTTCAACCACCGTTCCAAATTTTGTGGTTGTGGCATAGATCTCGGGCTCGGCCTTGGGGTCCATGTTGATGGTCTTGGCGTAACAGCCGCCTTCGAAATTAAAGGTACCATTGTCCGACCAGCCGTGTTCGTCATCGCCGATCAAAATCCGATCCGGATCGGCGGACAGCGTCGTCTTGCCGGTCCCCGACAGGCCGAAGAAAATGGCGACATCGTCGGCATCGTCCGGCGCGTGATTGGCCGAACAGTGCATCGGCATCACGCCTTTTTCCGGCAGAAGATAATTCAGAACTGAAAACACAGACTTCTTGTTCTCGCCCGCGTAAGAGGTGCCGGCGATCAGGATCATCCGCCGCTCAAACGACACGGCGATGACGGTCTCGGACCGGCAGCCATGGCGCGCGGGATCGGCCAGGAAGCTCGGACAATTCAAAATGGTGAAATCGGGCACAAAGCTCGCAAGCTCGGCAAGGTCGGGGCGGCGCAGCAAATGGCGGATGAACAGCCCATGCCAGGCCAGTTCCGTTTGCACGCGCACGTTCAGCCGGTGGGCCGGATCGGCGCCCGCGTAAAGGTCTTGGACGAAAAGCTCCCGCTGGGCGGCATGGGCTGTCAGGTCCTGGCGCAGCCGCTCAAACGCGTCCGGCGCCATCGCGCGGTTGTTGTCCCACCAAATATGGTCCGCGACCGAAGGCTCCTCGACCACGAATTTGTCGTTGGGGGAGCGCCCCGTGTGTTTGCCGGTTTCGACCAACAGTGCGCCGCCACGGCCAAGCGTCCCCTCACCCCGGCGGAGCGCCGCCTCAATCAACCCGGTTTCTTCGAGGTAATAGTGCACCGTCCCGACGCCCTTAGGGTCGGGGGTCTCCGGAACGGTGTCCGGATTGACCAGAATATGCGCCATTGACAGTTATACTCCCGCGATCATGGCGTTTTTCGCGTTCCGCGCGAGCGACGCCTGTCTCCCCAAATGCTGGCAGCGATCCCAAGAAGGGCCATTTCTTAGGAAATTCGGTCTGCAAACGACCGAATCTTGCGCGCTGACAACAGGGTGGTTGTACCACGCGATCAAGGCAGATCTAGGCAGATCTGTTGCATTTCCACGATTTCGACGTGTTGTGCCCACATTTCGGTTAATATGATCGCGATACGGCTTTGTTATTACGCTAGGATGTAACGAGCTAGGCTGTCTGTCTGACGTCAGAAATCTGGAAAAGGAGCGGGCTCATGTCAGCAACGATCGCACTCGTGGACGATGACCGGAACATTCTTACCTCGGTGTCGATGGTGCTGGAGGGGGAAGGCTACAATGTACGCAGCTACAATGATGGCGCGACCGCGTTGTCGGCCTTCGACAAGAACATGCCGGATCTTGCGGTCTTCGATATCAAGATGCCCCGCATGGACGGGATGGAGCTTTTGCGCCAGGTGCGCCAGAAGTCCAACCTGCCGGTGATCTTCCTGACCTCGAAAGACGAGGAGATCGACGAGGTTTTGGGCCTGCGCATGGGGGCCGACGATTATATGCGCAAACCCTTCTCGCAGCGGTTGTTGGTGGAGCGGATCCGCGTCATCCTGCGCCGCCAGGACACTGTGAACGGAACCACGGCGGAGGCGGAAAGCGACAGCATCGTGCGCGGGTCGCTGAAGATGGATCCGCTGCGCCATGCGGTTTCCTGGAAAGACAAGCAAATCACGCTGACGGTGACAGAGTTCTTGATCCTTCAAGCGCTGGCGCAGCGGCCCGGTTTTGTGAAAAGCCGCGACCAATTGCTGGACGTCGCCTATGATGACCAAGTGTATGTCGACGACCGGACCATCGACAGCCATATCAAACGGATCCGCAAAAAATTCAAAGCCAAGGATGAAGAGTTTTCGTCTATCGAAACGCTTTACGGCATTGGATACCGCTATAACGAGGCCTAGAACGCATGGCGGCATTGCCGACCACGAAACGACCGCGGATCATTGTCGACGGGTATCGGCGGTCCGATAGCGAGGCTGTGGCCTCGCAAATGGACTGGCAGGCCCGGTTTCGCGGCCGATCTCCGCTTGCGCGGAAGGTGATTACGTTCAACCTGCTGACGCTGGGCGTGCTGGTTCTGGGGGTGCTTTACCTCAATCAGTACCAGGACGGGCTTCTCGCGATGCGAGAGCGGGCGATGATGACCGAAGGCAATCTGATCGTCGCCGCGATCGAGGAGCGGACCGCGGCCGACGCGTCAGATGAGGAGGTGCGGGCGGCGGCCCTCGACGTGATCGCGTCGGTCGCCGGGCGCACGCCCAACCGGATTTGGATCTATGCCGCCAACCAGCGGTTCTTGGGCAGTGCGCGCAGCTTGCTCCAGGATTCTGTCGCGCTCGACCTTTCGGCGGAAGAGCCGCAATGGTCCAACGCCTTCACCTCGATCTTGGGGGAGTTGTGGGCGCGGATCGACCGTCTTTACGATCAGCGCACCGCCAGCCCCGACACGGCAGTCAGCTCTGCGCTGGCCAATCCCGTCGCCCGGGAGGCCATCGATAGCGGCGGCAGCGTCGCCCGACAGTTGACCAGCGCCGGCGGGCAGACGGTTTTGACCGTCGGCATGCCGTTGGAGTATCAAGGCATCATCCGCGGCGCGCTGACGCTGACGACACCCCCTGGCGAGATCGACGAACTTGTCCGCGGTCAGCGCGAGCAGGTGCTGCAAGTCTTTGCCCTGGCCATCGTCTGCTCGGTGCTGTTGTCGTTGGTCTTGTCCAGCACGATTGTCCGCCCGCTGCGCGATCTGGCCGAGGCCGCGCAGGAAAGCGGGACGCGGACGCGGCGCAAACATGACGAAAGGCGGGTCGAAATTCCCGACCTGACAGCGCGCCCGGACGAAATCGGGTTTCTGTCCGGCGCGCTGCAGGCGATGACCAACGCGCTGTACGACCGGATCGAGGCCAACGAGATGTTTGCCGCCGACGTCGCGCATGAGATCAAGAACCCGCTGACCTCATTGCGCTCAGCCGTCGAGACGATGCCTTACGCCAAAGAAGAAAAAGACCGGCAGCGCCTTCTTGAGGTGATCAAGCACGATGTCGACCGGCTGAACCGATTGGTCACGGACATCTCTAATGCCTCGCGCCTGGACAGCGAACTGGTCCGCGATGAGATGCTGGAGTTCGACTTGCATCGCCTGTTGACTGATCTGGTCAGCTACAACGCCGGGATCGCCGAGGAGCATGGCGCAACGCTTGAGACGCATTTCCCGGCCACGCCGCTTGAAATGACAGGGCTGGAGGGGCGCCTTGCCCAGGTGTTCGTCAATCTGATCACCAACGCGATTTCCTTTGCCGTTGAGGGCGACACCATCGCGATTTCGACCGAGATCGGGCGCGGGATCGTGCGCGTCAAGGTCGAGGATATGGGCCCCGGGATCCCAGATCAGAGCTTGGAAGATATTTTCAGCCGGTTTTACTCCGAGCGTCCGAAAACCGAGACTTTCGGCAACCATTCGGGTCTCGGGCTTGCGATCTCAAAGCAGATTGTCGAGGCGCATGGCGGCCGGATCTGGGCTGAGAACATCCGGACCCCCGCAAACGGGGCGGATACGCCGCCCGATGGGGCCCGCATGGTCGTGGAATTGCCCTTGTGAGCGATGGGGCCGAGGTGCTCCATGCAAGCGCTGTCGCCATCAACGGAGCTGGTGTGCTAATCCTTGGGCCTTCGGGGTCTGGCAAATCGGCGACCGCGCTTGACCTGATCGCCCGCGGCGCCGAGCTGATCGCCGACGACCGGGTGGTGGTGCAGGGCACACCGCCCCGTCTGTCGCCGCCCGATGCCCTGGCCGGTTTGGTGGAGGCGCGCGGCATCGGCCTGTTGCGCCTGCCTTACCGCGACGACATTACCGCTGTTCTGGCCATCGACATGGGCCGGTCGGCGGATGTTCGTATGCCGCCGTACACTTCGTTTTCCATCAACTCGATGTGTTTGCCTTTGATTGCAGGTGCGAACAATCCTATTTTGGTTTTAGCGGTAATGGCCGGACTTAAGGCGTCCGTAACGTTCCCGTTCTACGATGGATCATCCAGCGGTCGGCAAGATGAGCAAGGCGGAGCAAAAGACCAAGCGTGATGTTGCGATTGTCACCGGCCCTGCCGGGGCCGGACGCTCGACCGCGATCCATGCGTTAGAGGATTTCGGGTTCGAGGCAATCGATAACTTGCCGATTTCCTTTCTCGACCGTCTTTTCGCCTCGGACGAAAGCCGCCGACCCATCGCCATCGGCATCGATGCCCGCACGCGCGATTTCAGCGCCGCAGCCTTGTGGGAAGCTTTGGCGCAGCTTTCGGCCAATCCCGATCTTGGCGTCAGCCTGGTGTTTCTCGATTGCTCGACCGACGGGCTTTTGCGCCGCTTTTCCGAAACCCGGCGGCGCCATCCGCTGTCCCCCGATGGCACCGCCCGCCAGGGGAGTGAGCGGGAGCGTGAGCTGCTCGCACCCCTGCGCGAGACCGCGGACATCCTGGTGGATACGTCCGAAATGGCGCCGCACGATCTTCGGGCAGAGCTTGGGCGTTGGTTCGCAACGCCTGCGGCGGATGGTCTATCGATCTCGGTGCAATCCTTTTCCTACAAGCGCGGCGCGCCGCGCGCGGCCGATATCGTGCTGGACTGTCGGTTTCTTCAGAACCCGCATTGGGAGCGCGCTTTGCGCCCCTTGACCGGGCAGGATCCAGCCGTCGCGGCGCATGTTGCGGCCGATCCTCTTTATGCTCCGTTCCATGACCGGGTGCTCGATTTGATCCAAGTTTTGCTGCCCGCTTTCGTGGCGGAGGGCAAATCCTATCTCACCCTGGCCTTCGGGTGTACCGGCGGTCGCCATAGATCCGTCGCGGTTTCGCAATCGGTTGCAAAATCGCTTGCCGCAGACGGTTGGCGGGTGTCTACTCGCCATCGGGAGTTGGAGCGGGCGCCGGTGAGTGACGGGCCCAGACGGGTGGTGAACGCGTGATCGGTATTGTGATCGTTGCCCATGGCGGGCTGGCGCGCGAGTATCGCGCCGCGATGGAGCATGTGGTGGGCCGCTGCGACGGGATCCGGGCGATTGCCATCGGCGCCGACGACACGCGCGGGTCGAAACAGGCCGAAATCGACAGCGCGGTGGCCGAGGTGGACACCGGCGCGGGCGTTGTGGTGGTGACGGATGTCGTTGGCGGTACGCCATCGAACCTGGCCATGGCGGCCTGCAGCGCGAAAAATCGCAAAGTGCTTTACGGTGTGAACGTGCCGATGCTGCTGAAGCTCGCCAAAACCCGCCACTTACCGCTGGATGAGGCTGTGGGCTGCGCACTGGCCGCCGCGCGGAAATACATCAATTGCGCCGATGGGTTCGGCGTCCGCGCGGCAGAGTGACGGCTCTGTGACGGAGGACGAGGTCAGCGTCACCCGCAGGCTGGATATCGTCAACGAAAAGGGCCTGCATGCGCGCGCCTCTGCCCGGTTCGTCGAAACGGTGGAGCGCTTCGATGCGCGTGGCACCGTCAGCCGGTAGGGCCAGCGCGTCACGGGGGACTCGATCATGGGTCTGCTGATGCTGGCCGCCGCCAAAGGAACCTTCATCGATGTCGCCGCCGAAGGACCAGAGGCCGGCGCCGTGATCGCCGCGCTTGAAGAGCTGGTTGCCAACCGCTTTGGCGAGGGGCGGTAGCCGGCGTCGCAATCCGGGCCGATCCATCGGGGTCGCCCCCCCCCGCGTCAGCGTCTTGCCGAATTGACACACTGGATCCACGGTCGGTTGACCTGGCGGCGTCGGCGGGGTTGCGGCCCGTGCAGCGGTGCTGGACCGCGGCAAAGCCGAAGCGCTGCCTGGCTGCGAAAGGTCGCACCCTGCCGGGCCCTGATGGATCGCGCCCCGCCCGCACGGCCGAGGCCGCCGTCTGCACTGGGAGCGCAGATAACTGTTCCCATGCTCCGATGCTTGTCCTAGCATCCACCCACAAGGCCCGGGACAGGGCCGTTTATGGGAGGAGACACCGATGACCGGATTGATCAAGCCAAGCCGCCGCAGCGTCCTTATCGCGGGGTCCGCCGCGCTGGCCGCGCCCTTTGTCGCGACATCCGCGCGCGCCGCGGACAAGCGGGTGGCGATGGTCGTGAAAAACCTCGGCAACAGCTATTTCGCCGCCTGCGCCAATGGCGCCGAGGAGGCCGCGGCCGAGCTTGGGGGGATGGAGATCATCTATACCGCCCCCACCAAGCCGACGCCCGAGGATCAGATCGCCGTCATCGACAGCCTGATCGCGCAACGCGTCGATGGCATCATCGTTTCGGCCAACGACGCCAATGCGCTGGTGCCCGTGGGCAAAAAGGCCGCGCAGCGCGGCATCAAAATGATGTCTTTTGACAGCGCCATCGCGCCGGAGGGGCGGCTGGTGCACCTCTCCGCCTCCTCCACGCCGCTGATCGGCGCGAAACAAGTGCAGATGATCGGCGCGACGCTGAATTATGAGGGCGAGGTCGCAATCTTGTCCGCCGCCTCGACCATGACCAACCAGAACGCCTGGATCGCCGCCATGAAGGAGGAGTGGAAGGATCCCAAATACGCCAACATGCCGCTGGTCTCGACGGTCTATGGCGACGACCAAGACGACAAATCCTACCGTGAGATGCAAAGCCTGGTGAAGGCACACCCGAACCTGCGCGGTGTGATCTCCCCCACCACGATCGGGATCCGTGCGGGGGCCAAGGCGATCATGGACGACGGTCTTGTGGGGCAGGTCTATATCACCGGCCTTGGCCTTCCCTCTGAGATGTTGGCGGCGGTCCAGGCCGGCGCGTGCGACAGTTTCGCGATCTGGAACCCGGTGGAGTACGGCTATTCCTCGACCATGATCATGGGTGCGATCCTCGGCGGTGCGGCCACGGCGGAGGGTGCGACACTGTCGATGGGCAAAAAGGGTGAGACGACCGTGGGCGCAGAGGGGGAGTGCATTATGGGCGAGCCCTTTGAGTTCAACGCCTCCAACGTCGCGGATTTCGCAGCCATCTTTTAAAGCACTTGCCCCGGGGCCTGTGGCCCCGGGGACACCGCCATGGCCCCGATCCTAACGCTTTCCTATCTGACCAAGCGGGTTCCGGGCGTGACTGCGCTGGATGACGTGTCCTTCGCGCTTGAACCCGGCACGGTGACAGCGCTGATCGGCGAAAACGGCGCTGGAAAATCGACCATCGTCAAAATCCTGACCGGCATCTACCAGCCGGATGGCGGCGGCCTGGCTTTGGAGGGGCGGGCCATCCAGCTTAACTCCGCGCGCGATGCGTGGGATGCGGGCATTGCCGCGATCCACCAGGATACGGTCATGTTCGATGAGCTGAGCGTCGCCGAAATTGTCTTCATGGGGCATATGCCTGGGGGACGGCTGGGCGATTGGGCGCAGATGCGGCGGCGCACCGGCGACCTGCTGGCCCGGAGCGACGCGGGCTTTGACGCCGATACGCCGCTTAAACGCCTGTCGGTGGCCGAAAAACATATGGTGGAGGTCGCCCGCGCGCTTAGCCACGATGCCCGCGTTGTGATTATGGACGAGCCGACGGCCGCGCTGTCGCGCAACGAAATCGACGAGCTTTTCGGGCTGGTCGAAACGCTGAAGGCAGAGGGGCGCGCGATCCTGTTCATCTCGCACAAATTCGACGAGATCTTCCGCGTGTCGGACGCCTGGGTGTGTCTGCGCGATGGCCAGCTTGCCGGCGCGGGCCGAACGGCGGAGGCGACGGAGGCGGAGCTTGTCCGCCTGATGGTCGGCCGGCCCGTCGACCAGGTTTTTCCAAAGCGCAAGATCGCGCTTGGCGATACTGTCCTGGCGGTCGAGGGGCTGGGCAACGCGACGGAGTTCGCCGACCTGACCTTCGATCTGCGCCGGGGGGAGATTTTGGGGTTCTACGGGCGTGTCGGTGCCGGGCGGCCGGAGGCGATGCAATGCCTTTTCGGGATCTGCCGGGCGGGTCGGGGGCGCGTGACGCTTGACGGAAAGACGCTGAACATTCGCGCGCCAAGCGATGCGATCCGCGCAGGACTTGCCTATGTGCCCGAGGACCGGCAGGTGCAAGGCGCCGCCTTGCCGATGACGATCCGGGAGAACACAACGCTGGCCTCCCTTCGCGACCATGCTTCGGGGCCGTTTCTGTCGGCGCGGTCCGAGCGTGCTGCGACCCGCCAGCTTGGCCAACGCCTGGACGTGCGCGCCGCAAGTTGGGAGACGGCGGTCGGCGATCTTTCGGGCGGGAACCAGCAATAGGTTGTCATCGCGAAATGGCTGGCCACGCGCCCGCGGGTCGTCATCCTGGATGAGCCGACGAAGGGCATCGATGTCGGCTCAAAGGCCGCGGTCCACGATTTCATCGGCGAACTGGCCGAAGAGGGGCTGGCCGTGATCCTGGTCACCTCTGAGTTGCCGGAGGCCATGGGCCTTTCCGACCGGCTGAACGTGATGCACGAGGGGCGCATCGCCGGCCGGTTCGAGCGCGGCGATTGGAGTGCGGAGCGCATAGTGGCGGCCGCAACCGGCGCAGGCCGCGCCGCATGAGTTGGATTTCGCAACACCGGGAGGCCGCGCTCGCGCTTTTGATCCTGGCGACTGTGGCCGGCGTTGGGCTATACGCCCCCGCGTTCGCGACCCCCGGCAGCCTGATCGGGGTGTTGAACGACACGGCGTTTCTGCTGATGCTGGCGGTCGGCCAGATGATCGTGATCCTGACCCGCGGCATCGATCTGTCGATGGCGGCCAATCTTGCGTTGACCGGTATGCTGGTTGCCCTTGTCGGCCAGTATGGCCCGGATTTGCCGGCCTTGATCTACATTGTAATCGCGGTCGTGATCGGCGCAGGGCTTGGCCTTTTGATCGGTGGGCTGGTCGGCGGGCTTGGCATCCCGCCCATTGTCGTAACCCTGGGTGCTCTGGCCATCTAACGGGGCATGATCGTCGTGAGCGGCGGGGGCGATCAGGTCAACGCGTCCGAGATGGGCGCCTCGTTCCAAGCCTTCCCGAAGATCGCCTTTCTCGGCCTGACCACGCCCTTTTGGCTGGCCGCTTTTGTGGCGGTGGCAGCACAGATCTTCCTGACACGAACACGCACGGGCCGCGGGCTTTATGCCGTGGGCGGCAATCCGGTTGCCGCGCGCTATTGCGGGATCCGGGTGCAGCGCGCGGAGGGGCTGGTCTATGTCATCTCGGGCGCCATCGCGGGGCTTTGCGGTTATCTTTGGGTCGCGCGTTATGGGGTCGCTTATTCCGAGATCGCGCTCGGTTATGAGCTGACGGTGATCGCGGCCTGCGTGATCGGCGGTGTCTCGATCGGGGGCGGTGTCGGGTCGGTCGCGGGCGCGGTTCTGGGCGCGCTTTTTCTCGGGGTCGTGGTCAACGCGCTGCCGGTGATGCAAGTCTCCCCCTTCTGGCAGATGGCCATCGCGGGCACCGTGATCCTTGGCGCCGTTGTGCTGAACGCACGGGCCGAGGCGCGGCCCGGCAAGCTGATCCTCGCCGAAGCGCGCCGGGGCCGGGGATGAGTGTTGCCGACCGCGCCCCGCGCCGGATCCTGGACCAAGCGCTGCGGTGGGAGGTGCTGCTGACCGGGCTTCTGATCCTTGTGTTCGTGGCCAACGCGCTGGCGACGCCCTGGTTTCTCGACATCTACAACCTGGCCGACGCCACCTATAATTTCTCGGAAAAAGCGATCATCGCGCTGCCCATGGCGCTGTTAATCCTAACGAGAGAGATCGATTTGTCGGTCGGCGCCATCGTGGCGCTGGCGGCATTGGCTGTCGGGTTGGCGGCGGGGCACGGGGCGCCGGCGCCGGTGTTGGTCGGCGTTGGGCTTTTGACCGGGCTTTTGTGCGGGATGTTTAACGGTCTTCTGGTCACGCGCATCGGCGTGCCGTCGATTGTCATCACCATTGGCACCATGTCGCTTTTCCGCGGCATCGCTCAGGTCACGCTGGGCGACCAGGCGCTGACCAGCTTTCCGCCGGGCTTTGCGGCGCTTGGGCAATCCTATCTGATCGCCTGGCCGCCGCTGCCGGTTTCCTTCGCGCTGTTTCTTGTCCTGGCCATCCTTTTTACCGTCGGGCTTCACGCAACCGCCGCCGGTCGAAGGCTTTACGCCATCGGCGCCAACCCGACCGCCGCTCTTTTCTCCGGCGTGCGGGTGGCCGAGACCCGGTTTTGGCTGTTCGCGCTGTCGGGCCTGATGGCGGGGCTGGCGGGGGCGCTGTTGGCCGCGCGTTTGGGCGTCGTGCGGCCCATCGCGGCGCGGGGGGGGGAGTTGGACGTCATCACCATGGTGATCTTTGGCGGCGTGTCGATTGCCGGTGGGGCCGGGTCGATC
>ERZ1740062.1141-NODE-1141-length-11307-cov-9.584341_pt1 | contig 11307 bp, 6 predicted proteins | sample MGYA00581741_ERZ1740062 | MGnify/ENA primary metagenome ERZ1740062 (study PRJEB43018, sample SAMN04849747) | marine metagenome | isolation source: floating plastic debris | place: Pacific Ocean | collected 2008-09-01 | study: EMG produced TPA metagenomics... | reverse complement strand
GGTTGTAACTTGCATTACTACTGTAATGGTACTTCGTCTATATTTTAGGCGAAAAAAGGTGCGAACTCGAAGGAAGAAAGGAGGAGGAGGCGGCGGCGGAGGAGTCGGTGGGGATACTACAGACGATTATGAATATGATTATAATTATCCAGCTGATGGCACGGCTGGTGGGGTACCTCAGCGTATGCCCGGGCCACCACGTCCAGGTGGACCCCCTCGTATGTCAGGACCACCTGGGCCGCCTCAAGGAATGAGACCTCCCGGCCCTGGACCTATGATGGGCGGTCCCGGACCAATGATGGGTGGACCCGGACCAATAATGGGTGGTCCCCGCCCCAGCGTTGGTGGTCCTCGTCCTAGTGCTGGAGGCGGTGGTCCTATGATGATGATGGGAGGGCCACCAGGTATGCGACCTCCCGGTCCCCCAGGAGGGGGCGGTGGTGTGGGTAAGTGTTCATAAAAAAATAGTTGTCAGTGTTATTCTATTTTACATTACATCAATATAATTCTTTCTTGAGCTGTTACGCAAAGCACAGAAGAGCACCATATATTTGCATTGTAAATGAACAAAAAGCCCCCAACCCCTATTCCTTCCTAATATTAGGAACGTAATTTATTCAAATTTTTATAGTTCCAATGTATTTCAAGTGACCAGTAGTAAAAATTTCATCATGAGTATACCCATAAGGAGTAAATTTTCCCGGGAGTTTAATATAGCTACTTGAGAATTTTTGAATTTTAAAATGTGCCAAAACTCTAATTGTCATATGTACAATATTTTTTGCTACTAAAGTCTTTTAGGGTGTGAAAACGCTAAAATTTCCCTCCGCTTAAGCTTTCCTCCTCTAGGGTATTATGATAGAAATCCAAATAGATTTACTATATAATTGACGAAAAAATGTATGCATGTCTGCTGCAGAGGCGGACAGTAAATCTAGACTGGGATGAAAATATACACTTTAGCAACTTTGCCCAGTAGGGTGGAATTCAAGAAATTGAGTATCAGCAAATTTTGAATTTTAGCTATATGTGAGGTATAATCTGTAAATTAGCAAATTTGGCGTAAGCGGAATTTAAATTCCAATCACCAATTTCTTCCTGGGTGTTAAAGTAGATTTTAAACATCACTTAAAGTCCCTTACACACGCCACACAAAACTGCAAAGATTTGTTTTAAAAATTGTTGTGCCCATATATAAAGCTGATGAAGAAAGTGTTGCAGTTGTGTTACAAAGCTGTAGTGTGTGGAAGATAACTGCATTTTTTGCAGTTTCGTGTGTAGTGTGCTAGGGCCTTAAAACTTAACGTTGTGGTCTGATAGTCTGAGACTAATGAGGTGACCATCCGATTAACAGTGTACCTTAGCTATTGCCAGCACCCGGCACCACGGAGGACACCAGCCGACCCCGCAGACAGAGAGGCTCCCCTACAATTCCTCCAGCAGGGTGTGCGATCCACTGGTTAACACATTGGTTTAACAGTGATATCTCCCTTGTACAATTGTTGACTCTCTCATGGACTAATTTATTTTGTGATCTGGTTTTGTTACAAGTTGTAACAATATTGTGAATGATACATCGTTGTTATAGTTGAGCTGCCTAAGAAGGTGGAGTTGCAGATGCCTGGTGGCCCAGAAATCAGTAAATTTGAGAAAAGAAAGAAGAAAGCTAAAGCTGAGAAGATTCGAGTATTCCAAGATGCTGCCAACAGTTGCTGCATTGGTGGGCTATTTATATTACATTTATATTATTATCGCCATCATGTTTCAGTTCTTTGCATTTTATTTATGTCACAAAACATAATGGTTATGCCTGTAAATTTAGTCTTTTTTTCGTAACAAACCTGAACACAGCCACACTGGTGGATTGGTTGGTTTGGTTTGCATAAAAGATGCACAGACCCTAAAATTCAAGTAATCTTTATTAGTATTATAATGTGCTACGGTTACACGTTTTGTTTAATCTTTTATACGGCCCATGTATTTCAGAGGTGGACGATTTTGGTAATTTAATTAGTGTGATGTTGAGCGATGACCTAGCCAGAACTTATCTGAAGTTTGGTAAGGAGGATTATGGTCAAGTAGACGCTATCCATGTACAGGAGGGTGGACTCATCCCTCTTACTCCCAAAAAGAAAGCATTCACCAAACTTCAGCCAAGAGAGTAAGTCTGTATAGCATAGGGGAGACCCGGTACATTTCCACAATGCAGTTTTTCACTGGAATTTCCAAACATATTCGGTCAATATCTTATATGCTGTCATTGACGAAGTGTGTCTGGGAATTCCAAATAATGCATTGTGGGATACAAGTTAACATGCCCTATTGGGATAGGATACTTCCAATATGAATTTTCAAACTTTAATGCTCAGATATGAGCTATTGGATACCCTCATGCAACGTTACTGTTACTATATCCATATCTTGTGATTTTCTTTATTTGGAAAACATTGATGCACATTTTTCCTCTGTTTTCATAAATTCAAAAAGTTACTAATTTTAGTAACTTTTTGATTTTTCTTCTACGGTATGATGCTTGTGGCCTTCAAAACTGAAGTGACCATGAAATCCAACAAAATCCTTAATTCTTTCCAGTTTGGTAACAATTTTGAATTAATTGAAATTTGGCAAACGGTACAGTTGGGACAGCCGCCTCGGGTACAATTGGGACAGTATCCTAATTATACTCAAACACAATTACACCTACCGGTACTTCAGTATATAACAATTATTCCGTGACCAATATCCAACACTTATACCGTGTTAAGAAATCTAATGCTATTTTGTTCATTCCGTGGTTATGCACACCCATATGTAATTCTGTAATTTTTTGTATCGAAAAATTATGCTATTGCAAGCAATGGAGACTGGAGAGGTGTCCCAAGTGCAATTGACTTGTAATGCTGTAACTCTAGATGTGGTGCAGCGTTGGACAACAAAAAGGATCATCTTCCAGGCGTTATTTAGCAGATTTTCAATTCAGATTTTGCTTTCCCAATGGTACCCAATTTGTTTCTGAATAAGATAATTGTTACGGGTCATTGAATGAAGTTGAAATGCCTCATTTTTTTTCTTTTTTCAAAGCATGCATTGGCTTGGCCAGCAGACAATGTATGCACCCTGGGACAGCGTGTGTCGAATGGGAGATAACAGAAAGTATAAGAAGATAAAAGTGAAGAAATCCAAGCTGAAGAGTAAGAAAGCTAAAGTAGAGCTGCTCTTCGCTGCTGACAAAGCTGACTTCGTTGTCGAGGAATACACAGATCAGGTACACTTATTACGATGTTTATACTGGTCACAGTGTGTGCCAGAAGATGGTTTGACAAAATGCTAGTGCCTCAATATCTTTCTAGCTTTTTTATGGCCAAGCCCGTTTTCAAGTTTTTCATTGAGTGTAGAAAGGTTCCGCTGGGAAATTGCCCATGTTTCTGTAGGTTCTGTTCAAAAGCTTGCACTCAAACATAAACCGTTATATTTCGTTACAGTCCTCATTCTTAGTGTTATGTAGTGTTTGAATAAAAGCTGTCTGTTCAACCAAACTCCTTGAATCAACACAATATCTGGGTCCGCCTGACGATATGTATACATGCATGCCACATGGCACTGCACCAACCCACGTACTGTTTTATCTGCATAACTTCAATTGTCCAAACAACAACCTGGCTATTTATGGCGCTCCAGATAACATTCTCCATAGCAACAATGCCAATTTGTCCACTTGATTACATTGACCAAACATCACTCTGTTGACTGTAGTGATGTAGATAATGTAGCTTGGCAATTTGGGAAAAATATCCGGTCGATAGTCATCGAGGTAAATTTGACAAGTCGAAATGATGACAACTATCTTTAACTTGCTACCAAAATGAATAGATCAAGAACTCTTTAGGTGGATAGATGCCTTTACTTTTCTGTATCGCCCCAAACGACAAAAAGTAGCTAAATTCACCAAATTTAAACTTTGCTTAGTTTCAGAATCTTGAAATCTCTCCATGGGAGGTTTATATCAAGGAATTTCAAAAATTAAAATTCTTTTTGGGTGTTAAAATTGTAGTCCTGTCCATTTTGAGCAGGCTGCTAAATTTAACTCTGTGAACATTTTCAACCTTTTTGGTATTTACCTATGTTATAAGGAGCAGCCTGTTATTAGGCAGGTTCTGTTTGTCCCAATAATCATGGTTATTGTTGTCCAGTCATGGACTACGTGTCTCAATACCGTAAACGGCTGGACCAATTCCCAAATCGTTTTGTAATAACAATACTTTGGATTTCCCGATTGTAGAAGTAATGTTGTGAAGCGATTGTCTGCTTTATAATACTTGTTTATTCTCTCTTCTCCAATCGTCCCAGGTTGGGAAGATATATGTTGCATTCCCTGACCGTTCACAACACAAAACATTCTTGTTTGCTTTGCCGGAACGACTGAATGTCATCACAGAAGAATTCTCACGAGAAATCCCCATCAGAAAGGCCATAGGTGGGTTGTCAAATTAATTTCCTGCCGCTTCAGTCTATCTCTATGACTATGGCACTACTAATATCTACATGTTATATACATGTATCTGTATCTGTTTATTTAACAAGGGGTATTGTATTATATCCCTGCGATTTGTGCTGCTGTAATGCTCAACACGGTGGCTGTACTGTAGATCTCTGAGGCTTTCTAAGCTGAGCAATATAGCCCTTGCTAAAGAAATGGACACATGTACAATCGGACACTCCTTTCTAAAATATCTGCCATTTCTGTATTTTGGGTCAGATTGAGTTGAAAATTCAGGTCCCTATTGAAAACATATTGATTGATATTGTGTGGTGGGAAGTTTCATGCGGCTACACAGTCCTAATTTAAATCTAGGACTATGACAAAAGATATGTCATTTTTTATGACCAGCCGATATATAAAAACAGTGTACTTTTAGATGAAATATTCTTGTTACCTACTACAATTGCTAGACTGTTATATATTATCGCATTCCTACTCAAGTCAATGACATAGCGGTTAACTTGGTATGTGATAGGCAACACACCCCAGCTTCCTAGAAAAAAGAAGTAGAATTTTGCCTTGTCAGAATGCTTCCTGCGTTTTATGGGTTTGTAATTTTACGGCCCTTTGGATAATTTTGATGTGAGTGTAAGAGTTTTTTAGAGCAATTGATACCCAAAGTGCTGCCAGACTTGATGCTGCTACACTTATTTAATTATCCATGCCATAAACTCAACAAAATAATATTGGTCTGAACTCCCAGGATTTTGAGTAAGTAGATATTTTCGATGTGATTTTCTCGGCTTTGGGTGAAGAATCTTAGCACAATAACCTTGTGTTACCTCACAATGCTGGTTTTATCATCGGGTTAGATTTGATAACGATTGTAAACAATACTGAGATACGATAGATCAACGCCCCCTTTACACTTATCTACATGGCGGCCATTTGCAAGCCAAGTTTTATCTATTTTCTTGATGTGAAATATTTTGAATTGTCCTTGAGCTTTGTTTCATGTTTATGGTCAGTGTGTACTGTGTTTGTAAGTTAAAATGAGTCGGTTGTTTGGCCGGTGAGTCAACTTCTTATTTAGGCTAGGTATGGTTTTTAATTTTCTAGATTTTCAATTTTGAATCCCTTGCTGACAGCGGATGAGAGAATGTTAGCTCACAGGAAAATATTTTGATCAATCATTTTCCAGTAGCTGAAATAGCACAGTTTTTTTCTCAGAAGCAACACGAAATAGACAAAGATAGATATCCTTCCATTACCCCTTCTTAATTATCCACAACAGCGTTACCTTGTCTATAAAATCAAATACTTTTTGTCATCCACCATTAAAATATATTATACATTATATGATGTATATGATATTTATATACATATATTGTATGTATTATATTATTATATCGTCTATAAAAATGAATATATCATGGAATATTCTACGTCTCGTTCCCTGCATGAATCCCATGAATTCCTTGCCATTTTACTAGAGAGGTAATTCATGACTATATGGTTATCAGGTTAGCCTAGTGGTTAGTAGGTCGAGTTCTCGATCTGACGACGGGGGTTCGAATCCCACGCTGACCACTAAGGACACTTGAGAAGCCGAGTCCGATAGGGAGCTCACATGGGTACCAGCGTTTTATGCGATGTAGGTGCTCATCAGTCAGTGATGGCTATGGATTGCTTGTACCCAGTGAGCGGCGGTAATATGTAGTGCCAAACCGCTTAGAAGTTATCTGCTAGCAGATTTCATTAAGCGATATACAAATAAACTCATTTTTTTTATTACTTTTATTATGTAGATGACAAGGCTAACTGGTATGTACAAGACACTTCATCTGAGGAATCAGAAGAGGAACTGCCTAATGCTCCGCAGATGGCAGAAACAGCTATAGAAGCTATCGACGATCAGGCACCAGGTAGTGTGTTAAATGCAATATGTTGTCGGCTTGTTTGGTAGGCCATACTAAGCCTAGCAAAAATTATATATTAGATCTGTATCAGCACCCTCGTCTGACTTCCTGGGACCATAAAATCAAAACCCCTCATGCCTCACACTTATATGAATTTAACCAAATTAGAAACAGCTCCCTGCCTATCACCATGACTGAGTTTTTACCCCATTTTATTGTAACATCTCAAACAAAGTGCCTCATGGCTCAGCATTGCCTTTCCTGACACAGATCTAATGCTTCAGTTTTGCTTGCCTTTACGACGAGTATGTGCAATGAAATAATCTCTTTTTTTCATTGGTATGCGTAATACTCTACCTAATTCTTTATCATGAGTAGTGTTTTTTAAACACTCCTCCATACTCCCTGATGACTACGCCAAGTTCTGTATATGCATAATGATGCCTTATCTGTAGAAGATTACTATTCGCCGTATTTACCTGTACCCGTATTTAGGCACATTATTGTCTAAGTTGCTTGCCAGCAATTCGTCGGGTTATCCACAAAAACACAACTCCCACTGTATCTAAATTGAAAATATAGCATTCGCATTCTGTACATGTAGTGAGATGAAAACATGGACCATTGTGTAAATTTGTATTCCTGGAGACAGATTTGGTGTTTTATATTGAAAGTGCCCTTACACTCCCTCTGCACCATAGGAATTCTTACTATGGGCCCAACGAACTTGTTCTTGGTCCATTGCTGATAGTCAACAGAAATATAATTGCATGCACATGATAATTGGGTAAAACTAAAGTTGATCCGATCCACAAATTGCACCAACAAAGTTGTTATCAGAAATCTACCAACAAATCCAAGCTTGCAATTAACGGTTTGTCAATCTGATTTATTTTTGCAGGAGGGTACCTATCACGTCGACAGATTGGTTTCTCTCAAGGCCAAGGCAAAGGCTATGGAAACAAGCAGCCTCCCAAAACCAGGGTGGTTCTCCGCTAGTCAATCTGTCAATCAACAAGTACCAGCTGTGAATTATGTGTTCTGGGTTTTGTCTATTCCTTCTAGTCATATTTTTTAATGCAAGTTTTGCTCTTGACGCAGAGAGCTATTTCGAATGTTTGCTAATAAATGTTTCAAATAAAAGTAAGAATTGGAAAAACGCGGAGAGAATTTTATTATTTACACACTAAGTGCCACATCTTCACAATTATTAGTACAATAGTTTTACTGATGCTTGCAGTATTAACAATACCGTAAAAATAATGATGCTGATAATGATTTTTGATAATGCATGGAAGCGATACAATTTTTTGAGCGTCTAATCATAGTAAAACTGTCGTACTTTGTGATTATTTTTGCGGGATAAGCAGAGGTTTATTTAGCCACCTACGAGTTACAAAAACTCCAAAATTGAAATTTTCATAATTAACAAATTTTAGCAAACAAATAGTCCAAGTATGGCCTTGTTTTGTAATCCTGCTCCTTCACTGTCATTTGCGCTATTTTTGTCAATAACTTGGAAAAAAGTCCGAGTCAGATTTTCAGAGAAATAAACCCCTTAAGATAAAGATCAATTTCCGGCGCAAAACAATGGTCTCTTAGCTGTCATTTGGCGTAACAATTTTTGATGTTAGAAGGATGAGAGTATTTACACTTTTTGAAGGTACATCAATCAACATGTCTCTCTTTTTCCTACATTTTCCTCATATCAGGAGTTTTCCTCTGTAAGTAATAATGCTGAAAAACAGAACAAATTGATCAAAAACGCTGCAATGAGAAGGTGAGAGAAATTTTCTGTTAAAATAATGTCTTGTTTCTAGCTCAGTCGGTTCTTGAGTTATTAAAGCCCAAAGGTCTGTGGCAGAAAAGGAGAAAGAAGCTAGCAAAACAATTTACACAGTAAAACTATTGAACAGTGGTATCGCATCCAAAATTATGATTGACTATATACTAAATTGTGGTTCTGCAGTGCTACTCAAACCGACAACGAGCTTTATGTAGGGGATGATGTTTGGGCAAGACAGATTTCATCTGTTTATAAGCTGCTGGTAGGTTAAGTGAAGAGCAGTAGCTGAGTCACAGCCAGGCAGCTTCAATGACAATAGCCGAAAATCGAGCAGAATCTTGAATCTACCATGATTTGGGCACAATGGTTATGTTTTTTGCAAGTTAATCTTTTCTCAATTACTTCTTGTCAAACGTGTTAAAACAATTTTTTCCCATTCCGAAATCTAAACAATTATGTTACTGAGTATGAAATGAAGTTTATAGCGTTTCAGCGTGTGGACTAAGTTGACCATAGAGCAAAGAGAGCATTTTTGTATCTCTCAACCTTGAGCTCCAGGATTTGTCCACTTTCTGACCTAGGCGACTAGATAATCTACTGTTACAACCCTATGATGATCTTGCAAGCAGAATGACTGCTCCTGCGCTCATTATGCATTTCTTCGTGTGAATCTTCGTGTCAGCTCTGCAAGTATAGATTCTTAGTTCATTTGGCTTAGAAGACTGTTGTTTCGTTGAGCCATCTTTGTTGAATGGATGTGCCCAGTTCTTCTGGAAACTAGCACTTTGTCATTATTGTGGTATCAATCGCAAGGTCTTGAGCAATGGCTGGATGTCCCAAAATACTTCATTGACAAGAAATACAGATAGAGACGTGAACCGGTGATGGCTGTGGTAAGTTATGTTAAAGTGAATTCCGCTTATGGTTTAACAACCTGAAAATCCACATCTATGCCGCAAAAAAAGTACCGCGACCATCATGAACTACCATAGGCCACATTTATTTTGTTTCGCTGTAGTTGTATATCTCTTTTATATTGGTCTTTTTGCTTGATCTCCTATAGATCTTACGCTTTTTACTTGGTAAAGAAGTCATCGACAATAATAAGAGGTACTCTGGTAGGCTACTCTACTGTAGGCTCTACATATTTTGAACTTATTTGTGATATCTGCTGTTCGCAGGTACGAGTAGTTGAGAGTGAGAAGGATAAAACTGGAGACAGTGTCAAATTTCTAACAACAACTCAGATCTTAGCCGAAGAGTCTATAAGACAGGTCTGTTTATACCATAGAGAAGCATGTCTATGGTTGGTCTATGTTATGGTTTGTCTATGGTCCTTACATAAGAAAAGGTTGCCTTATATCTGATGATGAGATGATAATGTTGACTGGTTCCTAGCCATATGTTGACTGGTTGACTTTGCGGATTAGTAAAAGACCTAAAAAATATTTGGTGTCAGGCAACTGATCCATCCTGGCATCTGTGGATACGTTTTTTAGTATTCAAATTCAATTTTTTTGAACTATTTTACATAATTATAAACCACAGTTTTATTTGGCCTCTCTTAATTACTTGTAGGGAAGTAGTTTGCCGGCGATATGCACACAAAAGGTATCTCTTGACCACAGGGCGTGCTACAAAGACTATGGGGAGACAACTGAGGAGTTGAGACTCATGGGGAAACCTCATGCTGAGTATGAAAAATTGAAAGTCTGCTTATTTCTCCTACAGGGCATGTAAAGAACATTCCCACAATACAATTTTTTGACTGGAATTTCCAGAAAACCTCAGTCTTAATCATATGCTATCATTGACTGAGTGTGTCTGGAGTCTCCAAAATAATGCATTGTGGGATACTCATTAACATGCCCCATTGTGTGACACCTTTCACCGCCGTTTAGTGCGATCTTTTATGGGAAAACCTTGGCATGGGTTCAATGAAGTATGGAGGGTCTAAGTCAGACCGTTTGTACAATCAAAATATCCCCACACTGCTGCTGACTAAAATAACTATTCATGTTCTTAGCTCTTGGTCAAAGGTTGAGCCGGCCTTGGGAAGACGGGCCCTGAACAAACAACCTGAGAAGCCAGTGTCCATACCAGCGGAGGGACAAGTTACTGAGGCTATAGCCTGGACAGTTATGAGGGTCAGTGAGTGGATAAGAGACCTTGGCTATCCTCAATATGTGGTACGTAGTCACACCGTCTGCTTGCCATGTCAACAACAATTAATTAGATTTCATGGCCTCTTTCGGTCTTATGGCTGCTGCCATCAATTTTGAATATGTCACTGGAAGTCCTCAGTACTCAGTCGCCCTGGTGATCTGAGCACTAAGGTGGGTTATTACATATTAATGATTTTGAATATTTTTTATGTTGGTCTTATAGGACAGGATACACAGTTTGGTTGAAATTCAAAATTTTCCATTTTGCCACATTTTGCTTGTTAAAAGTTCACAGAATATAATTTTGTCTAATTATTAGTCTTTCAATCTTTTGAATGATATATTAAACCAAAAAATTTGAGATTCAAAGGTTTTTGGCCTGAAATCTGGATCATTTTGGGTGGAGAATCGCCGTGGCCTCTAGCCACCCATTAATGACAGATAGATACATAAATTTAATCGCAATTTTTAAAATAAATCATCAAATTTGTGGATTTTGGTCGAGCGGCTGATTACAGGTAAATTTTGTGAATACTTTTCCCTAGCGTATGGTATACATGCAGATGTAGATGTAGTCTTGCTAGAGTGTAATATTAATGTATGCACCTCTCTCAATATTTCAGGACTGTTTCAAACAGAACTTTATTGATGGTAGGAGATTGATATACTTCAGAAGTGTGAGTGCATTTCCTAAGATTGGTATAACTGATTTCACTGATATGAAAGCGATATCTGCTGCCATACGTCGCTTACTACGAGTGGACAAACCAAAGTTCTATCAATATCAGGACTATGCGTCAACGAAGAGCATTGCTCTACCTGAAGAGATCGCCTATACTATGTATCTGCAGGTAAATTTGTTAAATCAGTGTATAGTCCCATTTTGGTGTAAAAATCTATTGATTCAGCTGTATGTACTCAACTCTATAATTGTTTTACAACACACAATCCAACATA
>ERZ1740062.1140-NODE-1140-length-11309-cov-3.695308_pt1 | contig 11309 bp, 15 predicted proteins | sample MGYA00581741_ERZ1740062 | MGnify/ENA primary metagenome ERZ1740062 (study PRJEB43018, sample SAMN04849747) | marine metagenome | isolation source: floating plastic debris | place: Pacific Ocean | collected 2008-09-01 | study: EMG produced TPA metagenomics... | reverse complement strand
AGGCAGCTAAAACTGCCCTTGAATCATTTTTCCCCAAAATAGTTGTGTCTCTTCTTTTACTTGATATTGAGAGATTGATTCCTCTTGCACGTAGTTGCGGTTTTGACATTCAATTTTCCAGGTGCAAGATGTGAGCTAAAGAACTATCGGCAACAGCAGCTTTGTAAATAGTGATTTGAGTCGGAATGATATAAGGAAAAACTACTAATCCCAAACCAAAAAATGTCAGCAAAAATAGGAGAATAGTTAAAATAAAGGGCTTCCTTTCCTGACCTTTATTAAGATTAGTTAAAAGCTGCCAGATTAATATGACTCCTAGTATAGGAATTGCTGCAAAAACAAAAACCAATGGCTGTGTTAACATACGTACACTGGCGTGATGGTAAAAAATAGGCGCGATCACAGTAATAATGATTGCTCCGATTAAAGTTGTCCAAGCAGCGAGTTTGGCGGTTTGATAATGGGTTTGTTGCAGTTCTCCCGATGTTTTCCAAATAAGATAGGTCGAACCGATTAATACATAACCCTGAATCAAAGTTAAAGCAACTAGCACCGAAGGAATACTTAACCAATCCCACGTAGACCCAATAAATATACCAGCATCATCAACTTCAATTCCAGCAAGTACAGCACCAAGGGCAAAACCTTGACCAAGTGCAGCCAAGAAACTACCTAATCCAAAAGCTAAATTCCAAAAGAATTTACAACCAAACTTGTGGTAAAAAATATTCTAATGTATCCATTATTTGCTTAAAATTTTCCTATTGTTGAGCTTCCACAGGACGTTGGTTTGGTACAAATTCTGCCGGATTCGTATCTAAATCTTCTGAGTTTTCAACTCCCGGAACAGGTAAATCAAAGTTAGGTCCAGAGCGAATAATCCGACTACCGAAATATAGCGCACAAATGAATAGAATTGCGTATACAACAGCAAAAGCAGTTAAAGAACCAACAACATTACTCGCAGGTAAGCCAGAAGCAGCATCACTGGTGCGAATTAATCCATATACAGTCCAAGGTTGTCGTCCTACTTCTCGCACAATCCAACCAGCTTCTACAGCAATGTAACCTAAAGGAGCGGCAAAAATCCACCCCAACATTAATAGAGGTTGTTGAGTAATATTTTCTGCTGAAAGTTTACCCCGCAGCCATATTTTTAGCTTTTGTTCGGTTGTTTTCTAAAACCCTCTGGCAAAATACCCAAAGTGTCAATCTTATTCTTCTTCCTTTTGAGCAGTTCCTGAAATAGTTCGCATATGCCCCAAAATATTGAGCAACACACTAGACATAATTATATTACTACATGGTAATATGATTAATAGAAAAGAAAATCTAAAATTTAGCTGCTAGCTAATACGTCCTCTTCAGGATGAATAGTTGATCTTAGACTTCAAGGAATTATTACTATGCTATTTCGCCAATTGTTTGACACAGAATCAAGTACTTATACGTATCTAATTGCCGATACAAATACTCAAGAAGCTGTATTAGTAGATCCAGTATTAGAACAACTGAATCGTGATTTAAAACTTATTAAAGATTTAGGTTTAAATCTACGCTATTGTTTGGAAACTCATCTTCATGCCGACCATATCACTGCTACAGGTAAACTTCGAGAAGAAACTGGTTGCCTTAGTGTTGTACCAGAAAATGCTGATGCTGCCTGTGCTGATAAGTACATTAAACATGAAGAGATATTACAGCTAGGAAAAGTAGAAATAAAGGCAATTGTAACTCCCGGTCATACAGATAGCCACATGGCTTATCTTGTCAACGGTACTCATTTGTTAACTGGAGATGCTTTATTGATTCGTGGCTGTGGACGCACAGACTTTCAGAGTGGAGATTCAGGAATTTTATATGATTCTGTTACTCAGAGGCTATTTAGTTTACCCTTGAAAACTTTAGTTTATCCAGCCCACGATTATCGAGGACATACGGTGTCTACTATTGGTGAAGAGAGAAGGTTGAATCCGCGATTTACTAATAGAAGTCGGGACGAATTCATTGAATTTATGAAGAATTTGAATCTTCCAATGCCACAAAAAATAATGGAAGCCGTGCCTGCAAACGAGCGTTGCGGTAACTTAGATGCAGCATAACCGCAGATATATAAGCTATTTTGAATCATAACCAAAGGAATAGAAAAATGACAGCAACTAATAGAGAAAATATTAACGTTCAACTACAAATAATTGATGCCAAAACACTTCAAGAATGCTTGAAAGAGGGAACCATTATTTTAGTTGATGTCAGGGAAGCTGCCAAATATTCTGGAGAAAGAATTAAGGGCGCAACAAGGGTATCACTTTCAAATTTTGACTCGACAAAAATACCTTCATCTGAAGGTAAAAAATTAGTTTTACATTGTCAGAGCGGTAGACGTTCAGTACAAGCAGCACAAAAATTGTTTGCAGATAGATTTAATCAAGTCACTCATCTTGAAGGTGGACTAAATGCTTGGAAACAAGCAGGATATCCAGTAGAAAAGAGTGAAAATGCGCCTGTTAGTATAATGCGTCAGGTACAAATAGTCGCAGGTTCTTTAGTAGTTATAGGCACTTTACTTGGTGCATTTATTTCCCCTTGGTTTTTAATTTTGAGCGGATTCGTTGGCTCAGGATTAGTATTTGCTGGTGTTAGTGATACTTGTGCTTTAGGTATGTTGTTAGCAAAGATGCCGTGGAATCAAAGGTAAGAAGCTTTTCTGTATCCCGTTGAAACAAGAAGATAGTTTTGTATCTTCTCCCTCTCCCACTCACTCACTCCCTTCCTAAAATCTTAGCTTCTAGCAAATACAGTGAATTAAAAAATAATGAAATTGATACTTGGAACGTTGTTCGCAGTTTGCATTGGTATCACTTTAGGATTTATTGGCGGAGGCGGTTCTATTTTAGCTTTGCCAATCCTTAAATACGTCATGGGAGTAGAAACAAAGTCTGCCGTTGCAATGACATTAGTTATTGTTGGTGCAGTTAGTCTCATTGGTGTTATTCCCCATTGGCTACAAGGGAATGTGAATTTCAAAACAGCTTTACTTTTTTCTCCTGCTGCAATGTTAGGAGCATATATAGGTGCTAGAATTGCTTCACTTCCAATAATTGACCCTACAATTCAGCTAATTTGTTTTGCTGTAATGATGTTAGTAGCTGCTTTCTTTATGATTCGTAAAAGTAGCCGTACATCTGACAATAAGCAACAAGATGATTTATTTAACTCAAAACATGACAGTCAATATCGTCTTTTGATGATACCTATAGAAGGTTTGATAGTAGGAATAGTTACTGGTTTTGTTGGTGTTGGTGGTGGATTTATGATTATTCCTGCATTAGTTTTATTGGGTAAGACACCAATGAAAGAAGCAGTGGGTACATCATTATTAATTATTACTTTTAAATCTCTGGCTGGATTTGCTGGTTATTTTGGTCAAGTACCTGTAGATGTAAACATAATGATAATTTTTACAATAGCTGCTAGTTTAGGTACTATCTCTGGTGCATATTTAACTAAATTTGTGAAGCCTAAGCTATTAGAAAAAAGTTTTGGTTACTTTGTGATTGCCGTTGCTGTATACATTTTGGTACAGAGATAAATTTATTAATTAACAATTGCTATCTAATCTTCTTAGCCTTGCTTTGTTAAAAAGCAATTTAGCTTATTTTCACGAAATTATCTAGTGCTATAACTATATGGTAATATAATTAGTAGAATTAACTTAATCCTTATGTCAAAGAATGTTCCTCCAAAGAATTCTCCAGAAGTACTTGCTCCCGTTGCTGAGTATTTTAAGGTACTGTCTGAAACAAGTCGCTTGCAGATTTTAAGTTGTCTGAGAACCGGAGCAATGAACGTGACAGAAATGGGTGAAGCTACGGGTTTGGGACAGGCGAATCTCTCAAAACATTTAAAGGTTTTAACTCAAGCCGGTTTGGTATCGCGTCAGCAAAAAGGTATTAGCGTTTACTATTCTATCAGTGACCCTGTTATTTTCGATTTATGCGAATTAGTTTGCGATCGCATTGGCGATCAAATACAAAAACGGGCTAAAGAATTTGAACAAATCAAAGCCTTTAGCACCATCTCGAAATAACTGTTCCCTCACCAACAGATGCAAAAAAACTTGCTGGGGAGTTCCTCCCCTTATTTGTTACACATGCACCTTTAGATTATTCTCCCAACGACGCGCACCACTAGCACAACGAATATCTCGCCAAATTTGGGTAGCAGCTAAAGCTCCATCCCCCGCAGCAATTACTACCTGATTCAACCCTACCTTTAAATCACCAACGGCAAAACCTCGCGGGTGGGAAGTCCGACACATCTTATCTGTAACCAAATTCCCCCCTTTGAGTTCCAAGTTTATCCCTTGCAAATAGGTATTGTGATAACGAGAACCCATAGAAATCAGCCCAGTTTCTAATTCAATCACCGAACCATCTACCAGTTCTACCCCAGTCATTTGGTGCTTTTCTCCCAAGAATTGCTTAATTGGTGTCTCTACTAAGGGATAACCATGTTCTTGCAGTTGTTGACGCATTTCGGGACTGACTGCAAAAGTGCCATGAGTAACCACGGTAATGTAAGGTGTAAACCAGCTTAAATTAAATACCATCTCTTCAATACTGGCTTCACTACCCGCAAAGAAACCACATTTTTTATCTGTCATTTCATAGCCATCACAGACCATACAGACGTGCAAATTATACCCAGCATAATCGTAAACATTCTGCATTTCATCTAATGGCAGTAGATAGTCAATAATACCGCTAGCAGTAATCAAATACTTAGAACGGAATACAGCCTCAACGCCATTTACACGCCCTACTTTAACCTTGAGTGCAAAGGTTTCTCCCTCTTCAACAACTTCCTTAACATAGGCATTGAGAAAATCGCCATCAAGGGAAGCATAATATTCCTTGCCTTTCTGTAACAACACCCGTCCAGGGGTGTCTGGAGGTAAACCAAGATAATTGTGTAATTCTTGCATCCAGAAAGAACGTGCTTTTCCTTTGTCAATAATTAAACTGGAAAGATTAAATCTTTGCAAGTAAATACCAGCAGATAATCCTCCAGCACCACCACCGACAATAATCACATCATAGATTTGATTAAGACGTTGGTTAAGATTTTTTTTAGAAAGTTCCATTGTTTCTTAAATATTTGCTTAATTTGAGGAAGTTGTGAGCTTATTTTCCCTTGCAAGTAGGAAGTTCCAATTGTCGCCATTCCATCATGCCTCCCCTGATGTTATAAACCTCGGTAAATCCAGCCTTAACAAGTTGGTTAGCAGCAAGGGGGCTACGGTGAGAAGTTAAACAAATTAGGGCTACAGGCTCATCTTTAGGTAACTCCTGAAACCACTGAGGTAAAACATAATGACGCAACCAAGAATTGCTCCCCATCAAAATGCGAGGGAGACTAAGGTTGATAGCATCAGGAGCATGAAACATTCTATACTCGACGCTACTGCGAACATCAATTAACCGTGGCGGGTTGGGTAGCTGGTTAAACTCTTGTGGTGATAAGTCAATAACTTGTGGTTGAGAATCTGCAATAGATGTCATTTGAAATCTCCTTATTACTTAAAAACTCATACCTAGCTTTACTAGTGAGCGTGCCTGTTCCTACCCCTCCTTTTCCTGTCATTAAAATTCTACGCATTGAGATAATATCTTCTAGCTATTCAAAATTGTTTTTGTTCGGAATTGGGCAATTCAAATACAGATTCTTAGAGGTTTAGCCATATTAGAAAATTCAATCTGTGGTTTCCTCATTAGTTGAGAGCTGATATATTCTTTATTATTGCCCTTCCTACAACACCACTACTTTTACTGTGGGAGGCAGCTAGATGTACTTTGGGTTGTTCCTAACTGCCTTAACGATTAATAAACTAATTGTTTTTAGCCTAGATCGCTGCTGTTTTTGTTGATAAAGCCAAGTTCAACAGTGATATACTGAACGCCAGGTATCTGTTCGATTTTCTTAACCAGAGTGCGAGCTTTTGCTTCGTCTTTGACAGAACCAGAGAGTACCACCATGCCATTGCCCACACGAACAATTAAATTATTTTCATCAGACGCTTGGGATTGAATTTCCTTGATAATGTCTGCATCATTTTGGCTTCCATTCTGCCCTTGTGCGACGCATAAACCCTCTAATTCATCGCTGATAGAGGAGAGGCTTTCCTCAAATCGACAGGCATTCTGGACTTGTACTTGAGTGCTGTTGTCTAGTGCAGAGACGGTTAAGTCAGGAGCAGCGATTGCAGGAAGACTACTCCCCAAGATCAAAGCTGTAATGCCTATCACTGTAGCAAAAGTTTGAAATAGTTTTTTACGTCCTCTAATAGCTAGACTGATAATTGCATTGATAGTGACTAAAAAAAGCGCAGAAAAGTTACTTATCATTGGTCATACCTCTAATATTGTACAGAGTGATTGAAGTTTTTGAGCTATTTCTAAAGACAAAGCTAAAATTTTAAACCCACCAGGGTTTTTCTCCTGTACGGGGATCAATTTCCGTCCAGGGAGAAATGCGGATATATCCCCCTTCTAGCTTCACCCGCTTCTGTGGGAGGAACAAAAAATTTAGCCACAGGATACAACAGCGTACTAGCTGTAGTGACGACAACTGCACCTGTGAGGAAGTTGAGCAATTGTCGTCTTGACATTGACAGATCTTCTAAAGGAAGACTTTCTGACATGAATTTACGCCTCCTAGTTGCGGTATTAGTGTTGAGTACTTTGTTGAATGTTTTTCTTTAGCAAAAATCCTTCTTATACATACTATATTACCATCTAGTAATTTAGTCAAACAATATTTTAATCGCTTATCAGAATCGACCAAACAAAGGATAATCGAGGGTTAAATGCTAAAAAAGATACTATCTTGTGGTGATTTAATAGCGAAAAATCCTTTGTAGATAAAGCCTATGAGCCTCATACTTTATCTGAATTGTATACTTTGTGATTCGTAGTTCAAGTAACTATAGCTCTGTTTTTACTCAAGTAAATCGGGCGGTAAGTGTTAACTTGTATTGCATTAAAAATATAATTATATTACTATCTGGTTAGATAGTATAAGAGAAAGTCCCAAAAAAGGGCGTGGACATAGAACACAGTTTGATGGTGGCAATTTTCCTTGTTCCTGCGCCCATTTTTAGTAATCGGAGTAATCAGCATGGTTCACGTTGTCATAGTGGGTGCAGGAATAGGGGGTTTACCAACAGCTTACGAACTGAGGCGTTTGTTGCCGAAATCCCATCGCATCACGCTGATTTCTGATAGCTCCCAATTTACTTTTATTCCTTCCCTACCTTGGGTAGCCTTTGATTTAATCCTATTGGAAAATATTCAACTAGATATCAAAAATCTGCTTTTAGGACGAGGTATTGATTGGATAGAAGGAAAAGTAACAGCCCTCGATCCTCATGCACAAATCCTTGATGTTGCAGGGAAAACCCTTAATTACGACTACGTTGTTATTGCCACGGGAGCATCTTTAGCACTGGATGCAGTACCGGGTTTAGGACCAGAGCAAGGTTATACTCAATCTGTATGTAATCCCCATCATGCTGTATTGGCACGGGAAGCATGGCGAAAGTTTTTGGATAATCCCGGACCCATAGTGGTGGGTGCAGTGCCGGGAGGCAGTTGTTTTGGACCTCTGTATGAGTTTGCTTTGCTGGCAGATTATGTGTTGCGAAGACAGGGTTTGCGTCATCAAGTACCAATTACTGTAGTTACACCGGAACCTTATGCTGGTCATTTAGGCATTGGGGAGATGGAAAACTCAGGGGAATTGGTGACTCAAATACTACAGCAGCGAAATATTGAATTGATTGAAAGCGCGGAAATAACTGAGATTCATCCCCAAAATATTACCTTGGTAGATGGTCGTAATTTACCCTTTAAATACTCAATGGTACTGCCATCTTTTCGGAGTGCGGAATTTTTACAGTCAGCGAAGGGATTGACTGATGAAAAAGGGTTGGTGCCGATTTTACCGACATATCAACATCCAGATTTTCCTTCAATTTACAGCTTGGGTGTGGTGGTGCAGTTAACTCCACCGGAAAAGACACCCATACCCATTGGTGTACCGAAAACTGGGCAAATGACAGAAGCGATGGGAATGGCTGTGGCTCATAATATTGCCAGGGAATTGGGAGTAATAAAAACAGCACCTTTAACACCAACATTGGAAGCAATTTGTATGGCAGATTTTGGGGATACGGGTATTATTTTTGTTTCTGCTCCTGTATTACCTGATTCTGTAACAGGAAAACGGCGTATTTCTGTAGCTAAACGGGGACGTTGGGTAAGTTGGATTAAGATAGCGTTTGAGAAATTTTTCTTAACTAAAATGCGGTTGGGGATGGCTGTACCTTGGTTTGAGCGTTGGGGCTTAAGGATTTTGGGTTTATCTTTAGTGGAACCAATTGCAGAGTTAGAAGTAGTTCAAGTTAATTCACAGTTAGCGACAATGACTGATAAGAATTAAATAATTTTTTCGCATCATTTTTGTAATTTTCGGGGAAGAGAACCATGTTTAAAATATTACCTATAGCTATCATTGTAGTGTTAATTGTTGCAGTATTTTTAATTTACAAGCCATCCATTGCCAAGGCTGAAATTGAAGCGGCACAATTAGCCAAAGCAGTGCAAGAAATTGAATATTTAGATGCTATGCGCTCTGGTTTGGCTTCCACATTAGAAAATCAAAAACAAGAGCTAACAATACAAACTTTCAAAGAAGTTTGTAAGCCAGTGGGGATGAGAGCGAAACAACTAAGTCAAGAAAATGGCTGGCAAGTCAAACAAATTGCCAAAAAATACCGCAATCCGGCTCATACTCCCGATAATTTGCATTCTCAAATGGCACTAACTAAGTTTGAGCAAAATCCCGAATTAATTGGCTTTTGGGAACAAGAAAAATTCAACGGACAAGATGGTATTCGCTATTATCGCCGTATAAATGTTGAGGCAAGTTGTCTTGCTTGTCATGGTAGAAAAAATGCTCGTCCTCAGTTTGTCCAAGATAAATATCATCAAGACCTTGCTTTTGATTTTAATGTCGGAGATTTACGGGGAATGTATGCAGTTTTTATTCCTGATGGATTGAAACAAGCTTTAGAGAATAGTGGAAATTAATTTATTACTGATGTTAATTCCCAATAAAAGTATCAAACAATAAGGTGACATCTAATGTGGTACAAAATTCGACAATTTTTCTCGTGGTTATCGTTATTGGGAGCGACTCTTCTATTCATTTTGCTAGGGTTAGGAGTTTTTAATCCTCCTTCCGCAGCTGCTGCAATCAGCACCATAGAAGAAGCCTCAGGTCAAATGCTTTATCAATCGAGACATAAGTTAAAGGATAATCGGAGAAATACCTGGCAGGTAGTGTTATTTAAACGAATTAAAGCAGATGATTCTCCTAGCATTAATTTACGTTTAGTAGCTTTTCCTGGTACTGCTGATTTTGCCCATCCAAAACCTTTAAAAATTAACACAAGAACGGGTAAAAATTTCAATGCAAAGGATATATTTGCACAGCAAGCACCATCTGCGAATGTTGGTCAATATGATATCAAAAATATCTTAAATAAGTTACCAACATCAACATCGATTAATCTTTCTATAGCGATGAAAGATAATCAAACTGTAGACTTAAAAATTCCTCCAGAAGTTTTGTTGGAATGGCAAACAATTGCTCATAATGAGTAATGTGATTTTCTTGCATACTAAAAGTTTTGATCAATTATGTGGAATGAGCGATATAGCCAAACTGAATATGCCTTCGGCAAAAATCCCAACGAATTTCTAGTAGAAGTTATTCAACAGATTCCCAAAGACCTTGTGCTTTGTTTAGCCGAAGGGGAAGGCAGAAATGCTGTTTATCTAGCACAGCAGGGGTGCCGGGTGACGGCTGTTGATGCATCTCCTGTTGGCTTAAAGAAAGCCTATAAATTGGCAGCAGAGCGTTCTGTAGAGATAGAAACCATCGTAGCAGATTTGGCTGATTTTATAATTCAACCGAATTCCTGGGATGCGATTATTTCTATTTTCTGTCACTTACCACCGAACCTGCGTGCTAATATCCATCGGCAAGTGGTTTCTGGATTGCGTTCCGGTGGTGTATTTGTGCTGGAGGCCTATACACCCCGTCAACTGGAATTCAAAACAGGAGGTCCACCCAATGCCGATTTGATGATGGAACTGACAACCCTCCAGCAAGAACTTGATGGGTTAGAGTTTAAACACGCTACAGAAGTTGAGCGGGAAATTCAAGAAGGACTGTTTCATCAGGGACATAGTGCTGTCGTGCAATTACTGGCTGTGAAACCATAATTAGCACTGTAAGGATGGTAGAGCGTAATTTTGGAGTTTAGGAACCGTGTATCAATAAGTCATACAAATCTTATCTAGAATAGTTCTTCAATATAGCTTTTAGGTAAAATTTTGATTTCCTCACAAGTTCCTCAACCTATTTTTTTAGATTAAGAATGCAGGAAATCCAAAAGTTATCCAATAAACACCTAATGCTGTGTTTAGAGTAAGCGGATTACAAATAATAGCCCGCAAATATCAATTCATTATAGTATTCCTACTGTATTTTGTTGTTATTTAACGGCTTCACTCATTACTGTCAAGAAATAATTACTCATGAAAATCGGTCATTTTTTAACTGTAAATCTATTAGTATTTTGTGTATTTATTTATGCCTTTTTGGGGCTTGGCTATGACTCGTCAGCCTTAGCATCTCCTATCCCAATAGTATCTAATTCAGAGGTTAATAACGTGAAAACAGCAGTGGATGATTATCTTAAATCCATCCCAGGAAACTATTACACCGTGGGAAAAGTGGAAGGGTTAAAACGGTTGCTCAAACAAGATAATATCTTTTTGGTGGACGTGAGAGAGCCTTCTGAGTATGCGTCTGGTCACATTGGTGACGCTATCAATATTCCCCTACGGGAACTGGCTCAAAACTTAGATAAAATCCCCAAAAAACAGCCTGTAGTAGTTTATTGCTCCTCTGGTTATCGTTCCGCAATGGCTGTCATGTCTTTACACTTGCTCGGCTATGACAACGTGCAAGGTTTTCCACCCAGTATGAATGGCTGGAAAGCAGCTAGTCAAGATAAGTCATAATACCCCTACACAGAAATATAGTAACGATGACCAGGCAAGTGCAACTACTACCTCTACAACCCGCAATTGATGGGGAGTTCAAAATTGACGAACAAGCGGTTTTAGAATGTGTCGATTGGCTAAGTTTCCATCGTATTTGGGGACAGTTGCGCC
>ERZ1740062.1139-NODE-1139-length-11316-cov-4.508925_pt1 | contig 11316 bp, 10 predicted proteins | sample MGYA00581741_ERZ1740062 | MGnify/ENA primary metagenome ERZ1740062 (study PRJEB43018, sample SAMN04849747) | marine metagenome | isolation source: floating plastic debris | place: Pacific Ocean | collected 2008-09-01 | study: EMG produced TPA metagenomics... | reverse complement strand
AACTTGAACCGGCGCACGAATAGTAACCGCCATTCTATATTTAGGAAAAGAATTATGGACCCCTTAACACTTGGTATTGTCGGGATTATTCTTCTGGTGATGCTGATATTCCTGGGCGTACCGGTCGCCTATGCGTCGGCCTTTGTCGGTATCAGCGGGCTGTTTTTGATGCGCGGATCTTTGACGGCTTTTGGCCTCGCAGGAATAATTCCCTATGCGAACTCTGCTTCGTACTCATTCAGCGTACTGCCTCTTTTCATCGCTATTGGATTTCTTGCGCTTTATGCCGGAATAACAAGCGGGGCCTATGAGGCGGCCCGAATATGGGTGGGCCGCGCGCCTGGCGGCCTTGCGACAGCAACGATTTTCGCGAGCGCTAGCTTCGCCGCTGTTTCCGGTGCCAGTACCGCCAGTACTTCCGTCTTCACGCGCCTCGCTATCCCTGAAATGGAAGAGCGCGGCTATAGCCGGACCCTTGCTGCAGGCGTGGTGGCGGTTGGTGGAACGCTGGCGGCCCTGATTCCGCCAAGTGCTATTCTGGTTATTTACGGGATCATCGTTGAGGAATCGATCGGCCGACTCCTGCTCGCAGGATTGGTGCCGGGCCTTATTTCCGTTGTCGTTTATATTACCGTGATCACGATTGTGGTGAAGGTGAACCCGTCACTTGCGCCGCGTCTGGAGCCCACGTCAATGTTGCGGAAACTGAAAGCCCTGTCCCAGGTTTGGGGAGTGCTTGCGGTTGTGGGTATTATTCTTGGCGGGATTTATCTTGGTTGGATGACCCCGACGGAATCCGCGGCGGTTGGAGCGGCCATCATCTTGGGCATGGCTATGTTCAAGAAAATGAGTCTCGGAAATCTGAAGGAAGGCTTGCTGGAAACAATCAAGACCACGGCCATGATCTTCATGGTTATCTGGGGCGTGATGGTCTTTGTCCGCTTTCTTGCCTTTACGGGTCTGCCAGCCGAGATTACAGCGGTTGTGACCGGTCTTGCCGTGCCGCCGATTGTCATCCTGTTTGGTGTCATTGTCATGTATATCCTGATGGGTATGATCCTTGATGGGTTAGGGATGATGATGCTCACACTCCCGGTTATTTATCCCGCCATAATCGGGCTTGGATATGATCCGATCTGGTTCGGAGTTTTGCTCGTCAAGCTGATTGAGGTTGGAATGATTACGCCACCGGTTGGGCTTAACTGCTATGTCGTGCATGGCGTTCGTCCGGACATTCCGCTGGGGCAGGTGTTCAAGGGGGTCACGCCGTTTCTGTTTGGCGAGGCGGTTATCATTGGTATTCTGGTAGCCTTTCCGGAAGTTGTCCTGTTCCTGCCAAACAATATGATGAACTAAATTCTCGTTTGAGAGCATCCTAACACTCTGAGAAAAACTGTGCGGTCGATATCCGTGATAAAAAAGGGAGTGAGATATGACCGACAGCGATATTTTGAGGGCGATGGTCGATGAAACCCGGCGATTCACACGTGAAGAGCTGGTTCCAGCAGAAGAACTTGTTGAGGAAACGGATGAGATTCCTGGTGGCATAATCGAGCGGATCAAGGAACTTGGTTTCTTCGGCATGACCATCCCGGAACCATATGGCGGTCTTGGTCTTTCCATGTATGAAGAGGCAAGTGTGGTCATTGAAATTGGCTATGCAGCGCCAGCATTTCGGTCCTATTTCGGCACCAGTAACGGGGTCGGAACGCTTGGCATTATCATTGACGGCACGGATGAGCAGCGAGAGCGATATCTGCCCCATATTGCCAAAGGGGATCTTATAGCCTCCTTCTGCCTGACAGAGCCCGGCGCCGGATCGGATGCGGCATCGCTTAGCACGCGGGCTATCCGAGATGGCGATGACTATATCATCAATGGCACGAAACGCTTTATTACGAATTCTCCTCATGCCGGACTATTTACGGTGTTCGCGCGGACTGGCCCGAAAGAAGACCGTTCGGCTGGGATATCCGCCTTCCTCGTTGAAGGTAATGCGCCGGGCATCACGATTGGCCCTCGGCACCGCAAGATGGGCTTCCGCGGCTCCCATACGGCGGATGTTATCTTCGAGGATTGCCGTGTTCCCGCCTCGGCACTTCTCGGAGGGCGGGAAGGGCTGGGCTTCAAAACGGCGATGCGCTCACTTGATCATGCGCGCCTGCATATGTCTGCCCTTGCAACCGGGCTTAGCCTTAGATTGATTGATGAAGGGGTGAACTATGCCACCGACCGCCGGCAGTTTGGAAAGCCTATCGCCAATTTCCAGCTTATTCAGGCGATGCTCGCCGATTGTGAGGCCGAAGCCCTGGCGTCTCGGGCAATGGTTGAAAAAGTCTCGCATATGAAGGATGCGGGACAGCCGGTCATCAAGGAAACGGCTTGTTGCAAATACTTCACGACAGAAGCCCTTGGTCGTATTGCCGACCGCGTTATGCAGATCCATGGCGGATACGGTTATATCAAGGAATACCAAATAGAGCGGCGCTATCGGGATGTACGCTTGCTTCGTATTTATGAGGGGACGAGCCAAATCCAACAGCTGATTATCGCAGGTGAAATGATCAAGTAGATCACGTCTTGATCTAGTAGTATTTGGACCAGAACTCTGCACCTTTTGGCGTGAGGAGCGGACGGACTAGAATTTTCAGGCCTTCCTGAATATACTCGTCGATCGTGAATTTATCCTTATACACCCAGCTTTTAAGCGCCCAGCTGTGGGCATACATCAGGCATTGATAGACCATGATGTCGCGATTAACCTCAATCATATATCCTTCGTCAAAGCACACATCCAGAGCCTCACGAAGATGCCGGTTGGTACGTGTTTCGTCCGCCATCACCAGCTTCTGCATTTCGGGCTTCAGGGACTTCGAGCTGCGATAAGCGAGTACGGTTGCAGCCCTGTGGGTATCAACGGAGGAACAGAATGCGGCAATTGTTGCACATAGTCGGTCAACCGGGTGATGAATGCCGCGAAGCCTCGGGGGGATATCATTCTCATAGGCATCTAAAACCACCCGCAGGGAATAGAGCAGCAACTCTTCCTTGCTGTTAAAGTATTGATAGATAAATCCTTGGGAAAACCCGGCCTCGCGGGCAATGTCCTGAATGGTTGTCTTGTAGAAACCCTGTTGGGAGAAGAGCTTGATGGCTGTCTTGACAATTTGTCCCCGCCGCTCTTCTACGAGTTCCGTGTTCGTGATTTTGGCTTGAACCCCGTCTGACAGTTTTGATCCGGCCATCTAGTCTATCCTTGTTTTCTTTTGGCACACCACCAACACTAAAATAGAGAGGCGTCGGTGCGTCACTGAATGAATTGTAAATTGATCATAAGGTTGATTTTATATACTCACGGAAATAAACGCCAATTCATTATGAAAAAAATACAATTTACATGGTCGCTCCGCTCCGCCCTTCCTATGTAAGTAATAATATTCTCGAAGGGTTTGAATAAGCCATCTCATCCGCCATAAACTAACAGATTCAGATGTGAACACATAGGGAATTCAGGAGGAGGTAGATGGTATTGTTTCTGCACTCGTTCCCGTTTCGGTATCAAGCCGGGTAATTTTCAAAAAATGAATTGACAAAATTTATTGAATGACTAATCATTCATTTACAAAAACACGACAAATATAAGCTATCTATAATTGAGTAGATAGAGCTAGAATTCAGCTTAACTAATTTTTCTCCACGGGAGTGGGTATTGTCGGCAGGCGAAACAGGTTTAGGGATGCAAATTTAATGTTGGTTCGGATGCTCAGAGGCTTAAGATATAGTCCAATGCCGCTTGGTCCTTTGGTAGATTGTCCGGTGGCATCATTAGGTGGAGAGTATTGATGCGAACTCTAGTGACAGGCGCGAGTAAAGGAATTGGCCGGGCGGTTGCACTTCGGCTAGCGGTGCCGGGGGCGAAGCTGGCGCTTGGCGCCTCGACGCTCAGCGATGAGCTTAAGGAAACTGCGCGTGAGGTTGAGGCGAGCGGAGCGGAAGCCTTGCCGGTTTTCGGAGACTTATCCGATCCGGCTGTGCCGAAGAAGATTGTGAAAGAAAGCATTAATGCGCTTGGCGGCCTCGACAATGTTATTAGCAATGCCGGAATATCCATTCCGTCGGCAATTGGCGATATCGAGGTTGAGAACTGGGATCGTGTGTATGCCGTGAACGTTCGCGCGCCGATGCTGCTGGCGCAAGCGGCTCAAGATCAGCTTAAGGCTGCAAAAGGTGCGTTTGTCGTAATCGCTTCGATGTCTGGTGTGCAGCCCTATCCGGGTATGGGGCCCTATAGTTCGTCAAAGGCGGCCTTGATTATGTTCGCCCGGCAACTCGCTCTTGAATGGATTGCAGATGGTATCCGTGTGAATTCCATATCACCTGGGCTTTTCAGGACCGCATTAACGGAAAAAATCTATTCCGATGCAGCCACGAAAAAGCAGCGCGAAGAAATGGTGCCTGCGGGGCGCATAGGCGATCCGGCAGAAGATCTTGCCGGTGTTATCGAATTTCTAATCCAGTCACGCTCAACCTATATGGTTGGTCAGAATATCGTCGTGGATGGCGGTCTTATCGATTCGATCCAGGCAAAAATCGCCGGTCGGCCTGCGACAAAAGGCTGACCAGCATGAAGTTTCCTTCTCCAAATCCGGCGGTAGCTGAACGTTATTATACCGAAGCCTACTGGCGTTCTAACAGCACCTCCCAGTTGTTCGAAACCATGGTACAGCACCATTCGGAACGCACGGCGCTGTCGGATGCGGAGGGGAATTTTTTTACGTATCGCGAGTTATACTCGCATGTTGAGAGCGTCGCTGCATATTTTGCAAGATCCGGTATCAGCAAGGAGGATATTGTCACGATTTGCGCCCCAAACTGGTGGCAGACCGTGGTTTGCATTCTCGCCACGCTCCGTGTTGGCGCCATAATCAATCCAGTGCCAATGACCTACGGCTGGAAAGATATCAAGTATGTCGTGGATACCTGTCAGAGCAAGGCGCTGATCCTCGCCGGAAAATTCAGGAGCGCGGATCATACGGTTCATCTGGAGGATATCCTAGGCCCCGATTATAGCGGCAAACTCGTCATCCAGATCAGTGATGGTGGGCAGCAGGTGGGAAAGCCTTTTTCAGAACTGTTGAGTGAAGGGGAGTGCCCCTTACCGCTTCCTGCGAAGCCCGATAATGTCGCGGCTATTCTGTTTACGTCAGGCACAGAATCGAAACCTAAAGGTGTGATACATACTCATAACACCATTCTGTATGGGGAGCGGTGCTTTGTTGAAACATTGGGGCTTAGTCATGAGGATACCTGCTTCATGGCTTCTCCGATTTCACATGCAAGTGGTTTCCTGCACGGCGTGATCCTGACGCTGACGACGGGAGGGCAGCTTTCCATACTTGACGTCTTTACGGCATCGGCGGCAGTGGACCAGATGTCACGGGACGAGGTTACTTGGACCATGGGTGCGACGCCTTTTCTTGTTGAAACCGCAAATGAATTGCGAGCACGGAAAGTGACATTGCCGTCTTTGCGCTATTTTCTGTGTGGTGGTGCTCCGCTGCCGGAATCTGTTGTCCGCCAGGCTATGGATATTGGCATGCGGGTTTTGAGTGTTTATGGATCGACGGAAAGTCCGCCACATACGGTTGTCTGGCCGTCCGATCCTGCGGAGAATGCCTGGACCACTGATGGTCGGGCAGCGGGAGCGGGCATCGAAATCAAGATCGTTGATGATAATGGTGATCCTTGCCCAGTCGGTGAAATTGGTGAGGAATGCTCACGCGGCCCCAATACTTTTTTGGGCTATCTGAATGCCCCGGAGATTACGGCGCAGTCACTCGATGCCGACGGTTGGTATCATTCGGGTGATCTTGCCTATCAGCGGCCCGATGGCTCTATCCGGATTTCCGGACGGATCAAGGACATGATCGTGCGAGGCGGTCAGAACATTGCCGCCCGGGAGGTCGAGGAATTGCTGATCCAGATACCGGGTTGTATCGAATGCGCGCTGGTTGGCATTCCACATGAACGGCTGGGGGAAACTGGCGGCGCGGTATTGGTCATGGCGCCCGGTCGCGTCGTGGGTGTTCAGGAAGTTTATGATCTCCTCGTTGCGCAAGGGGTCGCAAAATTCAAGATCCCGGAGCGTATCGAATGTTGGGATGAACTACCAAAGACGCCAAGCGGAAAAATCCAGAAATTCAAAGTACAAAAAATGCTGGCTGAGGGCGTACAAGGCGGGGGAAATACCAAGTGATAGAAGTTATTGAAACCGGGAATACCTGCGAGATTGTCATGGGCAATCCACCGGTCAACGCCATCAACGATAAATTCATGTCCGATTTTCACGCCGCTCTGGATCGCATTGAAGATATCGGCCCGACTGTGATTCTGATCCACAGTACCCAGAAAGTGTTCTGTGCCGGAGCGGACCTGAAAGGAATACAGCAGCATTTTCGGTCCGATAGCGGCATAGATGACATGATTACTTATGTCCGGTTGATGCATAAGTTGTTTAACCGGCTGGAGCAATTTCCGGCGGTAACGATCGCTGCCATCAATGGTGCGGCGCTGGGCGGAGGGTTGGAACTTGCGCTTAGCTGCGATTTGCGCGTTGCCGCCCATGAGGCGAAAATGGGCCTGCCCGAGGCACAAGTGGGTATGATTCCGGGCGCCGGGGGAACCCAGCGGCTGACGCGTCTTTGTGGGCCCGGGGTCGCCAGCCGGATTATTCTTGGATGCGAAACTGTTGATGGTGTCGAGGCGGCGCGCATTGGACTTGCCGAGAAAAGTTGTCCGCTTGCGGACATTAATACAACAAGCCGGGAATGGGCTGCGAAAATCGGCGAATTGGCTAAGCCTGCGCTTTTAGCTTCCAAGGAATGTATTGCAGCTTATTCCGATGACGAAATCGACGGATATGCACTGGAACTTGAAAAGCCAAAGATAACCATGCGCTCGCAAGAGGCTCAGGACCGGATTGCGGCGTTTTTCAGTAAATAAACAATAACCCTTAACTAGTAAAAGAGAAAAAAATGGATATTACAGGCAAAATCGCTCTGGTCACCGGTGGTGCGTCGGGTATCGGGGCTGCGGTATGCGAAAATTTCGCCAAGGCCGGAGGGCACGTCATTGTTTCCGACATCAATGTTGAGGGCGGCGAGAAAATCGCGAAATCGATTGTGGAAAGTGGCGGTATAGCCTCCTTTTTGCAACTTGACGTGACGGATGAGGCCTCCATTGAGCGTGCGGCAGCTAGTATTGAGAAAGAACATGGAAAGCTTGATATTTTCGTGAGCGCCGCTGGGTGGGACATTATTGAGCCGTTCATGAAAAATACGACCGAATACTGGGAAAAGATCATGGCCCTTAATTTCATGGGGCCGGTTCGGCTGACGCGCGCAGTTATTCCGCTTCTCGTAGAAGCTGGTGGTGGGAAAATTGTCATGGTCAGCAGTGATGCCGGTCGCGTCGGCAGTTATGGCGAGACCGTCTATGCGGGCGCCAAGGGCGGCATTATTTCCTTTACCAAATCCCTCGCGCGGGAAATGACCCGCAGCAATATTAATGTGAACTGCATTTGCCCGGGCCCGACCGATACGCCGCTGTTTGCATCCCAACCGGACAAGCTGAAAACGGCTCTTACTAATGCCATTCCGTTAAAGCGAGTTGGTAAACCGAGTGAGGTTGCCGATGGCGTCCTGTTCTTTGCGTCCCCGCGCTCCTCATTCTGCACCGGGCAGGTTTTGAGCGTCAGCGGCGGCCTGACGATGGCGGACTAAGACATGCTTGATGAAATCTATTTCGATGACAGCACTGCCGAAATCCGTGAAATGGTGCGACGACTAGCGGCCGATCATATAACGCCGTTGGCGGAAGAATGCGACGCAGAAGATCGCTTCCCCTCCGAATTACTGCCCATTTTGAGCGAGGCCGGGTTGTTGACCTTGCCAATGCCCGAAGAATACGGCGGGATCAATGCCAGTGCGCAAGTACTGTCTGTCGTGCTGGAAGAAATGGGCTATGCCTACGCGACCATGGGGCCGGTACTGCTTTCCACTTATTCGCCGCTGAAAATTGTCGCCGAAGCTGGAAAGCCGCATCAGAAAGAAGCGTTCTTCAAATCGATGACCTCAAAACCCTCAATCGCCGCTTTCTGCCTGTCCGAGCCGCATTGCGGATCTGACGCCCGCGCCATGAAGACCATGGCAGTGAAAAAGGGTGATCAATGGCAGATTAATGGTACCAAGCGCTGGATCACGAATGGTGGTGTCGCCGACTGGTATTTGCTGTTTTCCCGCACGGGCAAAGGCAAGAATGATTTCGCCGTTTTCGTCGTTCATAAGGATACAAAAGGCCTTAGTTTCGGCAAGCAGGAAAAGAAAATGGGCCTTAAAGGCGGCCCGATCTGCGATGTTATTTTTGAAGATGTGATGGTGCCGGATGAATGCCTGATTGGCGAGGTCGGCGACGGCTGGAAAATTCTCGACGGTGTCGCCAACGCGATGCGTTGTTGGGGCGCGGCCGCCATCACGCTTGGGATCGGCCGGGCGGCCTACGACATCGCTGCGGCCTATGCGAATGAACGCCAGGCCTTTGGGCAATCCATCGCTCGGTTCCAGGGGATCGGCTTCATGCTGGCCGATATGACGACATCGCTCCGGGCTTCACAGCTTCTCGTTCGAGATACAAATTGGCGGGTCGACCGGGAACTCCCGAATGTGAGCTATCAGACGCTGTCGCAGGTTGGCATGGCAAAAATCCAGGCGACCGATACGGCGATGAAGGTCACCACCGATGCCGTGCAGATCCTCGGCGGATATGGCTATATGCGTGAGTATCACGTCGAACGCTTGATGCGCGACGCCAAGGCCTTCCAGATCCTCGACGGTTCAAACCAGATCCAGCGGCATATTCTTAGCCGCGAGATCGTGAAATCCTTTTCCTGAAAAGCCTAATTCAAAGAAAGAAAAACAATGAACTATACAGACGTCAAATATGAAGTCAGCGAAGGCATTGCCACCATCACTATAGATCGTGAAGACCGTTTTAACTGTTTTCGTGGCCGCACCATCGAAGAATTGCTGCATGCTTTTAAGCGCGCTTGGGCGGACAAGGGGGCCGCGGTTGTCATTTTGACGGCGGCAGGGCAGAAGTCTTTTTGTGTCGGCGGTGACCAGAAGGAAATGAAGGAAAAAGGCACTTATGGTGCAAGCGAAAACGGTCTTTGGGAAATTGATGACTTGCATAATGTTATCCGCGATATTCCGAAACCGGTTATTGCGGCGGTTAACGGATACTGTATCGGTGGTGGACATGTACTTCATGTTCTCTGTGATATTACGATCGCCGCCGAGCACGCTAAATTCGGCCAGGCCGGACCGAAGGTCGGATCGTTCGATGCGGGTTGGGGAACGGCATATCTCGCGCGGACAGTTGGCGAAAAGCGGGCACGGGAAATCTGGTTCTTCTGCCAGCAATATACGGCTGAGCAGGCGCTGGACTGGGGCTTGGTCAATAAGGTGGTTCCTGCCGATAAGCTGCAGGAAGAGGCCCGCGCAATGGCACAACACGCTGTAGCCCTGAGCCCCGGCGCGCTCCGTTTTCTCAAGCACTCCTTCAACGCGGATTCTGCGGCAATCTTCGGTCAGGCAAAAATGGCGGGCGATGGTCTCGCTATGTTCGTTCAGTCTGAAGAGGCACGCGAAGGCAATACAGCTTTCAACGAAAAACGTGCGCCGGATTTCTCAGCGTACCGGGTTGGCGGCGCAGTGCCACCAAAATAATGACTGCCACGCCTTATGTTGACAAGTCAACTTAATTTGTTAAGCTGACAATGTAAATTTCAGGAGGCCAAAATTTGTCGGGCTCCTGAGATTTTCAAGGGGCTGTAAGGTGACGCTCAAGAAATAACAATATTTTGCGTCATGTAGTTTCGCTCCGCCACATGCTTTTTGACGGGAGAAGACGGATGGCTATTGACCTTAAAGCAAGGCTCGGCTTTGACACGCCAATATTTGCCTTTTCGCACTGCCGTGACGTTGTCGTTGAGGTTACCAAGGCAGGTGGCTTCGGTGTCTTTGGGGCCGTTATGTATTCGCCGGAACAGCTTGAGCAGGAGCTGAGCTGGATTGACCAACATGTGGACGGCAAGCCTTACGGCGTTGATATGCTTATCCCGGCGAAATATGACAAGGAAGCGGAAGAATCTGATCAGCCGCTGATGGATATGATCCCGCAAACCCATCGTGACTTCACCTCCCATATCCTTGATGAGGCCGGAATACCGCCGCTGCCACAGGATCAGCAGGAGGAATTGAGACGGCGCATCACGGCCCGCGAGAAAAACGTGACTCCCGTCGGAGCAATGAAGCTGGTTGAGGTGGCTCTGCGTCACCCTCAAATAAAGATGTTCGTGAGCGCCCTTGGACCGATGCCGAATGAATTGGTGGAAGAGCTGCATTCGAGAGATATTATCGTCGGAGCTCTGTGCGGCAGTGCGCGCCATGTAAAGCACCATCGGGCAGTGGGCACCGATGTGCTGATCGCGCAAGGGGCTGAGGCGGGCGGTCATACCGGAACAATTTCGACAATGGTTCTTGTCCCTGAAGTGGTCGATGCGGCCAACGGGGAAATGGCTGTTCTCGCGGCAGGTGGAATTAGTCGTGGAAGCCAGATTGTTGCAGCTCAAGCCATGGGAGCGGCAGGTATCTGGACAGGAACGATCTGGCTGGGAACGGTTGAAAGCGAACTCTCACCCTTTGAGAAGGAAGTGCTGTTTGGTTCTTCGGGTGAAGATGCCGTGCAACGGAAAGTATTGAGCGGCAAGTCCGTGAGGATGCTGCGCAGCAAGTTTTCTGAAGCCTGGGAAGCACCGGACGCACCGCCTTACCTGCCGCCCCCACTGCAGGGCATTCTGTTTCTGGAAGCTCGTGCGAGGATAGATCGCGCTCAACGTGGCGATTACTATTCCTCGCCGGCCGGGCAAGTGATTGAGGGCATGACGGAACAGACGACCGTGCGCGAGGTCATATATCGGTTGAATTCCGAATATGCCGATGCGCTGAGCCTTGTCTGCGGTCTGGCGGATTGACCCGCGCTTGAAATCACCGGATCGGATTGCGGTATTGGATGCACGGCCTTTTGGACAATAAGGACAGAAAAATGACACAGAAACCGGAATTTTGTAAGGTTGAGCGCGACGGCCATTTGACGATTGTCACAATCAACCGTCCCGAAGTGATGAATGCTCTTCACTATGAAGCGGATCTGGAGCTCAACGGTGTCTGGGATGAGTTTCAGCGGGATCCTGAGCAA
>ERZ1740062.1138-NODE-1138-length-11319-cov-9.675604_pt1 | contig 11319 bp, 16 predicted proteins | sample MGYA00581741_ERZ1740062 | MGnify/ENA primary metagenome ERZ1740062 (study PRJEB43018, sample SAMN04849747) | marine metagenome | isolation source: floating plastic debris | place: Pacific Ocean | collected 2008-09-01 | study: EMG produced TPA metagenomics... | reverse complement strand
ACTGGTGAAGTATTCGATCACATGCTCAAAAGGTGCGCCTACTACTGCTACTGCTACTACATGTGTCAAATATACATATAGCCTGCAAATTGTTGTCTTGACATGTGTGCTAAATATGCATTTAATGGATTACATACATTCACATACAGTGTGGTATATTTACTGTCTAATATGATATATGTATAGTATTGTATATTTATTGTATAGGATGTCGTTTAGAAGACAGAAGCGTTGGTGGAATGCATACATCTTGCTCTATGAGAGAATCGCCTCCCCCTCAGAACAGGAAATAGTAGATAAGGAATCTGTGGTAGACGCAGAAGAAAAGAAGACCACAACGGGCACTGACCCTACCTCCCTAACAACTGACCTACAACTGGTGAAATCTATGTCTAAATTGGAGCTAGGTATGTATGCAATCACTACAGGCGTGAATGCAATGGTACCTTGTAATGGTATTTTTGCTCTAGGAATTTGAATTACTGACGGCGATAAAAATTGCAAGATTTTCATTTTTTAATTTAGTTTTGATGATTATGGTGTTGCTGAAAAGTCAATAATTATTTTTTCTCTAATGAGCTGTTTGGCTTAACTTACATTCACTTAAATGTAAATGAGCTGGGCCTGGGTATTTGTTTCAACTCCACAATCAAGAGTAGTAGTAATACATTGTGAAAATGTGCCTGTAGATTGTAGTTGCCTAGGAACAAAGCATAAATGCATTTGCCTGAGACCACCCAAGGAATTGAACCTGTGATTTAATTGGTCAGTTTATTTAGTATACTTGACAATGTGACACTATTCAGTGTCCCAACAGATTGTGTGTATAGTAGTAGGCACTGTGTGTGGCCTCACTTGATGAGTGTGGTCTGTGTGCGGTGTGATCTCTGACACTTCTGTATGTAGTTAGATATTGAACTTTCTCAGCAAGTGCTGTAACTGCTTGACATGTCCGCTTTTTATTTGCTCAGGCAGTTTAATATAGCAACAATGTGATCTCAATCGTTTCTGTTTTAGAAGGTAGCAGTAGCAGCGGGGGTAAGAAGGAGCCCCGCATTCCTCTCGCTATTGAGCGAATAGTACGTCGTCAGAACTTAGACTTCATGCATAACAAGAATCAGTTCTGTCCTGAATACTTTGGATTTATCAGAAAACTGCTGGGCTGTAACATCAATTCACTTATCACTCATATTCAAAGAGACATGAAAATGGTGGGTATTCTAAACATATCTAAACTCTCATTAGTGTTTCCATTTTATGCAAAACATTGCGCTGGTGTGATTTGCTGAGAACTTCTGTATATTGAAATTATGTGTAAGACACATTCTGAGGTCAATGGTTTATGTAGATGTGTGTAGCTGAGGTGTTCTGATTGATCAGTTGATCTGAATTGTGTTATTTTAGCCTGAGGATCTTGAGCAGCTATCTTTTATCAGTGTACGTCTCGCCTCTCAGTTTCTATTCAGTGTAGGATTCCACACTAAGAAGACACTGAGGTAGGAATACATACAATTCTAATGTTCATTACAGTTAAGTACATGTAATGTTCATATTTCATGAAGTACATGTAATGTTCATATTTCACAAAACACTTCGACCTATTGAATATAAATTTAGTATTGTTTTATTTTAACCACAATTTCTTAGAATACACTAAAATGTACTAAATATCCAAAGAAATATCTATAAATTGGCCAAATCTTTCACAAAAATTTTTGGGCAGTTTTGCTAAGCTATACTATACTATACTATACCGCAACTGCAAAATTTATAAGCCAAACCAAACCAGTCAATTTTCCCAAAACCACCCAGCCCTACTTGAAGTGACTGCAGTGACATTGACAGCTTGTCATGTTTGTTCTACATGTATATTATATTTGTCATGCATATGACGTGTATGTTTGTTATGACGTTGTTTCAGAGGTTCGGCTGCTGAATGGTATGAGATATTGACAAGTCATTTCCGTACCAGTAAGACAGTGAGACAATGGTTCGCTGATAATATTCTCTTTTCACATCCAGAGAGATTCTCAGAGTATTTATTAGAGTGTTCTAGTTCTGAGGTAGGTCACTGCTCCGCTCACTGTGCATACAAACATACATACAGGCTGCTGAGAAGTAGACATATACACTGCATTGTGCGGCAATAAACTGTACAATATTTTGATGCATTACACTTGTAAAAAAGTAGCTTAGAAACACCTAAGCTAGCTTGGCCTTTTTACATGGGCTGAATAGTCCTACTCTGCTTGCATAGTAAATGTAGATGTGTGTACATAAGTAAAACATTTCTCCTAATTGTTGAATGGCTTTTTTATTTATAATGTGACTAATTACAGGTGAGGATGACATTTGCTAAGATTGTAGCATTTTTGGCTCATCTATCGAGAGTTGATGGTCCGTATACTGCCCCAGCCTCACTCAATCTCTACCGTAAGTCTAGTCATCAGTCACAACTGGTCACATCACATGCTCTAACCTTGTACTCTAACCTGTCCAACATCTGAGTGATACATGTACATACCCACGTGCTACAGACTGGTCTGCAGCAATCCCATTGTCGGGCTTTGTGACCAAATGCATTAAATCATAGTTCTAAGCAAGGTGCCATTACACCTCCCAGGGGCCGGCAGAAACTGGTCCAAACAAACATTAGGCCATACACTGTTGTAATAATTCCTTTAATCCATGCTTTAACGCGTGGTTTATATCTATACAGGTGATACTGGTATAGCGGAGACAAATAAAACACTGAGTGATCATCTAATTATGGCTGTGTTAGCTCTCCTGAGAAAGGAGGTATCAGAACACGGTAGACACATTGCACAGTACTTCCATCTCTTTCTTATGTATGCTAATCTCGGTCCTGATGAGGTAATCTATCCTGTATTTTATATATTATAAAAGTACACAAAACATGGTGATTGGCTGATGATAGTCAGCAGATACCATTGATTAATGGCTCAGACTGCTGCCTGTTTAATTCTTTCTCCCAGTGATGATCACTTGCTATAATCAGACAAGACGCGTTTCTCAAATCCATGTTAATACATGCCAATGATTGCTGCCATCTAACGTATTATTCAATTACAAGGCTTATTATCTTCTCACAAAAATTTATCTGTTTTACAGAGACGACAGCTTCTCACACTGAATGTGTTGGGTACGTTTATACAAGTAGCACTAGACGAGGGGCCCGGACCTACTATTAAATATCAGTATGTAGAGTTACATAAGCTGTATAGTGTAGTATCTACACTTATCAGATGCTGTGATCTATCTCCTGAGTGTAACACATGTCCTGATAGTCAGGTGTGTATACTGTATTATATACTACTACCATTACATTTATACAAGCTGTGTATATGTTATAATCATAATCATACTTAACTAGACTGTATATTTACACCCATAGCATTTATGCGCTCATATGTGTACCTTGTGTATGTACCATATATACTCTTGGCTAGCGTGTTTACTACATGACGTAATAAGTTTGAAGCATATCCTAAATATTGTTATATAAATGTATAAATATGTTTTTGGTGATGCCATCAGTATCAAGAGAACTTTTCTTCAATCCACTCTGAAACACTGAATGTCGACCCAATTTTGTACATTATTAATTGTATGGTTTTTCAACCAATGAAATGCTTACACACCTACAGATGATTGTATTATATTGAGTTTTGTGACATTCTGTTTTGATGTACCTCTCCTTGTTACCTGGGATCATTTTTTGTGTTGGTGTGAAAAGTAGAAGAAATGATTGTTGGTGAGCATGCTTTTAAATGATCCTTATTTATCTTGTACAGGATGTTGACAGGCCGATTATTATGAACCCGTATGCTATACCTAATCAGCCACTCTTCCCTCTACAAGCCCATGTCTCGTGTATGCTCTTCAAAAATAAAGCTTTTGTGAAGAAAGTTGTAGAAGACAACATTGGTCAGGAGGATACTAAACATTTAATGCTTTATCTGTGTTACGAGAATGAGAGGTTTAGTGCTGAGTTACTAGCTGAACTTTTGTGGCAGGTAAGTAAAAGTGGTGATTGTGTATTTTAGTAAAACATACGCTACACATACATGTAGAATCATGTCTGTCGATATAATTCAATATGTCAACAGTCAAGAATTTTGCCATAACTATAAACTGACAATGAATATCTTTTATGCTAGAGCCACTTCAACTCTGTCCGTAGTTTGATAGGTGGGTCTGTGTATTTAAACATACTCTATGCTACTTATGATTATTGTATGTGTGTTAAGTACTGTGGCCCAAATACAATACATACATGAAGATCATATGTCTGACCTTGCTATTAACAGTAGTGCAATTGTTGTTTGTGCAATTGTTATCATAAGCAGTTAACACATATTGCGGTAGACGACGTTGTGTTGTGTATATAGATATTACAACACTGTGTTATTTATGATTTAGGTTAACTACACTTACACATATGAGATGAGACCATACCTGGATCTACTGTTAGGTGTATTACTAATAGAAGACTCATGGCAGACGAGCAGAATTAGACTTACTCTGATGGGTAAGTATATAATCTATTCCTTATCCTTCAACTGATCAAATACCCGCCGGCGGTGCTGCAAATACTAGTACTGTAAGCTGACTATGGCATGTGAATTTGTGTCATGTGTTTATCTAGTCTTTTGGGCAAGGTCTCCAGTCAACCTTGATGGTCAGTTTTGACTTTTGTCGACCTGCTCGAGCTACATGTGTCACATTATATCAGGCTTGATAATGATGTTGTTTTTATTGTTTGTTTGACAGGCCTACATGAAGACAGAGAAGCGCTGTTTGATATCATACACAAGTCGAAGAATAATTATCACAAGAGAGCCTACCAGTGTATCAAGATGCTAACTAACCTCTTCTCTAAGTAAGAATCATACACTATACTTATATATACAGGTTACTCCTGCACTTTCAGCAGGATTGCTGCAGATCTGTAGACTATAAAGCATAATGCATACAGTTGTAATCCAGCCTACCTTATTGGTTATACATGTATATGTAGTTCAAGTGTACAAAATCTTTCCCAGCAGCTTGCATCCACTAGTATGGAGCTGTATATTCAGATTATAGAGTCTTTATGCGTTAATTACCAATACCAGTAGAATTCAGAAAAACAAAAGGTCGAACATAACAAGGAGTTTTATTATAATCAAAGTCTTTGAGTATAATAGGGCATGTAAACAACCCTCCCACAATGCAATTTTTCACAGGAATTTCCAGAAATACTTGGTCAAAATCCTATATGCTATACCTGACTGAGTGTGTCTGGGATTTCCAAAATAATGCATTGTGGAATACCCATTAACATTCCCTATTATTGATGAATTTATAATAGCAGATCAACCTCCCACCAGAAATCGGAGACCGTGGGAATTGTCTTTTTTTAAATGCAGAGCAAAGCTTGTGACAGTTTCTAAAATGTATAAAACCAAATATTATACCGTGTACATGTATGTTTTAGATGCGACTTGGCTACAAATATTTTGCATAGTACTCCAGCAATGCTCGATAGATGGATCAGCTCAGTAGAGTGGCTCAATGAAGAATTAGAGAGGGTATGTAGACTTACCTCGTTGTAATGTGCTGCTTTTCATCAATGAAAAGACCCTGATCATTTCTTTAAACGACAGTTCATCAATCACATAATACTCAACTGTGATATTATAATATTCTGTACCTACTAAACATATTTGAATATTGTCTCTGTACAAAACTTCTTACGTAGCCATTAGATAGCTATTATTATCGTAACCTAGTGGTACTATCTAATATTTTCTTACTCTCAATAATTGATGTGCAAGAGATCAGAGTCTGCAATTGATGTAAAAATATAAATGTACAATAGACCTCAAGGGTAATGAAAACATTAATCGATAGTGTTATAAAAAAGTAGGAAACAGTGGTACCCTTATTTTACTGTAGTTCCCTTATTATTAAAACATGTGTATTTATTTACTTTACAGCGTTCAGCACATGGAGGTGGGAGTAGCAGTCAGTATGCTTATAATAACTGGTCACCACCAGCTCAATCTAATGAGACAAGTAACGGTTATGTTCTCGAGAGATCACAAAGTGCCAAAATGTGCCTGGCTAAAGCTCTAGAGTTCTGTCCTGAAGAGGTATGTTCATATGTCACGTCTTATGACAAACTGACTGGCGCCATCTCCTGTTTGAATGATTTTTCGTAGAAATTATTTCTTATCTTTTCCAACACAATCAATATTTGTTACCGAGGTTGGCTTAATGCTTTGGGCTAGCCTTATCTTTTGAAACAATAGTCATATCAATACTGGTGGGGGTAGGTGATTTGGTCCGAAGGACTGCGGGATGAATTTACAGTGCACATATGTATATTTGAAGTTAAAGTTTGTCTGGTCATTGCGCATATCCGACTGACTGTGGCTCAAACCTGTGGAGTTATCACAGCGCTGTGATAACTCAGTATAACCTGCATTACGGTGCAGTGTGACAGTATTTGTACTGCAGTGATTATTGTGTTACAGCCGTATGAGTCTGGAGATGCTGATGAACTAGTGGTGGATAATCTAGAAGACTCTCATAATGCCTCCTCCTCAGTAGATCATGTAGACTCAGCAGCACACAATCAAACTACAGCTGACAGTAGTGTTGGTGGGGACGTGAGCAGTAGTCCTAATACTACCCCCCAACATATAGATCATAATAGTAGTGACTCACAGGCTAACACTAGCTCATCTGTAGAACATAGCAGTAGTACACCTGCTGGTAACGCTCCATCACAGAACCAACGAGCTACTGAACATCAGCAGCAGGTTAATAGTAATGAGGTGTAATCTGCAGTAAGCTAAGTGTAATCTGCAGTAAGAATAGTGTAAACTGCAGCAATTTTCCCTGAAAGAGAGTAGAACTTAACCGTTACAGCACAGCCATGTATGTATGTACCCTTCCTGGTATTACCATTCAAGAATCTATATAATAAATGTAGTGAAAACAGAGAATATCACATGTTATATTTAATCCATGTAATGCTAACTGTGCAGCCTAAGCTGTTAAATTATGTTGTAAATTCTATTTTGAGCTATTGAAAGTTATAAGAGAAATCAGCTAGATGTAGGCTCATCATGTTATACGTACATCCAGAGTTTTTTGATTTTGTCTGCTGCTAAATTTGAAAATTTCTGCGTGGTTCTGAACAACAGAGTTAAACTTATTATGTTGATTTTTGTTCAAAATTATTTTGGTTTAAATCTGATTACTTTCCAGGATGCCTTTTTATTTGTATTGGCAATGTTTTTTTTCAGATGTGCATCCCCGCCAAGTTGACACATAATCTTGATACCTTCCTTCACATCATTATTCGTTCTCTGAATAATAAAATAATCTATGTCTCCTTTACGAGGGGATTTATATACAAAACTTGGTGGTATTTGTTCTTACACTTTATCATGTAAAATCATTGCTTCCCCTGCCCGTAGGGTCAGACTTTTAAAGCATGTTATTTGCATTGTGGATTCATGCATATGCATCTTACAACGCCAACCATAATATTATAATGATATTAAATTAGCGATGTGATGACAATGATTTATATTATGTGTTTGGGTTGAGCTTGCAGCCATCCTGAGGGCATGGGATGGGTGGAACCTGGGCTATATTTCAGAAGAGGGGGCTTGCTATTGGTTGTAATACTGCATCAAAGCCTTCTATTTGGTTCCACGGTAAAAATTTGACAATATCAATACATGTTATTTTCCAATTTTGTCAGTTTTGGCTAAGGGCCTTTTTTAGTTTTAGTCCAGCCACATACTTCACTTCCACTCCAAATACTTTCCAAGCCAAACAACCATACGTCCAACCCTATAGAGAGAAGTTTGGTGTTGGTGAGACAAGATGGCTTGGCACCGGGTATAATAATCTTGCTATTGGTTATAGGGTAAGTCTGGTACACAAGGGAAGTTAGGGTAGGCGTGGCAGCAGGTTATACGGTGGTTGATATAAGATTAAGGGTTTTGGTTTAAGGATTTAGGCTCCACACATGGGGCTTACTGTACTCAGTTTTGGGTTTAGGTTATACTGCTTAGGATGTAGGTTGGTGGGTTTAGGGTTTGGGATTACAGATTTAGGGATATTGGGGTTGAGATTTGAGGTTTAGCGTTTGTGATCCAGGGTTTGGGGGTTTAGCTTGGTGATTAGAGATTCATACTTTGATGCTCGACGTTCAGAGATTCATACTTTGGTGCTTGACGTTCAGGGCTTTGGTTTTAGGATTATGGGTTTTTAGATTCAGGGCTCGGATTTGATATTTAGGGTGCGGGGTTCGTGATTAAGGGTGTGGGGTTCTAGATTTTACATTTGGGGTTGGAGTATTAGGGTTTAGGGTTTCAGATTTAGGGTCTTGGGTTAGAAGTTTTGGGTTTGAAATTCAGAGTTTTGGGTTTATGATATTGTTTTGAGGTTTAAGGTTTTGGGTTTGAGTTTGAAACTTTGGGTTTCAGGATTTGGGGATCCAGATATAAAGTTTGAGCGTTTGGAATTTGGGGTTTTGAATACAGAGCTTTGGATTTGTGGCTATTGTTTGAAGTTTTTGGGTTTTGGCTTTGAGAATTGGGCTTTAGGGTTTGGGGTGTGTGACTTAGTGTTTGGGGTTTAGCAATGTGGGTTTGAGGTTAAGGGTTTGAGATCAGGGTTTCAGATTTTGGGTTTGGGATTCAAAGCTCTTGGTTTGAGACTCCGAGTTTGGGGTTTGAGGTCTGGGTTTGAAATTTTGGGCTTGAGATTCAAAATTTGGGGTTTGTGGCTAGGGTTTTGGGTTCCATATAATGTGTTTGAGATTTAGAGTTTGGGTTGTAGACTTGGGGTTTATGGGCTGGGGATCGGGTTTTGAGTTTTTAGGGTTGTGGGTTTGAGATTTGGGATTTGACATTTACGGTTTGGGATTTGAGAATTAGGGTTCAGTGTTTTTTGATTGGGCTTTGTGATTTAGGGTTACAGGTTTGATATTCAGGGTTTGGAGTTCAGGGCTTAGGGTGAAGCAAAGTTTGAAATGACGCCCAAATTGGACTCAATTGGCGTCAAACCTGGAATGTTGGAATAGGATTTCATTTGGTCTTAACTACCACATTCATCATGACATAATCAACTCAGCTATGCGAAAGGGGGGGGAGGTGATACAACATACAGCGGCATGCATTCCAGTGCACAACACAGAGGTGTACATTTGAAAAATGGGTGTCAAGCGCTGTTTTGGAGCCTTTTCTGATACAACATTCTCATGGCCGGTCCCAGCAGCATGAAACAATCCCTGCGTGTTAGTGAGCATCTCCATCATTCGCAACAATCTCTCAGTGCCTATTCATATACTTGGCATCATTACATAAACAGCATGTGTCTGTTTTGAAAAGCTGCTAAGGCTGCCGCCATTGTCTGCTCGTTTTGAATTGCATGGCTGAATTAAAATATCTCAGTCACCTCCTTTTGTCCACCCCCTTCCCCACAGATACAGACTGCTCAGAGATAGGGAACCCTATTGTTTTACGTCAATAGGTCTTAGGTTCTCATGTATTCTTATGTATTCCTACAAGTTGGTAACCCTGTTTTTGAAAACGGTACTGCTGAGAAAGTTGGTATCAACAGAATTTAAATATCTAGTATTTCTGTGCTTTATTTACATATAACAGCTGCTTTGGATGTACACCAACTTGAGGGCAACATCTCCACTGATTAGGATTTGCCAGTTGGAGTCATGCCTAATTGACGATTGCCATTTGACTGATTGATTGATTTTATTACTATCACTAAAATAGAGATTATGTTGCGAGATTTGTGTGTTCATAATGCAAAAGAGCCAGTACATATGGATTATGAGACGTAATACAAAATTAAAAAAAAAGCAAGTTTACACTGATGGATTCATACAATATTCCTACATTCAAACAATAAACATTGGTGGGGGGTTTTACCTGCTTTTTGAGAGGACAGAGGAAGAGCATTGTTATGTGTGAGGAATGAGAATTAATCCCTATTAGGGATGAGGATGTGCAGTTTTGGGGTTGAATGAAAATAAAAATTGAGAACTTCTTCTGTTGCAGATTACTTTTGAGGATCTTGCGACAAAATGTGAGGAATCAAAACCTTATTTGGGAGGATTTTGAGGACGGAGTTGGGTGGTATGACCCCCAGAGTGTCATTTAGTGTATGGATCAAATGCCGTACAAAAGAATCTTTACCGAGAGCACTTCTATATTTCATAGTACGATAACGGCCGGAGGGGCACTTTTCAAGGAAATCATTGAGGAAGTCGGCATCATCATGGAAATGTGTCATAGCCAGAGCCTTAGTTCGTTTTTTAATCAGACAGTCTAAATCTCCAACCTCAAGCCCAAGGTTTGCAGCCTCTTTAAAAAAATTTCCGCAAACATTTCTTGTCTTCAGCAACAACATTGGTATACAGGATTTGTGTCATCTTTGAGTAAAATTTGATGGAGTAACTGCCAATTGGTGGCAAAGAAACTATCAAATTTTTTAATGAAGTCAGCATGAAACATTGAAAGTTCACTTGATCATAGGGTGTAATTTGTGTGAATTAGCTGAGAATTTACACACTACTTACCTGGTACTTGTTGAATTAAAAATTTATAAAAGTTGTGTTATAAATAGGATATCATGTGCTCAAATTTAGGATAGCAATGGACAGTGTTGTTTAATAGTTGATTTGGTATGGATTGAATGACAGCTGGTACTTTTTCGTGAATATGAAGGATTTGCAGACACAAACCAGTATCCGATATTAAGTTTTGACTTATGAATACAACCCTTTCTCGTACTGTTAAACAAATGAAAGAAATGATGTGATTTGTTCATAATTTATTTTTGACTTATGCATGGAATACCATTTTCTATGTCCGATAAATGAATTAGAATGATAGCAGACGCAGTCCAGTAGAAAATAAAACAACATCTCGATATCAGAGTCATGCACATATGACTGCACAATAAATTAGTCTTACAGATGTTACACTTTGTTGACCACAACAAACTCCAGCAAAGCACCTAAAACTACTTCACTGTCTGAATACCGTAAGTCCCCGACCAGAAGCCGCGTGGCTTGTGTTTGAGCTAGGCTTATATTTGTTTGGAAAAAAAGTTCATTGGAGAAGCCTCTCTTATATTTAAGCCACCCTCGTTTACAAGCCGTGGCTTGTGAATGAATATAGATAGGCAAATGCTGTATTTCATATACAAGCCAACCAAACCTTTCATCTGGAAAACATTTTCCGAATAGAAGCCATGGCTTATAAACCC
>ERZ1740062.1137-NODE-1137-length-11337-cov-4.760415_pt1 | contig 11337 bp, 7 predicted proteins | sample MGYA00581741_ERZ1740062 | MGnify/ENA primary metagenome ERZ1740062 (study PRJEB43018, sample SAMN04849747) | marine metagenome | isolation source: floating plastic debris | place: Pacific Ocean | collected 2008-09-01 | study: EMG produced TPA metagenomics... | reverse complement strand
TTGGGCACTTCAATTTCCCAAACACCTTCATTCGAGCGATTCCCCGACCAACCTGCGATATCATTCCCTTGCATGTGAACAAGAGTATTCAATCGTAAATCGGATACATTTGCGTTGTTTCGATTTCGGCCTACACCACTACTCGGAGTAGTCAAATCAATGGGTGTGCCATCCGCCAAAGTTATCCAACCATAAATAAGACCTCCAATTTTCGCTCCATACGGTTCTCCAAAATCTTTAAGGTATCCTGCAGGAGGAGTCGTAGCTTCATTCTGGAAATTGATTTGATATGGAAAAGTTGCGACAAAAGGACCCTCCACGGTAACTTCTTGCGTGGTTTGGTTCGTCCCACCATTATCGTCTGTCACAGTTAGTTCGATAGTATACGTTCCTGGTGCAGCATAGGTATGACTTAAGGTCTGCCCAAATAGAGAAGTTCCATCGCCCATATCCCATTCATAGGTGGTAATGGAACCATCATCTACCGAAGCCGAAGCATCAAGGTCAACTTGTAGATCATAAAATTTTCCACTAAAGGCAGCGGAAGGTTCGCTATCCAGCACCTCATCCACTACTTCGGTATAAGTGGTGCTCAATCGTACGGGACCTAACTTACCGATATTGGCCGCATTGGTATTACTAATAAAGATTCTTCCCAAACTTGGTGTTCCGGAAGTAGTATGTGAAGTCGTCGCAGGAATCCAAGTATTGTCCGTTTCAACCAAAGTTGGAGAAAGGGTATAACTATAGGTTATGGTATCAACGCCATCCCAAACGCCTTTAACCACAAATTGCAACAGCTGTCCTTCATAGATATCCGCCTCGCCATGATTAGAGTTCGAATTACCAAGGCCAAGACGTGCTTTGACGGCGCCGCCATACCTCCCAACAATTTCCCGAATCCATTGATCGCCAGTGATAGCATCATCCACCCGTATCGCAACCCTCATACGATTACTGTTTCCACTACCAAGCGCCTCCATTTTGAAATACACTCCAAAATAGAAGGGAACATTGGCGGTTAAATCCACCGGATTGTTAATGAGGGCCAGATAGTCGAAGACCGTTGTAAAACCATTAAAGTCCAACGAATGTGTTGTGCCTGGGGAAAGGCCTTCATTCACTATTGGAATCTGAGGGTTTGAACCTTCGGGAGTCCAATCGGAAGAAAGGGTGCCCAAATTGCCTGTACCATAGGTGTCAAAGTCTTCTACATACGAAAAGCTTTGGGCTAGTGTAATGGAAGTTACAAAAGCCAACGATAAAAACAGTACTAATTTTTTCATAATCGTGCGGGATGTAATTTTAAAGGGGGGTTAGAAATTATTATGAAGGGGGGGAATACATAATTATGGTACACCTGAAATACAAGCGCACATCGCTTAGCCAAAAAGCGACCCAAAAAAGCGAAAAAGAAGGGTAGAAAGCATACCAAAAAAAGCTTTTGGTATGGTAGTTTACCTTTTAAAAGGTCTTTCATTCTCAGTTGCGTTAGTTTGGTTTTCTAGCACACTGAAGGAAAAGAAACGTAATTTGGTAGGTTTGGAGTTTGGTTTAGGAAAAGTACTATTTTGCGCTTCTCATTGTTTCAAGCCAACTTTAAATTAGTCAAAAAGTGTCCTTTTATCGATGAAACCCCCAACACCAAGGATTATGCGAGGTAGACTTTTATTTTTTGTTTAGTAAGATGTGTCAACCGATTGAACAACCCTCAACGATTAGCAGGTTTTTCCTTCACAAACCCAAAAAGCCTCTTTCGAGGCTTTCAGAAGAAACTAACTAAACTAATAGAAAACTATTTCAACCAATACGCTGAAGCAGCATCAATTTTTGTGGTCAATGGGCCTGTACGCCCTGTGGCAACCTCCAACCACCATATTTTGGTTTGTTCAGAGGCTTGCGTCAGGCTGTAGAAAATATATTGTCCATCAGGAGACCAAGATAGATTCGTCGAAAGCATGCCATGGTCCACCAATAACAATACTTCAACTTCATCTGTGTTGACATCGATTGTCTTTATCGTGTAAAAGGTTTGAAAACTTCCATTGATAAAGCCTGCTCCATTACCCTTCTCTGCGAAGACCAACTTGTTCCCATCCGGTGACCAATCTACTTCCTGAAGAAGTGCGCTGATAGTCGTATTTCGGTATACTTGGCGTCCAGTATTTGTACTGTTGGTGGCTTCAGCAATAAAAATCGCATTATCCCAATAGTAGGCCAGCCTTCCCGTACTGGACCAAACCGCATTGAAACCATTTTCAATAGTGCCTACTTCTTCAAAGGTTTCACGGTTGACCAATACAATATTGCAAACGTCATCTGAGGTGAATAAACTAAAACGACTTCGCGCACAGATGGTGAGTGCCCCAAGGTTTTCTTGCTCGTTCCAAGCCATGCGGCGAACCTCGATGTCTATGGCTTCTTTATTGTTTGGATTGTCTGGAATTCCCGTATCCAACCCTGGTTCGCCAACGGTTTGATAGACCATTGCAGCCTCTCCCCCATTAATGGGATAGTGTTTTACATCAGTCCCGGAGGCGGAAATCGTTCCAGGGTCTGGAGAAGTAAGGGGATTGAACGTTTTTTCAGTTACACTAATGACCTCACCATCATACCAAGACGGTATTCCTGCCAAGAGGTCGGTTGGAATCCCAGCATAGTTCACTACATCATCACCATTGGCACGCATTGAAGAAATGGTCCCATCCGACAAGTTGCGAAATAGAATTCGTTCGTTATCTGATGCAGCGACCAGTCCTTCTGGTAAGGGTTCGGGTTGTGTAAATTGTTCTGTTCCTACGGATACTTTGATGTCATCTAGTTCCAACAAAATGTCAGCATCGTACGATTTAGAAGGTTCCAATTGAAAAACCAAGGACAGCGTTCCATCATTGCGAATAAAAAGGTTGGTGTCATCCCGCTCATAAAACAGTTTAATCTGTGACCATTCGCTGGTAAAAGAGGTTTCATCAAAATAGGATATCAATCCATCACCCCCAGCCAAGCTGTTGAGAAACTTTTCAGGCTCATTGGTCAGGTACACCCGAAAAGCATCTTCAGGAATGCCCGTAGTCGTTCTAATCCAAAACGAAACGGTGATTACTTCAGGCAGCTCCGTGACCGGAAGCGTTTGTATCAAAATGGCGTTTCGCGTGGTAAAGAAGGGGTCATCTGCATCTTCACAAACCACCCGATTCCCCATGATTAAGGTTTTGGTTCCCGTATTGCTTTGAACTGAAGTTTCAATTGCCGCATCACCACAAAGGAACCAATCGCCATCGCTTTCAAAACTTGGATTGTTCAGAAGATTATCTGCGGGCGTATCTTTTGGGGGTATAAGATTGGGGTCATAACTCGATTCACCAGTAGGTTGGGGAGCTGTTTCCCCCGCTTCAGTCATATCATCTGATTGACAAGAAAGCGCAAGCATGAGATGGACCAGTAGGATTGCATTTTTCATTTCATAAGGATTAAAATTAGACATGATATTTCCTGGGAGCTTATTAAAAAGCACCTAACATTTTAATTATCAGTATTTTGGAAAACGGACTAGATGAGCATTTTGTCCATGGCTACACGGACCAATGCAGCAACATTGGAGATTTTTAGTTTTTTCATGATGTTTCTGCGATGTGTTTCAACAGTTAAAGGACTGATGAATAATTCTTCAGCAATGTTGGCCGTGGTCTTTCCTTCGACAATTAGTTTTATGATTTGTTTTTCCCTCTTTGTTAACCGCGGTGGCTGGTGCATGGTATTGAAAATCGTATCCGCCATGGTCTTTTGAATCTCTGCGTCATAATAGCATCCGCCTTCCGCCACCGTAACAACTGCTTTCTTCAATTCTTCGGACCCGACGTTCTTTAATAAATAGCCCTTGGCACCATTTGAAATCATTTGGTTTACGATACTCCTGCTATTATAGGTGCTTAAAGCGATGACTTTGGCCTTTGGGAATTTAGAATCAATGATTTCGCATACTTCCATACCCTTAATATCGGGTAGGTTGATATCAAGCAAGACAATGTCTACAGGGTTTTCTTTGAGATAGGCCAATCCTTTTTTCCCAGAATCCACAGCGGCCACCACCTTTACTTCTTCGTGCGATGCCAACAGAGAGCAAAGGCCTTCCAAGACCAAATTGTGGTCATCTACAATCAACACCTTTATAATAGGTTGTTTTTGATTAAAGGGGTATCTCGATGTTTGCATGGGTTCCTTCATTGGGTTCTGTATCTATTTCAATACTACCGTTCAATAATGCCACTCGGGCGTGTACACTTTTTAAGCCCAAGCCTGAGCTTTCCTTCTTCATTTTGGGAGCAAAGCCTATCCCATCATCTTCAACCGTAATATTGACTGCATTTTCATATATGGTGCATTGTACTAATACTTCCTTGGCTTTTGCGTGCTTTACGGCGTTGGTAATTAGTTCCTGAATGATTCTATAAATAGTAAGTAGGGTATTATTTTCCAACGGTTTATTCTCATCGTAAAACTGAAGGATGAATTTGATATGCTGTTGGTGCCCCTGCACACTGGAGCAATAATCTTCCACTGCTGATTTCAATCCGTATTTGAATAGGGTCTCAGGCATAAGGTGACGGGCAATGTTTCGCAATTCCTTTAACGAATTGTCTACATTATAGGTAGCCCCCTCAATGGACTGCAAGAGCTCTCCCTTTACATTCTTGCATTGCTGTAGCTGTTTGAGTTGAATACTGGTCGCAGAAAGTCGTCCAGCAAGACCGTCATGTAAATCACTCGCCACACGTTCTCTTTCTTGTTCCTGTCCTTTATTAATAGCTGCAAAAATTTTTGACTCTTGCTCATGTTCCAAGAGCTGCATAGCTTGGCGATGTTGTTCCTGCTCTAATTGAGTTTTCCGTTTTTGTGCGCGATAGGCCATGTATCCAATCACAGCCAGGCTAAGCAGAATTAAGGCAATGAACCACAACAACCGTCGCTGGGCCATATTCTTTTGCAAGCTAATTTCTGCTTCATTGTTTTGGTTTTGGAGTTCAAGAATCTCCCGCTCTTTCTTTTCGGATTGATACTGGATTTCCAGTTGGTTGATGCGTTCCATCAATCCTAAAGCGCTGATACTGTCGTTCAGATTACGGTATTCACCCAAGTACTGATAGGCCTTCTTAAAGTCACCGCGCTGTGCTTCCAACTCAGCCAGGCTAGGATAAATATCCAAAACGCGCAATACTTCATTTTTACGTTTTGAGTTGGTCAGATACAATTGTAGATAGTGTTCTGCTTCATTCAAAAGACCCATTTTTTGATAGACTTGATAGTAGCAGAGGTAAAGTTGGTCGTATTTATTGGATAGTTTTTGGGCTTTTAATACTTCTTTCGAGCGGTCAAAGCTGGCAATAGCCAAACCATAGTTTTCTTGTGCCGCATGGTATTCTCCCTTTACCAGATGGTATAAAAACCACTCAGGAGCCGAAGGCATCTTTTCCAAAAAACCATGTGTTTCCTCCAAAATGGATTTCATTCCAGACAAGGAATCCATTTCTTGGAGACAAGCCGCAAATATCAGCCGGTCGTACACCAGAGCAGGATAATCTCCTATTTTTCTATAATAGGTTCCGCTTTTTTTGAAGTAGCCATAGGCCTTTTCATATTGCTCCAGATTAAAAAACTGAATCCCTAAATTGGAATTAATACGACCCAGAATAGCATCCAACCCAATTTTTTCGGCATGGGGAATCAATTCTTGAATCAAGGTCAACTCTTCTTCCGTGCGTCCTTGGTGAGCCAAGCTAACACCAATATCAAATACAGCGCGTACCCATAAAGTAAGATGGGCTTTGCTGGTATCCTTGACCATCAAACGTTCCAGTTGGTCTCTGGCCTTTGTATAAAAACGTTCTGCGCGTTTCGGTTGACCATAATCTAGGTACAATCCACCGTAAGTGAAATCGGATTGGGCCATGGCGAAGGTGTCACGCTGCGCTATTGCCAATTCTTTTGAACTAGACGCACTCTCAAAAGCGGCTACTGAATCTATACCAGAATAGATAAGTGCTAGTTGACCATACTCTAAGGACTGTTCAACTTTTGAATGGGTTTCTTTTATGAGCTGCAGCAAACTGTCCGCTTTTTTTTGATGACTGCGTTGCCCAAAGCAGACTGCCCAACTTAAAATACCTATGAAAAGAAATACAAGTCGTCTCATGAAAAGGGTATATCAAAACCCATCAGAAAGGTATGAAGTTTACCTTGCGTTCATTGGAAACCGATAAAAAATACCTACAAACCGGTAGTCCGTTTTACCAAAAATCCCGTAAAAACAAATCTTAGCCATGAACACGAATTGCCATTTTTGGGTGTTCAGCTACAAAATTTACTCGTTAAACTGCACTTTTTCGTCGATAAACGTAAAAACCTATGAAAAATTGATAAGTATTTTATGAATCCTTTGAAGAACTTTGTCATGTATTAACCCCCAAATCTAATACCATGATACGAGTAATGACATACAGACTGTTGGCGGTTTGTATCTTTTTGATCAGCGTGGGCATGCAGGCCCAAAACAACGAACCTTTTATCGACCGCAACAATAGTGAAGCGAACAAGCGTGTCGAAGATTATTTGAATTTATTGACACAGGGCTATTCTGATGTAGAGATTTTTCAGGACTTAGGAAACGCCAATTTCTTAGCAGAAAACTTTGAAACAGCTGCTTTTTGGTATGAAAAGTTGTTGGAAAACTCTGGCGAAGAAGCCCTAACCTTGGATTATGAAACCTTGTACAGTTTCTCCAAAGACTACGTTTCTGCCCCTATCGTAGTCGGTGAAAAAGATAAGTTGAAATCCAGAATACGTGAAGTATATGTCTCCAATGGGACAACGCGCGAATTTTTGGATGAAACCCGAAAGGAAACCAAAATCCAAGGCAAACTCAGTACTATCGACGGATACGCCCCCTCTATGTCCGTTACGGCTGATGGTACTGTGGCCTACTTTAGCAAGGCCGTTTCCCGCAAACCTTTATATGGTGTTTTTTCCAAAAAAGAGACAATTCATGAGATTTACCGTATGGAAAATGTGAATGGCACATGGAAAAACGCCAAAAAGGTAAGTGTCGCTCCGAAGTATGCTTCGGCGAAACATCCAGCAGTTTCTGCGGATGGTAAAAGACTGTTCTTCGCCTCCAATATGCGTGGCAGCTATGGCAAGTACGACATCTATGTTGCAGAGATTTCTTCCAACGGTGACGCTGGCGTAGCGAAGAACTTGGGTCCTAAAGTGAATACAAAAGAAGATGAACTCTACCCCAACCTTCACAATGGTACCCTACTGTTTTTTGCGTCTGCAGGACGAAAGGGATATGGTGGTCTTGACTTATATGCCACCCAGGTTACAAGACGTAATTTGACCGCATCGGTTAACCTTGGCTCTCACATAAACAGTAAAAAAGACGATTATAGTATCGCTTTGAATACTGAAAAGGGTATGGGATACGTTGTATCTAATAGAGGAAGCAATCAAAGTATTGCCCAGTACACTGTTTCGTACGGTAAAAATGTGCAAAAGAATACTTTGGTCGCCAACCGAGAAGACAAATTGAATGAATTACTGAACGACGATTCCACATTGGAATACTCTAGTACTTCTTTTGACGAGTAAGAACCCCACCTTACCGAACTAGGCAAAAGTGTACAGGATTACAATTAAATCGGTCAGCACCTGGGGGGTTATTTGATAATCATATTGCCTAATTATGTCCATAGCCAACAAATACGGACAAGGGGAACAGGCAGTTTATCATTTAAGACGGGTTGTACTATTTCACTTCTGGCCGATTTTTAAAAACAGGAAAGGCACCTATTTGGTGCCTTTTTTGTTTTTATTAAATCCTTGCCCAACAGTAAGTTAAGTCGATTCACCGGATAAAACTTACCGTTCATCGATGAAAATACAAAGTGCATTTCAACGAAAAAATGAGCCATTTTATCGGTAAGCCCAGAAAAAATAGTACTTTCATTAGTGAAATAGTATTAACCCAAATCTTAAATCATGTTTAATCCTGCTACAGCTAGAGCGAACCCATCGCTCGGTTCCCAATCCCACTTTTTTAGTTAGACATAACTTCTAGACAAGTTGGTTTATCAGACTGCTATTGTGAACAATGGCAAGGTAACCTGTACACCAGAATGTAACCCTTTCCTCACTCCAAAAAAGAGTGTGTGCCCCTTCATTCTTTTTTGGAAGGAAAGGTAGTTACCACCGCTCGGTGGGACAGGCCAGACCCAAAAACTAGGTTCTTTTGAAACCTGGTAAGACATTTTTTTACCCAAAATTTTTTTGAAAAAGGGATACATCCCCCCAAATCCTTTTAACATGAACAAATCAGTGACAAGTATTGTCATTGTGGACAGTGATATGTCCACACATGAAACCTACAGAAATTATTTTTCCAATTCAACAGCTTACAAACTACTCGAAATTTATAGTTCGGTAAGCGACTTATTGGCCCATCCGGTCAGGAAGTATCCAGACATTATTGTCTCGGAAACCACATTGCCCGGTATTTCAGGGCTTGACGGAATTGAATTTGTGCGCAAACGCAAATCCAACACCAAAATTCTGATGATGAGCGAAGCCAGTGACTTCTCTATAATTCGGGAAGCTTTTAAACGCGGTGCAGATGGTTTTTTGACCAAACCGATTCAACATGAACGGTTTTTCAATGCCATGGACTCTTTGCAACGGCATGGTGCCGCCTTGGGACATGATATTGTGAAGAAAATCATTCATTCGTTTCAATCCAGAACGTTTGATACCTTCTCCAAAAAGGAAAATCAGATTATAGAGTTGCTCACTCAAGGCTTTACCTATAAGATGATTGCTGATAAGCTTTGCGTGACCCCAAGCGCAGTGAACTTTCACATTCAAAACATCTATGTAAAGCTCAACGTAAACTCTAAATCCGAGGCCCTGGAGAAGCTTCGAGAATTGGAATCGAGACAATTAAACGCAGCTTGATTCGCTACTTATGGTATGGATACGAAAAAGGGGGCAATTGCCCCCTTTTTATATCAATAATCGAAATGTTATTTCATTTCTTCAAAATCAATCCTTCGACTTTGCTCAGGACAGGCTACTTTACCTCTTCGAAATCAACATCTTCAACATTATCCCCTTCATTAGCATTGCCTTGGGCCGCGTCGGCCTGTGGTCCTGCTTCACCCGCTTGAGCGGATTCCGCTTGCGCTTTGTACATTTCTTCTGAAGCAACTTTCCATGCCTCATTGATTTTCGCCAAAGCCGGGTCAATAATGTCCAAATCTTTGGTCTCGTAAGCCTTCTTCAATTCTTCCAAAGCCTCTTCAATTGGCTTTTTCTTATCGTCAGAAAGCTTATCGCCAAACTCATTCAATTGCTTTTCGGTTTGGAAAATCATCCCATCGGCCTCGTTTAGCTTATCCGCTGTTTCCTTCGCTTTTTGGTCGGCCTCAGCATTTGCTTCAGCTTCTGACTTCATGCGTTGGATTTCTTCTTCGGTCAAGCCGGATGAAGCTTCGATACGAATATCTTGGGATTTACCAGTGGCTTTATCCGTTGCAGAAACTTTGATGATACCATTGGCATCAATATCAAAGGTTACTTCAATTTGAGGAGTTCCTCTAGGCGCAGGTGGAATACCATCCAAGTGGAATCTTCCAATGGTTTTATTATCCGCCGCCATCGGACGTTCTCCTTGCAACACATGAATCTCTACCGAAGGTTGATTATCCGCAGCCGTAGAAAATACCTGGGATTTCTTCGTTGGGATAGTTGTATTAGCCTCGATAAGTTTCGTGAACACGCTACCCATGGTTTCAATACCCAAAGAAAGCGGCGTCACATCCAAAAGCAATACATCTTTCACATCTCCGGTCAAAACACCCCCTTGAATCGCAGCTCCTACGGCCACAACCTCATCAGGATTAACCCCTTTTGAAGGTTTTTTTCCAAAGAATTTTTCTACAGCATCTTGCACAGCAGGAATACGCGTAGACCCTCCAACAAGGATAATTTCATCAATATCACTCTTCGAAAGACCAGCAGATTTCAATGCCGTTTCACAAGGTTCGATGGTTCGTTTTACCAAATCGTCAATAAGTTGCTCGAACTTCGCTTTGCTCAACGTGCGTACCAAGTGCTTAGGCCCAGTTGCCGTAGCGGTTACGTAAGGCAAATTGATTTCAGTTTGTGCTGAAGATGACAATTCAATTTTGGCTTTCTCGGCCGCTTCACGCAAACGTTGCAACGCCATGGCATCATCACGCAAATCCATGCCTTCGTCAGACTTGAATTCTTCGGCCAACCAATCAATGATTTTTTGGTCTACGTCATCTCCACCCAAGTGGGTATCTCCATCTGTCGCCAATACTTCAAAAACACCATCACCCAACTCCAAAATGGAAACATCGTGTGTACCTCCACCAAAATCAAAAACCACGATTTTTTGGTCTGTATCTTTTTTATCCAAACCATACGCCAAAGAAGCGGCGGTAGGTTCGTTGATGATACGCTCTACCGTAAGGCCAGCAATTTCACCAGCCTCTTTTGTGGCTTGTCTTTGGGAATCATTAAAATAAGCTGGAACGGTAATTACAGCACGAGTTACATCTTGACCCAAGTAATCTTCAGCGGTTTTCTTCATTTTTTGAAGAATCATAGCTGAAAGTTCTTGAGGAGTATACAATCTTCCATCAATGTCAACCCTTGGGGTATCATTGTCACCCTTCACCACATTATAGGGCACTCGGTTTGCTTCTTTTTGCGATTCGGAAAACTTGTTCCCCATAAATCGTTTAATGGAATAAATTGTTTTGTCAGGATTGGTGACCGCCTGTCGTTTTGCAGGATCTCCAACTTTGATTTCCCCGCCTTCCACAAAAGCAATGACTGAAGGTGTCGTTCTTTTACCTTCAGCATTTGGAATAACCACAGGTTCGTTTCCTTCCATCACGGAAACGCAGGAGTTGGTTGTTCCAAGGTCAATTCCTATAATTTTGCTCATGTTATCTTGAATTATATGATAATTATCTAAACTAAATTTTCATGCTCAAAAGGTCAATGACCATGCCACGCCACGAAATCTGACAAGCTGTCATATCTTCAAATGAAATATTCCATGCATCTTTCAAAAGGGCACTTTATCTTTGATGCGACCAATACATAACAATGGAAGGAATCAGTGTTTTTGACATGCTCAAAATAGGTGTAGGCCCTTCAAGCTCACATACTTTGGGCCCTTGGCGCGCTGCACGCGAATGGGTTTCGGAACTCCGCGAATCCCAAGTTTTGGATAAGGTGAAAACACTAACTATC
>ERZ1740062.1136-NODE-1136-length-11338-cov-3.785341_pt1 | contig 11338 bp, 7 predicted proteins | sample MGYA00581741_ERZ1740062 | MGnify/ENA primary metagenome ERZ1740062 (study PRJEB43018, sample SAMN04849747) | marine metagenome | isolation source: floating plastic debris | place: Pacific Ocean | collected 2008-09-01 | study: EMG produced TPA metagenomics... | reverse complement strand
AACTATGACTAAAAAATCTTTATTACAACTAATCGACGCCGGTTTGGTATTCAGCAGTTTTGCAGCAGTGGAAGTACAAACACAACAAACAGCCGCAGCGCAAGCAACCAAGTCACAATGGAAACTATTTAACGCTCCAGATGGCACCTTCAAGGTATTGATGCCAGGAATGCCTAAATCAATGAGTCAAACCCAAAAAACCTTTATGGGAGAGATTAATTTAAATATATTTCTGGCTCAACCTCCCAAGCAGCAAGTAGCTTACGTCGTCGCATACAACGACTTTCCCTATAGTTACGGTAAAATGGCAAATCCCCAATTAGTGCTGAATAATGCCCGAGATATGGCATTGAGAACTACCCAATCCAAATTAATCAGTCAAAAAGACATTCGTAGTTCCAACAATCAGCCAGGAAAAGAAATCAAGTACATCAATTCCGGCGGTAAAATCACCAGAAATCGCATGTTTTTCGCCGAAGGGCGTTTATATCAAGCAATGGTAATTACTACCAAACAACAGGAAAAATCCCTTTCTGGAAGCATCCGAGGATATTTGAATTCTTTTCAAGTAGTTTTGAGAAAGTAATTAGAATTTGGGCATTGGGCTGTTAGAATTTAGAATTCTTCCCATCTCCCGATTTCTCTCACTCTTTCACTATCTTCAAAGTACGCAAGCTAATATCAGCACAATTACTGATAAAACCGCCCATTTTTTGGATATTTTTGAGATACTCTAATGCTGCGGTGGTAACTATTTCTCCGGGCATTAAAACGGGAATTCCCGGTGGATAGGGGCAGATAATTTCGGCACAAGTGCGGTTGATTGTTTGCTCGATGGGTAAGGTTTCTGTGGTGGCGAAAAATGCTTGACGTGGCGGGAGCTCTAAAATAACAGGATTATCCCATAAGAATATTTGCAAAACTATATTTTCTAACCCTTCCTCCGCAGTGAGGAGGGGTTTACTATATTGTTTTGCCAAGTTGGTAAAGGCTTTTACTAATTGTTCTATATCCGCTGCGGTATTGCCCAAACTGATAATAAATGTCAGATGTTGCAATGATGCAAATTCGGGTGTTACGTTAAATTGTTCGTCTAAAATTTCTTCTGCTTCAAAGCCTGTAATACCTAATTCAGAAACGGTTACGGTTAAGCGGGTTTTATCTAAAGAGGAGGGAGATGGGGGAAAATTAAAAACTGATAATCCGGGTATTTTGTTAATACGTTTTCTGGCTTTATCTGCAAGTTGTAAAGTATAGGTAAGTAATTCTTTGCCTTGGATTGCCATTTGTTGTCGTGCTGCATCTAAGGAAGCTAATAATAAATAACTGGGGCTGGTTGATTGGACAATTTGTAGGGCTTGATTGAGACGGTTAAAATTTATTCTGTCGCCTTGGAGGTGCAGCATTGATGCTTGAGTCATGGCACCAAGAGTTTTATGGATGGATTGTACTGTTAAATCGGCACCTGCCTCTAAGGCGGGGATGGGTAATTCGGGATGGAATTTAAAGTGTGCGCCGTGGGCTTCGTCTACTAGTAAGGGAATATTGTATTCGTGAGTGATTTTGGCGATCGCTTTTATATCTCCGCATACACCATAATATGTGGGGTAAACTATCATCACGGCTTTAGCATCGGCATGTTTTTGTAATGCTTTCTCTAAGCTTTGAGGTGCGATGCTATGGGCAATATCTAAAGTTGAATCGTATTCTGGGTTAATAAAAATTGGGATTGCGCCGGAAATAATTAAACCCGAAATTACTGATGATTGAACGTTACGCGGCAAAATTATTTTATCGCCATTGCCACAAGTTGCCAGAATTGCCGCTTCTATTCCGCAAGTGGAACCATTGACAAGAATCCAAGTTTGTGATGCACCAAAAGCTGCGGCGGCGAGTTGTTGTGCTTCTCGGATAACGCCATCGGGTGCGAAAAGACAATCTAATTCGGTTAATTCAGTTAAATCGGCGCGGAATATCGATTTACCAAAAGCCGCAGCGAGTTTTGGTGAAATTCCTTTTCCTTGCTTATGCCCTGGCGTGTAGAAAGGAGCGTGAATTCGTTTGGCGTTGGATATTATTGCATCGAGTAAAGGTGTTTGGTTTTGATTGAGCATATATTTATCAGGTGCGTGACACTACAACCCTTATTATTTCGTTAAAATTTTCATTAAGTGTCACGTGCCCCTACAAGAAAAATATGCCAGTGTTTCCATAGTGTTGCAGAAACTGGTAAGCAGTTTTAGGAATTATTTAACCATGCCCAATGCCCAAAATCGAATTGAAACAAATTGTGCTTGGATTTAAGATATCCTGTGAACTACAAATCCAAAATCTAAAATCTAAAATCCAAAATGCTAAGAGCCGGGATTGTCGGACTTCCGAATGTCGGAAAATCAACTTTATTCAATGCTTTGGTAGCGAATGCGAAGGCTGAAGCAGCTAACTTTCCTTTTTGTACCATTGAGCCGAATGTCGGTGTTGTTTCGGTACCGGATGAGCGATTAGAAGTTTTAGCAAAAATTTCTTCTGCAAAACAAATTGTTCCGGCGCGGGTGGAATTTGTGGATATCGCCGGTTTAGTAAAAGGTGCGAGTAAGGGTGAGGGATTGGGAAACCAGTTTTTGTCCAACATCCGGGAAACTGATGCGATCGTTCATGTGGTACGTTGTTTTGAAGATGACGATGTAATTCACGTTTCTGGTTCGGTAGATCCAGCACGAGATATTGAAGTGATTAATTTGGAGCTTGTTTTATCAGATTTAGCCCAAGTTGAGCGTCGCATGGAGCGTACCCGCAAGCAAGCCCGAGCGAATAAAGATGCTCAGTATGAAATGACGGTGTTGGAAAAAGTTGCAGCGGAGTTGAATGAAGGTAAATCCGTTCGTCAAATAGAGTTAAGTGAAGAAGAAGCAGAATTAATTAAGCCTTTGACGCTGCTGAGTGCGAAAAAGATTATTTATGCAGCGAATGTTTCCGAAGATGATTTAGCAACTGGGAATGAATATGTAGAAAAAGTGCGAGAAATTGCAGCAAAAGAAGATGCTCAAGTAGTGATAGTTTCAGCACAGGTAGAATCGGAATTAATTGAATTATCGGAAGAAGAGAAAACGGATTTTCTGGAAGCTTTGGGTGTAGAAGAAGGTGGTTTAAAATCTTTGATTCGCGCTACTTATGATTTATTAGGTTTGCGGACTTATTTCACATCAGGAGAAAAAGAAACTCGCGCTTGGACAATTCAAGCTGGAATGTCAGCACCACAAGCAGCAGGTGTAATTCACAGCGATTTTGAGAAAGGATTTATTCGTGCAGAAACTGTTAGTTATGAAGATTTAGTTGCTTCTGGCTCCCTAAGTTCGGCAAAAGAAAAAGGCTTAGTTCGTGCTGAAGGAAAAGGTTATATCGTTAAAGAAGGTGATGTCATGTTATTTCTAACTAATTAAAGTTAATTAATTAAAAGTCCTATTTTAGGGTGTGTGACGCTTCAATAAACATTGATTGTGATTATAATTTGTGTCGCGTCACGCATCATCAAGAATCCCAAAGAGATAGATAAAAGTCTTTATATTCAATCCCTCAAAAATTATTCTCTGTAAGTAGTCACGATTTAAGGTCATCATCTCAGAGAGGGAGAAACCGCAAAATGGTTTCTCCCTCTCTTCGGTTAACAGGTTAATTAGCCCTAAGTAGGTCGGCGTTAAAAATTCTAAGGTATGTCATTGCGAGTGAAACGTTCACCTTTAGGTGTTCCCGCAGAGTAGCAATCGCAAGATTTAGAAAGCTATTTACAATCTGTTACATAGTTAGGTTTATTTGTGCCGACTTACTTATACAGGACAAAAAAAGTATCAATACTTGTAGATATTTAAGGGACTTTGTCCTATACAGAGCTGTACAATTTTTCTATTACTCCACCAATTGGTTTTAAACGGTTTACAAGAATTTACTAGAACCCGGGGGAGGGAGTAATCTTATTTACTACTTTGAATTCCTTAACGCCTATTTCTTCAAGGGAAAATTTAATAGGATAAACTCTGGAAGCAGCTCTACAAAGATCGGGTTTCAAGCGGATGAAGGTGACAAGAGGAGGCTGAGTTTTTTCTAACACTGGAATGAAATCCTCTTTTTTGGTGCAACCGCTACTTGTCACAAGGATCGTTGCAATGTTCTCAGTTAATTGAAATCCATGCAAATTTTCTATCTCTGCTGCGAAAGCAGAGCCACCAACAATAAAGAAAAGCGAGGCAGATAGGAAGGTTAACATAGCAACCACCAATCTGTTAATTTTCTTATTAAGTATCATGTTTGTATTTGGATAAATTTACCAATCGCATCATTGTACTATTTGTTACATTTTAAGTCTGTATTGCAGTTGTCAACTTGGTTTTAGAAGATGCTTGAAAGAAAAATTCAGGGGGTGACAAGCACCCCCTGAAGACCCCAACCTAATTACTCCCCTTGCTGAGTGGAAGATTAGCTAATTGATTGAGGGGGTGAGGGAGAAAATATTATAGGAAATCTGAGAACGGAATGGGAGTATTCCACAGTAGGTTGTCGGGGAATTAAACTCATATATTTAAGTTAATATGAATCAAAATCATGTCTAAACTACCAATCATTGATTTATCGCTTTTTCATACCGGGGATATGACAGCAAAAGAAAGTGTAGTCAAACAAATTTACCAAGCTTGTCATGAAATTGGTTTTATTTATATAGCAAATTATGGAATTAGCGAAAGTTTAATACAACAAGTATTTGATTATAGTAAATATTTATTCGGTTTACTTTTAGAAGTTAAGCAAAACATGGCTTGGAGCGATGAATTTAGCAATCAAGGTTATGTTGGAATAGAACGAGAGCGCTTGAATCCCGATAATCCTGGTGATTTAAAAGAAGCTTTTAATTTTGTCGGATTAGATAATTTACCTACTTCTTTACACCTTGATGCTGCAATTCCTAGTTTTTACGAAGCTTGTAGGGAACTAGTCAATACAATTCACCAAGCTTTTTCCTTAGCTTTAGAATTAGAACAAGATTTTTTTACTACCAGACACAGTCAAAAAAATCATACCTTACGACTGCTGCACTATCCTCCTTTACAGCAAACTCCAAAACTCGGACAAATTCGTGCTGGAGAACATTCCGATTATGGAAGTGTTACTTTGTTGTTTCAAGATAATGTTGGGGGTTTAGAAGTCAAAAATGCAGCAGGAAAATGGATTAAAGCACCAAGACTTGGTGATACTATATTAGTTAATACTGGTGACTTAATGCAGCGTTGGACAAATGATATATTTCGTTCCACAAAACATCGAGTAGTAATTCCCAATGAAGATAACGCTAAATATTCAAGGTATTCTGTAGCATTTTTCTCCGAACCAAATGAGGATACAGAAATTGCTTGTTTGGAAAGTTGCCAAAAAAATAAATCCCCGATTTATTCACCAATCACAGCGAGAGAATATCTTTTAAATCGTTTACGAGCAACTTTTTAATAGGATAAAAACAATGTCTGAACTTCCTATAATTGATTTATCTCCTTTCCGTAGCGATGATATAGCAGCTAAAGAAACTGTGGCTCAAGCCATTTACAAAGCTTGCCATGAAATCGGCTTTTTTTATATCAAAAATCATGGAATAGATACAAATTTAATAGAACAAGTATTTGACTATAGTAAATATTTTTTTGATTTACCTTTAGAAGAGAAGCAAAAGATAGCTTGTAAAAATGCATTAACTCTTGAAGCTCTTCAAGGTTATGCTGTGATGAAAACAGAAGATTTCAAGCCCGATCAATTTAGTGATTTCAAAGAATCTTTAAATTTTTTAGAATTAGATAAATTTCCAACCGATTTTTTTATTCCTCCTGCAATTCCTACTTTTATTAAAGCTTGCACAGAAGTGGGAAACAACATTTTGCAAGCTTTTTCCTTAGCTTTAGAATTACCCGAAGATTTTTTAACTACCAAACACAATAAGAAACAACATGATTTGCGATTGCTGCATTATCCTGCTTTACAGCAAACCGCAAAACCCCAACAGATTCGCATTGGGGAACATACCGATTTTGGAACTACTACTTTACTGTTTCAAGATGATGTTGGGGGTTTAGAAGTCCAAAACAAATCAGGAGATTGGATTGCAGCACCAAATATTACAGATACCATATTAGTTAATACTGGCGACATAATGCAACGTTGGACAAATGACATATTTTGCTCAACAAAACATCGAGTAATAATTCCCGATGAAAATAAAGCTAAATGTTCCAGGTATTCTGTGGCATTTTTCTGTAATCCTAATCTCGATACAGAAATTACTTGTCTTGAAACTTGTCAAAAAGACAAACCTCCAATTTATTCACCAATAATAGTAGGAGAATCTTTTTTAAAAAGGTTACAATCTTATTAAAATTTGGACTTACTACAGCGTCTGAATTATAAGAGTTAAATAATTTTTCACAGCCCTAATATTTCTCGTGACTTTTGTAAAACTGCTTTCGGACGAAAAGGTTTAGTCATATATAAATCCACACCAACTTCTAAACCTTTTTCCTTATCATCTTCTTGCCCTTTGGCTGTCAACATAATAATATAAATATTTGGAATTTTTAATTCTTGTTTAACAATCCGACATACATTTAAACCATTCATTTTCGGCATCATCATATCTAGAAAAACTAAATCTGGCTTTTCATCCTCTATTGTTTCTAAGGCTTCTTGCCCATTTTCTGCTAGAAGTAATTCAACCCCGTCATCTTCTAATTTTTCTAATACTTGTTCCATTAAGATACGAATATTTGCTTCGTCATCTACGATTAAAATTTTTTTATCCATCATTCTTTTGAGTTTATATCTAGATTTACAAATAATATTTTAATGAATTAAACTAGCTAATTTTCACATATAACATTTAGCTTTCATCTTCGCTATCACCTAACAGAATAAAAAAGAAATTTTCTAATCCTTTCTCAAAACGTAAGGTTTTAACTAAGTCATGTTGTTGGGATAAAACGGAATCAACAATAATCATATCTGGTTTGATAGATAAAGCTTTTTCTATACATTCTTCACCATTAGATGCTTCTACAACATTGTAACCCTGTGCTTTCAATATTTCTGATAAAGTCAATAAAGTTGAAGCAGTAGTATCTACCACTAATACTTTTTTAGCTGAGCTTCCCTGAGATAGTAATAAGCCAATTTCTTTCATTAATTTATTACTTTCAATGGGTTTAGTCATATATCTATCAATACCCAATCGATATCCTCTTTCTTTGTCTTCAAATATAGACAACATAATAATGGGAATATCCATTGTAATCGGATCGTTTTTGATGATGGCAGCAGTATCAAACCCGTTAATTTGAGGCATCATCACATCAAGAATAATTAAATCTGGTTTTTCAGTTTTTATTTGACTAATTGCATCTAAACCGTTTTTAGCCTCTCTTACTGCATAATCCTGGTTTTGCAAAGATTGTCTGAGTAATTCCCGGATATTAGCATCGTCGTCAACCACCAAGATAGTTTTTTGTATCTCGCGAGCAAGATTGTGATTATTAGAATGTTCCTGCAACTGTTTGACAAGAGTATCTAAGTTCACAATTTTATCAAATTCATTGATTGCAGTAACTGTTTGAATAGGTATAGAAAATGAAAAAGTACTGCCTTTCTCTAATTCACTTTCTACCCAAATATTACCACCGTGATAGTCAATAATTTGTTTGCAAATTGGTAATCCTAAGCCCGTACCTTGGGGTTTATCGGTAAGAGTTTCCCCAACTTGTTTAAATTTATCAAATACTTTTGCTTGGTCTTCTAATGCTATACCATAACCAGTATCAATAATACTAACAACAATATCGTTATTAATTACTTTAGCATTACAGGTAATAGAACCTTCATCAGTAAATTTAACAGCATTTGAGATAAGATTAATTAATACTTGAATTAAACGGTTTGCATCACCCAAAACTTGCGGTAATTCTGCTTCTATATCTTTGATTAACTCTAAACCTTTGTTTGTAAATAGAGCAGATGTTGCAGCTAAAGAGCGCTCAATTACTTTTTCTATACTAATATTTTCTTTCTTCCAATCAAGTTTTCCTGCCTCCATTTTGGCAATATCTAATACGTCATTGATTAAAGTAGTAAGACGCTCTGCTTCGGATACAATAATATTGATATTGTCTTTGACTCTTCTGATAGTTTTTTTAGTTTTACTATTTTCGGCAGGAAGTAAAGGGAAAACGTCTTCTTCTAATTTTTCTTGGATAATAGATGCAAAACCTAAAACTGAGGTTAGAGGAGTACGTAACTCATGGGAGACAGTTGAAATGAAATCTGTTTTCATTCTATCAACTTCTTTTTCTTGAGTAATATCGCGCACGAGAATTACCGAACCCAAACAGTTGTAATAAGATTTATTGGAATGATTTTCTAAGATTGCAGTTACAGATGCTTTAGCAATTTGTTTTTCATTTGTGTTTAATTCTGTTGTAAAAACTGCTGTGGGATTTTGATGAATTTTATTTACCAATTCCATGACTTCAGGAATAAATTCTTGGCAATAAAGTCCTTTAATATCTACATCTCCCAAACCAAACATTCTGGTAATAGCAGGATTATAGTTAATTATCTTGCCGTTAATATCGCTTACCAGTAAACCATCTGCTAAATTATCAATAATTGCTCTTAAATTTGCTGCATTTGTTGTTTGTTCCTCTAGCAGTTGCTTAACTCGGTTAATTAGATGTTTAAAGGAATAGGCTAAACTACCAATTTCATCTTTTGTGGTAACTGGAACTAACAAATCAAAATTTTCTTCTTCAGTTACTTTTTGGGCAATATTAGTTAGTTCGATAATCGGATATGCTATTGCCCGACTTATTTGTTTAGCTAATATAACTGCAATCAGAATAGATATAAAAATACCGCTAAAAATAATCCAGTTACGAAACATTATTGCATTTCTTGCATTTTTTTTCGCTTGTCTTACTTGCTTGTAGGATAGTTGGATTATTTCACCTAAGTTATCCGAAATACCATCAAACTTAATTGCTATATCGCTGTTAGTAAACTCTAAAAGTTTAGTTTGAGCATCTTTGCTTTTTTGAGGTGAATCTAAGTTCATCACGCGAATATCTTGGACTAATTGATTTAATGTTTGTAAATACTTTTCTGGTACTTCTTCATAAAAATTGATAAAAGTCTCAAACTTTGATATTTCTTCTTCTGTATAATTATCTTCTTCTACTTTTATCGATTTAATTCCTAACCAATGTTTTTGAATAGCTTTTGAATGCTCAATAATATGAGAATACTCATCTTCAAAAGATTCTGGTTGATAGCTTAATGGAATCAATTGTTGTTGATGGGTTCTTACTTGTAAAATACCTATTTGCAAACGATGAAGAATAGAAGTTTCCATTAAAGATTTTTGTTCTTCTTGTAAAGCTTTTTGTTCCCAGTGATTGCCAATAATTACTCCCAATAAAGTTCCGACAAAAGAAATACCCAAAGCAACACCATATCCAAGGGCAATTTTTCTATTTATTTTCAGGCTATTTAACCATTTATAATTTAGCTTTCTGGCAGATTTTTTGTTCAATATTTTTGATGAAATCATATTTTTCTTATCGTAGATACAAAATCAAACTAATCAATTACTGATATTAAAACTATCTATTAAAAAACGAATAATTTATGAATGACATATTTCTGAATAGCTACATAATATATCTTGATTAGGTTCAATTGGTTTTTGAATTTGAAATTCTGTGCCTTTACCTAATTCTGATAAACATTTCAGAAAACCACCATGCTTTTCTACTACAATTTGATAGCTAATCGCCATGCCTAAACCCGTACCTTTACCAACTTCTTTTGTCGTAAAAAATGGGTCATATAATTTTTTTTGTATTTCTTCTGGTATGCCAATTCCATTATCTATAATTGAAATATTTACCCAATTATTTTCAGTGATTTGAGTGCTAATTATAATTTGATCTCCTTTTTCTTGTAAAGCATCGATTGCATTACTAAGAATATTCATAAATACTTGATTTAATTGTCCTGCATAGCATTTTATTAAAGGTATATTGCCGTATCGCTTAACTATCTCGATAGATTTTCGTTTTTCATTCGCATTCAAACGATGACGTAAAATCATCAAAGTTCCATCAATACCTTCATGAATATTGACAGCTTTAATTTCTGCTTTATCAAGATGTGAAAAAATCCCTAAAGAACGGACAATATCTTTAATACGATTAACTCCTACTTTCATTGAGTTAAGTAATTGTAGAAAATCTTCCTTCACAAAATCAAGGTTAATTTCATCTATTTTTGACTCAATTTCTGCTGCTGCCTGCGGATAATTTTCTTGATATAAATTTATCAAATCGATTAAATCTTGAGCATAATTAAAGCCATAGCCGATATTACCTTTAATAAAATTAACTGGATTATTAATTTCATGAGCAATTCCAGCAACCATTTGTCCCAAGCTAGACATTTTTTCACTATGTATTAATTGAGCTTGAGTTTGCTGCAATTTATCTAAAGTTTGTTGCAACTGTTTAGCCTGTTCTTGGGCAGCTTTTGCCGCATTTACACTTTGTTCGTATAGTAATGCTTTTTCAATGGCGATCGCCGCTTGAGTAGCAAAAATATTGAGGATTTTAAATTCTTCTGTGGTATAGTTAGTTTTGGTTCTATTACCAACAGCAATAACTGCAATAACTTCTTGCTTATTTTTTAAAGGAACGCAAATTAAAGAATTAATTTCTTCGTCGCATTCGGAATATTTTAAATAGTTGCAAAGATTATTGATTATTTCTCCTTTACCTCTTTGTATTATTTCACTGATGATACCTTCACCTAAAAGTATCGGAAATTGCAAGCTAGTAAAATCACCGAATTGAGCAAGGGGTTGAAGTTTCGCTGTATCAGGTTCTAATAACAAAAATAACCCAATATTACATTCAATAATTGTGCTAATTCTTTCTAAGACTAATTGAGCAATTTGATTTATATCCAAACTGTTAGTAATTTGCGTGGATAATTCATCAAATAAATCTATTTCTTCATATCTTTCCAATAATTCTTCTGCTAAAGATTTTTTCTCACACTCTTGTTTAAGTAGAAAACAAAGTAATTCAGAAACTACCAATGCCTTAGAATCACCAACTACCCAACCAAAAATATTTCCAGATAATTCAATCGGATATTTTTCACTACATCCCTCTTGATAATTCCCAAGCAGGATTTTACCGTCAGTACTAATGATAGATACAGGAGTTTCTACGGTTGCAAAAATATTTTGTATCAGGTAATT
>ERZ1740062.1135-NODE-1135-length-11343-cov-4.096297_pt1 | contig 11343 bp, 8 predicted proteins | sample MGYA00581741_ERZ1740062 | MGnify/ENA primary metagenome ERZ1740062 (study PRJEB43018, sample SAMN04849747) | marine metagenome | isolation source: floating plastic debris | place: Pacific Ocean | collected 2008-09-01 | study: EMG produced TPA metagenomics... | reverse complement strand
CCATGCACCAAGCAGAAAATAGCCCGTCTTTTAGAACGATTACGAATGCGATCGCACCTTCTAAGTAAATAAACTTCTATCATAGACATATACACTACCGATAACTACACGCCCTTCAAGAAGCCTATTTGGATATGCTTTATTAAACGTTAAGGCTACTACCATAACGCTCAAAAAGTCACCAAACTAAACTTTTGACGAATACTGACATCAGATGCACGCAACTTTTACTTATACTCTAAGTAGAGTATATTATTCAACCTTTTTATTCAAAAAAAGATAATATAAAGGGGAGCATGTTGCTCCCTAATATCCAATCAGCCGGCAGGAAGCCCACACTACAAAAAACTTACACCTGCCACAAATGCTCCCAATAAAAGCTTCTAGAAGGATTTGTATCGATAGACTTTTCTATTTACATATAACGCAACTATTCTGATGAAAATTTTTGCTTGGCTAAGTTTTATATGTAATCGCATTCAAGAAGACATAAATATACTGTTTTCAACCCCGGAAATAACTGCAACGAATTTGTGCAGCAGAATCAAGGGGCTGGCTGGAAAAGACTGAGATCCAAAAGACCGTCAAAGCCCAATTCCCGTAAAAAAACTAGATCAATTTTTATTAAATGTGATTAACCTACATCAGAATTAGTATACAAGCTTTACAACCTGCAAATCAATAAATTCACTGCGTTGCAACTATTAATAATCCTGACTTATAGTGTAAGTTTTCTGTCTTCTTTTTAATCGTAAAGCTTTTCAAGCCAACAAAAGTTACTAGAAATAAATCCAACTGTTGTTTTATGCCATATTTATCTCTTAATCAACTAAATTTGAACGATTATTTCAAATTTATTTAATTAACTCTGATGGTAAAATATTAATAGTAGACTTTAAGACTATTAAATTCATCAAAACACAACATAATTATCGATTGAACTCGTTCAAATCCACTGAATAAATCCATTATTCTTAATTCAAGAATATTTCAATTATAACCTCCACAAGTATTTTTTTTTACAAAAAGAATGTTAGCAATGGTTGTGACCTAGTAACAATAGCTCGCCTCCATACTTCACAATATCTTTATCTTAACTTTGCAATATCTTTATATTGAATCCTAGAATACTTTTACGGACAATAATATGAGGCATTTAAGTAACATAGAATACATTTGTTGTGAAAATATGAGGAAGTGATTTTTATTCTTTCCAGAAATTATACAGTATCTTGATATTCTCTATCAAATAAATTTCTTTTTTGCTAAATGAAGTTGCGTAATGTATTAAGTCAGGAAATATCTAAAGTAAATTGCTCAATTTAATAAAATAGCCATCCCAGGCTCAACAAAATTATTGGATTAATTTACCTACTTTTCCTTATTTTCTTGCTTTTATACAGCAATAAACATCTCGGAATTATTGTGTATGCTCGAATATCATTGAGAAGCAACTAAGCAGTGTAGAAAATATTAATTCGGCAGAAATAAAAGTTTTTGAGATGCATAAAATAATAGTTATAAGAATTAGGACTTACGTAATTGTCACAGTAGCCGGATGATGCGTAACACTACAACCATTATTACATTCAAAATTTCATTAAGTTCTAAGAATATTACAATTAGATATTTACGATACAGAAATTATTTTTATCTAGTATTACAAGACTATGGCTTTAATTCTTGCTATTTTTTACAGAAGCAATCGGGAGCATCCCAAATTTGAATAAATACTTTACCCAACACCCTGGAAGGGTGCGGTTACAAAAACTAAGCCCACCTTAAGGTGGGCTTAATAGTATTAGCCCCAGGCTTATAGCCTGCGGGCTTTTTGCCTGCGTTGGGATGCTCCCGAAGCAATCTCCAATTCTGGCTTTACTGCAAGACGCGAGTATGTGGTAATTTTCCTACAACATTACTTCTCTTTAGGTTTGTATGTCGAAGCAACCTGCAATTCTTTGAGTTGGGCAGCATCTACACTTGAAGGTGCTTCTGTTAACAAGCAACTTGCTTGTTGCGTCTTGGGAAAAGCAATAACATCGCGAATTGATTCTTCTCCTGCGATTAACATTACCAATCGATCTAAACCATAAGCAATGCCACCGTGGGGAGGAGTGCCATATTCAAAAGCTTCTAGAAGAAAACCAAATTTATTGTAGGCTTCATCAGCTGACAAGCCGATTGTTTCAAATACTTGTTCTTGAATTTCTCGTTGATAAATCCGCAAGCTACCGCCGCCAATTTCAAAGCCATTTAAGACTAAATCGTAAGCTTGGGCGCGTGCGGTTTTTAAATCTTCTAAATCGTCGGGATGGGGTGCCGTGAATGGGTGATGTAATGCTTCAAGGCGTTTTTGCTCGGCATTCCATTCAAACATGGGGAAATCTGTAATCCAGAGCAAGTTAATTTTATCTGCTTCGATTAATTTAAATTCCCTAGCTACAAATTGGCGCAATCTATCTAAAGTTTTGTTAACGGTATTGGCATCGGCGGCGGCGAAAAGTAATAAATGTCCGGGTTTTGCATTGGTGCGCTGCAAAATTTCTTGTTTTTGTGCGTCACTCAAATTATCTTTGATTGCACCTATGGTGTCAATTTCACCGTTTTCTTTGACGCGGATGTAAGCCAAACCCTTGGCACCAGCTTCGCTAGCTTCTTTAAAGATATCGCCACCGGGTTTTATACGGACATTAGAAATTACATCACCGCCGGGAATGGGCAGAATTTTGATAATGCCGCCTTTGGCAATACAGTCGCGGAATACCTTAACACCGGAGTCTTTGAGAATATCCGAGACATTGACTAATTCTAAATCGTAGCGCGTATCCGGTTTATCGCTGCCGTAGCGTTCCATTGCTTCGGCATAAGTCAGCCGAGGAAAAGGTGTTGGTAAATCGATGTTTTTAACAGCTTTGAAGATATGAGAAACCAACTTTTCATTGAGTTCGATAATTTCCTCAAAAGACATGAAACTCATTTCCATATCTAACTGAGTAAATTCCGGTTGTCTGTCAGCGCGTAAATCTTCATCGCGGAAACAACGGGCAATTTGATAATATCGGTCAGTACCCGATACCATCAGTATTTGTTTGAATAATTGTGGTGATTGGGGTAAAGCGAACCATTCACCGGCGTTAACGCGACTCGGTAAAATATAGTCTCGTGCGCCTTCGGGAGTTGAGCGAGTTAGTATGGGGGTTTCAATTTCGATAAAATTTTCTGCATCTTCTAAATAGCGGCGCATAGCTTTAACAACTTGATGGCGTAATTGGAGATTACGCGCCATGCGTTCCCGACGCAAATCCAAATAACGATATTTTAACCGTAAATCTTCCCGCACGGATTCCGTATCGGCAGTAGAAACTTGGAAAGGTAATTGCGATCGCACTGCATTTAACAGTTCAATATTATCGACGTAGATTTCAATTTCACCCGTAGGTAAGCGCGGGTTGAGGGAATCATCCGGGCGTTGCGATACTCTACCCGTGACTTTGACAACGTATTCCAAACGCAGAGCATTCGCCTGTTCGTAAGAATCAGGAGTTCGTTGTGGGTCGCTAACGATTTGCACAATGCCAGTGCGATCGCGTAAATCTAAAAATATCACACCCCCATGATCGCGGCGACGATCCACCCATCCATACAAGGTGACAGTTTCTCCAATATTAGACGAACGGATTTCGCCGCAATAGTAAGTTCGCATAAGTATTACTTCTTAGTATTCGAGCAGGGATTTGCAAGTTTTTGTGAAAACTTTATTATTATATGTGGAAGGTGGTTAGTTAGAACGTGGTTAGTAGTTAGGTATTAACAATTGGGCAATGCCCAATACCCAATGCCCAATACCCAAAATAATAAAGACGCTGCAACAATGCAACGCCTTTGAAGAATTTACTTTTTTAGTTGCCGTTAAGGCTTAGGGCGTGGTGCTGTTAATACATCCCAAGCTGCCTTTGCTGCGGCTTGCAATCTATCACCCAACTCTTGGACTTCAGCAACAACAGATTCAAAGTTTTTCGTTGCTTCATTTTGAATCATCTCGAAGGCATTTTCAATATTAGCGCGTTCGATCAGCTGATTTTGCTCGATAGTTTCTCGGGCTTGACGCACCGCATTTAAGTAGGTTTCGCGGGTAAGGGTACCGGCGGATTGTGCTTCTGCTTGAGCGCGTCTCTTGATTGCTTCAATCAAGGCTGCGGTTTCATTTTTAACTTCCTCGCTTTCACCAGCCATTTGGCTTTGCACCATTTCGTTGGTTTGAGGACTTATTTCTACTGTTACTTTGGGTTCTTCGTTATTGTCTGTCATGATTTTAGATATAGATAAGGAAGTATGAATTATTAATAAACTGTTGTAGGCAATTGTTGTTCTATCTTTAGTAATGCTTCAATTCGCGCTTCGGTACTGGGATGGGTTCTAAATAAATTACCTAAAGCTTTGCCACTAAAGGGATTGATAATCAACAAAGGCTCAAAAGCTGGATTAGCTTCCATGGGCATTTGTCGCGCAGTAGCATCTAACCTTTGTAAAGCTTTAGCTAGGGCGCGGGGATTACCAGTTAATTTCGCTGCACCAGCATCGGCAGAGAATTCTCGCGTGCGGGAGATTGCTAACTGAATCACGCTTGCAGCTAAAGGCGCTAGGGTAACTGTTAATATCATCCCAAATAAATTACCACCTCTATTGTCATTTCGCGAATTTCCGCCACCAAACCATAAACTATAACTTACCATCTGTGCCAAGAACGAAATTGCACCGGCAATGGTGGCGCTAACAGCTTGGGTAAGGGTGTCGCGATTAATAATGTGGGTAAGTTCGTGAGCTATTACGCCTTCAAGTTCTTCCTGTGGCAGGATGCGTAAAATTCCTTCTGTTAGGGCAACTACAGCATTTTCTGGATCCCTTCCCGTGGCGAAAGCGTTAGCGTTATCACTGGGAACTATATATAACCTGGGGGTAGGAATATTTGCCCTAGCGGATAGTCTTTCTACCATCCGATACAATCCCGGCGCATCGCTTGGGGAAACTGGCTGCGCTCGATAAGCCGCCAAGGCAATTTTATCTGATTGATACCAAGATACAAGATTAGTTACTGCCGCTATGCCAATACCTATAATTAAGCCCGCACTACCGCCTATCGCCCAATAACTAATAGCGATTAAAAGGCTGCTGAGGGCAGCTAGCAAAACGGCTGTTTTTAGTTGATTGCCCATATTTCTCTCTCTGTGACTTATGCTGCATCTTTGACGACTTTCTCCCGATTGCAGCATTACTTTAGCCGTGCCTTAATTGTATCCACTTAAACTGGGATTTTCTGGGTAGAAAACGCTAACACTTAAGTACGGTTTTGCCTACCAATAATTTTCCGTAATTATAAAATTCTTTACCAAATATTTAGTCTCTTTTAAAACTCTTTAAAATTGACTATCGATCTAAAAAAAACATGCTCTATATCATTAAATAGCGTTTGTAACATCTACCTTTAGTATTAATTAAAAATTGTATTTTTATAAATAGATGTTTGATAGATAGAGAGATTGTAATTTTATAGTAAAGTATATAGCTGAAACTGCATATCTTGAAAACACTTCAAACCCTTGAATTGCTAGAATATACGTTAATTAGTAAAGCAATTTGAAGCGAGTAACTATATGATTGCGCTTTATAAATAGTCTCGGTAGAATTTTCCATGAATACAAGATAATATTTGCGATTTGCAATACCATTAAGCAACCTATTTTTTTTGCACCGCCATACAAAGATTATTGCTCGCGGTAACTGTTCGCTGTCAAAATGAAGTGAACGAATATATTTTGAAGTGGGTGTGAAGTTTTAAGGATAGACATGATGGCTCAAAAGTTGAATAATACTAGAGTTTTAGAAAAAATGGGACAAACTTTGTATGGATTTGCAGAGTTTGTTATCAGCCCTTGGGTAAATGCATCGCGCTTAAAAGGAATGCAAAGAAGAATAGATAGCTTGGAAAGACAGTTATACAATAATTCACCACAAACAGAATTATCCCAAGTGAAGTTGATTTCTTCTTTACAACAGCAGCTTGATTTTTTAGAGGAAAATACAAATAATCGTCTGGAAAAAATAATCAACTACCAACTACGGCATCAGGTTTTAGAGGTAATCCAGGAGCAAATCGACTTTATCGCTCAAATCATCAAACCAACTGTAGAAGTATTGTTAAAGGAGTTAGAAGATAAAAAGTTATCTCACGTGGGAGTTATAAGTCTTAAAGAAATTCAACAAAGACAAGATAAACTTCGTTATTCCTTAGAATATCTAGAAACAGAATTTACCCTATCGCTTCCAGAATTAGAAGCACAAAGGGCTGGATGTATAGAAGGAGGAAGATGGATATTAAGAAATCGCTTAGAATTAGCCCAAACAGTAGCGTGGGAATTATTAACTTCAGAACATCCCCATCTAGAAATATTTAGTCGTAATATTAGCAAATATCTCAAACTGATTGGTAGCTGCATGGAAAACGAAATCGAACCCCGTTTACTTTATAAAGGAGTAGTTACCCATTACGAACCACCAGTTGAAATATACTTAAGAGCATTCGAGTTAATTAGAAGTAAATATATCAAAGATTGGCAAGATTCTGATGTGATTTCAGATAAAGCAATTGATGAATTAAAGGGTTATTTCGATTATTTAATCGACTATTTTGTCAACGTTTTAGTCCATTAATAAAAACTTTTCTATATCTTCTGCGATTGCAGCTATAGACTTTGCATTTTTAATTTCATATTCCTATCAAAATAAGAGCATAATTCCGATAATTTGTCCTTGCAAGCAGCTTTTTTTCCTATCAGGTAAATTAAATTTTCATCAAGGGGGATACCCCCTGGTTTTAAGGCGAGTAAAAAATGATAATTGACTATTCCTCAATCATAACCAACAGTTTTCCCGCTACATGTATAATAATAACGATAGACGAGAGAAGCTTACGCAATCCAAATTTGTCATTGCGACTAAAATTAAGTGTAGGGAGGTAATTACCGTTTAGCGGAGGCGCGGTTTATCTCAAAATGCGATATCGCCAACTGTAGTTTGTTCTATTTGCTACATGTAATTTTTCCTCGAATTAGGGCTATTTGCAGTTTATATAATGCTGCAATTGAGCAGATTTTGCATAAATTCTACTATTTTTTCTCAAGAGTTTATTTACTTGCTTTATTTAGATATTAAAGCTATAAGATATCCAGAATGAATCGACTATATGTCTAAGAAAACGAAATCCTTTATGCATTCAAACTTAAGTCAGTTTGGTACTAATATAAATCAACTTGATTTAGAGCAACCGCGAAATGAACACTTTTTTTCTTTACCGACTCCACTCAATAAGTGGCTAATTACAAATTTACTCAAAGGGAAAGAAGATAAAAACATCTTTATCTTGTTGGTGGCGATAAATATTCTTTTGACGAGTCTACCCTTAGCCATTGGCTTATATATCTTAGAAGGTAGAGTAAATAGCTTCTTGCTAATAATCTTTGGTGCAGCTTATTTCTATTTTCACTTATTAACATATGCTAGATCATTTATCCTCGCCCTCCATTACTCAACCCATACTCCAATTTTCAATAAAAAATGGAGATTTTTAAAACATATCAATAGCAGCTTTCTATGTAACTTATTTGGTATTCCACCTTGGATATACTACTCGCATCATATTGCAATGCACCATTGTGAGAATAATACAACCCCATACGATCTTAGCTCTACCATGCCTTATCAAAGAGATTCAAAGTGGCAGCATTTTAAGTATATGCTACGCTTTGCTGTGGCAATTTGGGTTGAATTGCCTTATGTTCTCTTTCTCAAGAAACGTTATAAATTATTACTACGATGTATCTTGGGTGAGTCGATTTTTTTTGCCGCTATTTCTTATCTTTTTACACAAAGTCCAATCGCTACATTCTTTGTCTTTATCTTACCTTTGGTTTTCATCTCTTTTGCTCTAATGCAAGGTAATTGGAAACAGCATATCTTTGTCGATTCTGAAGATCCAACGAATAACTATAAATCAACATTTACTTGCATCAACACCCCTACAAACTCACGTAACTTCAATGATGGCTATCACATTGAACACCATAAAAATCCTAGCATTCCTTGGTATCGTCTTCCTGAATATTTCCAAGGTAATCTCCACGAGTACATCGAAAATGATGCCTTTATTTTTACGGGAATTGGATCGATGGAAGTAGGGCGTTTAGTTCTCAATGGGCAGTTAGATATACTCGCAGATTATTATCTCAATGTTGGACAAAAACAACGAACTAAAGCAGAATTAGTTGCAGAATTTAAACGACGCTTAACCTGCATTAAATAACTAACAACGCCCGGTTATCTGCTTTTAATTACTTAAGCTTAATTACTTAAGCTTAATTACTTAAGCATTGTCCTTTCCCAGTACAAAAAGTAAAGGCTAACTACTTTAAAAAAAGCAATTAGCCGTGGCACCAGGAAACTTTAAATTATGAAGAGTTATTTTCTTAAAATTTCAGTCTAATTGGTATATCTCAAAAATTCTATAGGTTAACAATCCGGGAGCCCTTCAACAATCTCATCTGATATATGCAACATTTCAACAGGAATTATCTATACGTTGAGACTGGTATCTACCCTTAATATATTGGTTATAATACTTACCTACTGCATTGGAGGAGTATAAATCTTCCCAGGTATCCTCATCTATATCTGAATATTGATATACCTCACCGCTATTAAACTCTATCTGCAAAACTTCATTGTCAGAATCGTATCCAATAGCACTTGCCATCGTCGAAGCTACTGACAACATAGCGAATGTTTCTTCCTCCTCTAAAAGCGGTGGAGGCTCTGCAATTAAATCGTTTAAATCCTGCAATCCCTCGTAAGCCTGTATCGGTGCGGGTATTTCCAAAAACTCTAACTCATCACCTCTATCCAACAATAACTGTAAGCATCCCTCAGAGTGAGCCCCCCCTAACACTTTACTCAAAACAAGCTTGCTAAACTTCATATTTTTTGCTCTCCTATAAACAGATATACGGGGAATTCCTCAATCTCAATCGCTAAATTTATATTAAAAGCTGGACTAATACATTTGTACCATAAAGATATTATCTAGTCAACTTTTAGATTTGCCATTGGGAATTTTTACCCCCTCTCCCGAATTCACGCCAATTGCAAGCAGGGGCATTTTTGCAAATACCCATCAGCTTTACGTCGTGCATCTGGATTATCTATATTTGGGGGTGTGGGACGAATGATACCGTTAAATAAGTCATCTAAACCATAAGGAGTGAAAAATTCCCATTGCCCTTGATTGCCTAAACGGACACCTATAGCTGCGGTAGTATGCAGCCAGTTTTTTATACCATCTTCAGTGCTGGTATAAGTTTTTTTACCCGAGCGCCACCGAGCAAAACTTGCTTGATTTTTTATATCAAACAGATAATCTGGGAATAGATTATTTAAGGTTGCTTTTGCGGCTAATTCTTGGTTTCTATCAGCTGTTTCATCAAAAAAAGCAATATCGAAGTCATTGATAAACAGCTTACAGTTTTCGCCAAAAATTGAACGCCAAACCGTATTGCGTAAAGCACCTCCAGCCAACCACCAATCGGGAAGATTGAGTTGAGATATGGCTGGTAATACAGCCCCAACTTGAGAATCGATCAAGATACTTTGTAACTGATTAATATTTTTCATGAAGAGTAAAAATTAGATAAGTCTGCATCTAGAGCAAGTATATCAGTTCAACATAAATTGGTAATTTTTAGAAATAATTCTATGGATGAACGAGAATTAGTTTGATAGATAAGCATAAAAACACAAAAGACGTTGCGGTGTATGCAACGTCTCTACATTTATTTTAAACCTCTCCGAAAATTAAATATGCATCAGTTACAACCCTTGTAGAGACGTAAAATTTTACGTCTCTACATTCTTTTCGGAGATGTCTTTTCTATAGAGAGTAGATAGATTATTGTATTAGACGAAAAATAAATGGGTAGCGGTAGGGTGTCTCTGGTGTACTCAATACTTGAACAAGAGCGATAATTGGCATTACAAAACTGATTATAGCTAAAGCAAACAAGAGTGGAATACCAATGAGAATGATAGTCAGCATTCCAGCTACTAATCCATATATGTAAAGGTTAATATGAAAATTCAAGGACTCTCTAGCATTCGCCTTTACAACTGAGTCTTGTGTCGTAAACAAAATTACAATTGGCACCGCAACTGATACAACCGTAGAACTAAAAAATATTGCTCCATGACATAGTGCTGATAATAATTTACGTTGATCTGCGTCTTCCATATGACAAACTCTGACTAGAATTTCTGTATACTTCTACAATCTTAATTGTAGTTTTTAAGAATGTCATTTTAGTTAAAACTAATATCATATATGTATAATTTTAATTTAAGAGTTACATATAATTACGCAATTATTATTTATGGATTTTTAAGCTTCATCAAATAATTTTAATGTACTAATAGGCATATATCCTTCTTGAAGTAGATTGACGAAAAACTTATTTAATCGTATTCACTATCCAATAATTTAACTTTTTAATCGTTGATATAATCAACACATTTTTATAAATTGTTTTTGACAAATGATTTGTAAGATTTTGTATTATAATTTTATTAAAAAATTTTAAGACATAAGTATTTTCATCTTGACAAGCAAAAAATAGAAAATCGATGCTAGATTGTGAAAAGGATTGCAACCAGTGGATAAGTTTGTTAAATGTTAATGGGAAATAAAGCAAATGAGTGCAGGAAATTTTCTCCATAAACGTTTTTTAAAAGTTTTAGCTAACAAGGCGAGAAAAGCGTCTTGTAACTTATTTGAGCTAGTTGATAATTGCCGGATTATTTTAACGGAATCCGTACCATTTTTAATCGCCTGTGCGGTTTTTTTGGCAGTTATCAGTTTACACAGCCCAATGCTGCTGTTTTGTTTGTTGTTGGGTAGTTTAATTGCGCTAGTTGTGCAGCAAATTTCTTGGCGATTGGATTTACCAAAACACCAATTAATTGGAGTGCAAATAATGGCGATCGCCATTATTTTAAGTGCATTTTGGTTGGATTATTTGGCAGCACCAGCACAAGCACAATTTTTTGGTAAAGCTGAAGATTTTTTCAACAACACTTTAACTCAGGGTAATAGTGATTCAGGTACTCAAGATGCTGTTGGTTTAGTATTTAACGTGTTGCGAGCGCTTTTCTTACTTTACATTGCTATTGCTTTGATTGGTGTGGTGAATGCAGTTCGTCAAGATGAAGATTGGCAAAATATTGCCAGAACTCCTTTATTAGTGG
>ERZ1740062.1134-NODE-1134-length-11343-cov-6.478650_pt1 | contig 11343 bp, 7 predicted proteins | sample MGYA00581741_ERZ1740062 | MGnify/ENA primary metagenome ERZ1740062 (study PRJEB43018, sample SAMN04849747) | marine metagenome | isolation source: floating plastic debris | place: Pacific Ocean | collected 2008-09-01 | study: EMG produced TPA metagenomics... | reverse complement strand
TGCATGGAAATCAGATCAACGACATGAAAGAGGTGGAAAAATTAGCCAAGATATCGACACTGAAGAAGTTGTCTCTACATGGTAACCCTGTGGAGAATGAAAAGGTGAGTTGTTGTCTGGATTCAATCAGGGAGTTTACTCCCCGTGGCCACACATAAGAATTGGAATAGATCGATTTTGGGAGTTGTGCCCTCGATATATCGGAATACCGTTGGCAATCTCAAAAAGTCAATATCGGCCAACAGCGTCGATCCGGTAAGGCGATAAGAGGTTTTCCAGGATATTTGCCCGGTTCGGGAAGACAACTACCAAGAATCAACATCGAAATAACGTGCAGGTCTAGTCATTCCGTGCTCATTTCAAAGCCCTGGGTGTGTATTGTTCAGAATAATGTTTGTGTACGGATGACATCGTAGTTTTTCACCTTTTGGCGAGCTAGTTAATCATACTGTATACTTGATGCAGGATACAGACACTGTGATAGTTTATGCATACTGGTTAGCAAATACGCTTAATCTTGGTAAAAACCCAACCAATTTTAAGAGGTTTTTCACGTTTTATTGCCAAAGCAGCTGTCACTCTATTTTTCATGTACATGTATGTGTTGAATTTTCTCAAATTATTGCTTTCGAGTTGATCACTCAGGATTTGATCATGTTTGAAGTAGAGGGGGACTTGCAATTCGCTATTCTTGGTCCTGACTATCAAATACGTGGTAAAATTTGCCGCATGAAACTCATTCGATATTGTTTGATCTTCGTAATTACCTACACTCATCACTTAATGAAAATGCCAGTTGCATTGATGGAGGGATTAAGTATGTATACGAAGCATAAAACAAGGGTTTACTTTTTTACAGGGTTACAAATACCACGTGATGTCTCTCCTACCATCAGTTCAGACTTTAGACTTCAGCCGAGTAACTAAAGCTGACAGGAAAACAGCCTCAACACTTGAAGTAATGAACAAAAATGTCAAACGTGGCAAACGCAAACCAAAAGAAGAAGACTAAATATTAGGATACTGTTCATGATAGTTTTAAAGTTTTAGTGGCTTTACAGACAGAATAATATTTATCCTGAAAAAAACAGAGTGCTCAACAATAGGCATATAATAACTATACAGTTATTATATGCCTATGTGCTCAACAAATATAACTAGTTGAGTAGTTGTTAGGGTAGAGGCAGTTTCGAATGTCCGATATAATTAATTTGGTTGTTCTTGGTGTAAACGTTCTTTTCCTTGCCTGACTTTGCCTTTCTGTTCCTCTTATAATGGTCTGAACAAGGAATGAAAAGGTAACCTGGATCATTTTGATTGTAATCTGTGTTTCAGAAACTTTCCTTACCTTACAAACTCTTCCTGTGAGCTAAGATTACCTATTTTTTTATTCAAGCAGTATGTTAAAATTTATTAAACACTAAGACATCGCTATAATATGATATGATTAATTGTAAGTAATAAATCACCCTGTGAATCCTGTCTAGTCCTTGAAACTAAATCTGCATACCCTAAAAGGGGAACTCCAAGTGTGTCTCCATAGCAAATTCATCTCTTTGGCTCCTTCCACTTGGTTCATTACAAGGTTTGAATTTTTGTAAAGCGCCTAAAGCGTAGAGCAGAGAGCCATAGAGCATAGAGAAGTAATGTCAGATATTTGGAGTTGTTTATACAGAGTCACACAAAGAGAACAATTACTGCTGTTGTTAGTTATATGGAGACATTTGCTAGCCCTGTACCAGGTAAAAGAAAATACACGTACTTGTATATAGGGTTAGAATCTCCAATCAAAAGTATCGAGATGCTTGATTCTTGATCATCATTGGTGCTACCTGATTTGGGATCCCAACCGTTATATGGGGACTGCGTCTACTGATGATCAATACTGGAATCAATCATACATAGGCATATATAGATAACAGAACTTCAAGAAGGTGAAATTATAAGTCAGCTCTGCAACGCACAAGAGTATTGTCAAAAGAATCCATATAGTTGGAATTCTTCTGGAACCAATTAGATGGTCTCAGGACTCAAGCGAGAACTTTTGCTAAGTAATAAGTTTATTTATTAAATGGCTAATGACAAATTGAAATTTCGCCTTCTAAGCGTTTGTTAGTAAGTGGCTACATAATAGCCTTATATGTTCTCTTAAAGAAAAAGCGGGGTTCAGCTGTGATCAGGTCCAAATACATCAATAAAAATAAAGACAGTTGAGAGCAAAGCCCTCAGTGCCAAATATATTTTGACTGTAATTTGGAGTTGTGCTCTTTATGTACAGTTGGAGAAAACTCTACAATTCGTCAACATCATTACACAATATTTTGTAACCACAACAGTTACTTAAGTGTAGCAGCCACAAATAATAAACTATAGAGTTTCTTAGTTCTTTCTCTCACTGCCTACACGTCATTTCATTTTCCACGTTAAAAAAAATCACAAGTTTGGGCATCGCTGTCAGTACACACAAAACTTGTAGGAAATACGGTGTGTGCATGTGTAGTGTAAAACTTGTGCAAAAACGTCTTGTGGAATCAAGACGTAATATAAACCATGTTCCTCAACCCCATCAGATGAGTTGTCATAAAGTTGGGTTTAGGCATGATTTAAAGCTTGTTTGGCCTTTGCCATATTTCCTTATCACCTTCGAATTATAATCACATGACTAACATTCCAAAATTTACAATAGCCTATGAATTATTATCACGTGCTACAATCAGATGTGCAAGTTGCAACCTGTTTTTCCTCCTCATGTGAACAGCTAACATTTGTTTGTGGGTGCAGTTTCATTACGAGGTGAACATAATAATTGCTCTGGGAATCCATCCATCCAATGCACGTCGTTTGAGCAGCTATGTTAATAGTAATGCGGTGGCATATCATCAACATTCATCAGCTTGGGCGGATTCCGGATTCAATAAAAATGAACAATTGTCAGAGACTGTACAATGCTGTGGAATCCTGTAACTTGGATGCTGTCCAGGACATCATATCACACGCAAGGTGCGCTGGAGACCTATTCATATTGCTTCATAAACAGCATCTGCAGTATGACTGGTCAACATGCTTACACCTAGCCATAGCAAAGAATCAGCTACGAATGGTTGGTCTGTTTGTTGATCGTCTGACTCGAGATCAGCTTTATTTGCTGCTCCATACAAGAGCAGCGGAATTCGCATACACACCGCTACATACGGCAGCTTTCTGCAACACTGACGGTCAGATAATACGTCGAATCCTACAGAAGCTTAGCCTAAATGAAAAAAGATGCCTGCTAAGGATGGAGGCTAAAGACCCTATGATACATAAACCACCATGCTGGTACGAATATGAGCCAAATGAAAATGGAGAAAGAAGAAGAGACTCCTCACGTTCAGGATGGAAAGGATACAATGTCGACCAGAAACGTACCCCTATTCATGTGGCTGCTGCGGCTAATAACAATGCTGATGTGATGTTAGCGCTTTTAGAAGGAATGGAAACAAAAACTAAACTGACGTTGCTCAGGATGGGAGATGCTCATGGAGAGTCAGCTATACATCGTGCAGCAATTTACAATGAAAATAGTGCTGTAATAACAGCAATGTTACAGGGTTACTCTGAGCAGCAACAGATCATGCTGTTGAGAACATCAAGCTTTCCGATAGGAACAACACTGCATGCAGCAGCTGGCTTCTGCAAAAGACCAGAAATTCTTGCAGCTATGATTGACAATTTGTCTGGAAAGCAAGTTTGTCAACTTCTACGAGCAAAAACATTGTTTGAAGACTGGACTCCAGTTCACATGATGGCACGATACAGCGATGATGTGAATGTTGCGAAATACGTTTTAGGGAAGCTTACAGCTGAGCAAAGATATCAACTAATGACAATGATAAATAATGAGACAGATGATGTAAGTTGGACTCCACTACACATGGCCTGTAGGTATGACCGACAGCCAGAGATGATTTCAACTTTGATCGCCGGTTTGGACACTGAGCAGCAAGTTAAATTACTGAATATAAGAGATCTGAGTCAATGGGCGCCAATTCATTATTCGGCCTGTTATGGGTCAACGGCAGATACAATTGAAGTGTTACAAGGTGCTGTGGGGGAAGCACTGTCTAAAGCGTTGACTTTTATGATCGGTAAGAATGGCTGTACACCTGCACACTTAGCGGCGCAAGGTAACAAATACGAGCATGTTATGGAAGCATTGCTTAAGCCTTTGAATAGTGCTGAGTGTAGGCGAATCCTGTGTACGAAGGCTACGGGTGGGTGGACACCAATTCATAAAGCTGCGAGATTCAATGGAAATCCAAAAGTGATGCATATAATGTTGGGGAAGTTGAACAAGGAGCAAAAAATGGCAGCTATTAGCATGAAGAACGGGTATCAAGACAGTGCTGTCTTTTTAGCAGCATGTTTCAACAATTCCAAAGTTTTGGCAGCGCTATTGGATTCGCTAGATTTTGACCAAATGAGACAAGTGATGAGTATGGAGTCAAAGCTTTTACTCAAGAGTGCATCTGCAGTTGGTGCTGCAAACACTTTGAAAATCAACCATATTGTAAAAGAATTTAGATATAGCAGTCTTGAGCACAAGGCATGGATCTTTAACAGTAGAAACTTAGGCGACCATAAAATGATAACTCAAATCGCGGAGAATAATTCTGTAACAACACTCATCACATATGTCACAGATTCTAAACCAGAAGCTTACATGAGGACTGGTTTCATCGTACCACTTACATTGGCTGTTAAGAGCAGAAGCGCTGTTACTAACAGCAAGCTGGCTAATGAACTTGAGCAGTATGCTACTCCTGACGATAGCTGGCCTGATTACTTTCCAGCGCTCGATCATATTTGGTAGAAGGCTGTAATACATTGCAACCACAATCGAAGCATCTGACAAAAATATTCGATATGCTGGCTGAAAGTCTTGGTAAACACAATTTCTATTTTCACTAACTGGAAAAGATAAACATTTTCCCTACGTTGCGAACATCAGCATTCATTCCCTGGGCTTCACTTTGTGATAGCACCATAAAGCTTGCTTTGACACTACCCTGGGTTTAATTTGAGGTCGATAATAGGGAGGTTTAGATAGACGTTTACCTGAACGTGAACGTCTGAATGTGACGTCATGACCACACGTTAGAGGCCAACTTCAAAAGCTCTGTTTTCAGGTTTGTTTTGAACGTCTGAACTTCAGGTTGAACGCATGACGTCATATTACACAGGAACTGTTGATGTCACGCGCTCAAAACTCGCGTCAACGTGGGAATCTAAACCTCTCTAATTTGTTAAGGATATCCGTTGAAGAAAATTCAAAATCAAAAACATGGGCTATAAAATTATGACCACTCTCCTGTGGCATATAGAGTTTTGTCCCCTTTAGAAAATGTGGAGACAAATCCAAAATAAAAATGTTTTATTGTTGGAAACACTGTTTATGTAATATGTTATGATATAGTATATGGCATATATACCCCAGATAAGATCACTATTGTAATAATATAATAGACTATTATCGGCCAACCCTCCATCATTCTGAAAAAAGGTTTCTGAGTGCTAATAAACATGATCTTCTTTGACAGAGTCTGATCACCGAGTGCTTCTGTGGGAAGATTACAATGACAACACGATACTGCACACAGCAGCGATGTTAAACCATGAAAAGCTTATCCGGAGAATCGTTGGAACCCAGGTACACGAAGACCTGATATGCGCTGTTCAACGTAGAAACAGGTATGGCTTGACGCCTCATCATCTGACTGAAGACATGGCGCTCAAAAACTTTCTAGCCTGGGTGGAGTTCCAGCATCGCTGCTATCCGCTTCACTTGCCAATCAAAGTTGTAATATTCTTCTCTGATGAAAATAGGCCTGGCGCTCAGGCAGAGTTGAGAAGCCTAACTGAGTCATTGCGGGGGATCGAGCAGACTACCATAGTCATAAGGAATCCGACTCAGGATGATCTGTACAGACGGATTAGAGAGAGCCAGGAAGGAGAAAATTTGTCCGCTTTGCTAGTCGTTATGATGAGTCATGGCAACTCCGGCACTGTGAAGCTCCTGGATGCAAATCTCCCTATAAAGAATGTGCTGATGCAAATGAACTCATCTAAGTTGAAGGATGTACCCAAGGTAAGAAAGACACCTGCAAGCTCAACTGATAATAGTATCTGTGTACGCAAGCCAGAGGGAGGGCTTGATCTCACTGGCTTCTGGCGTTACTAACCCTATTGGTTGATATCCACATATTTATGTTCATATATTAGTACAACTGAATAATAATAATATAATGTGTAACAATAACAAAACCATAAATTATTATATAGGCTTAATAATGCTCAACCACCAAGAAATAATAAATATGCCAATTAATTTTTCCTTTGTACAGGTTTTGATTCTTCAGGCTTGCCAGACAACCAGAGTGGCAACTGACGTAGACTCAAACATTGGTGATGATCAGCAGACAGGTATGGTTGCATAGACAAAAACTTGATATCCCGTTGGAAGAAAACTATCTTTTGAATTTAAGCTTCGCTTATGGTCAACAACTGTCAAATTTTGCTAGTAGTTCATTCACTGTTTCAATTATCCTTTAATTTACGTTCGTCATTAAATTGTTTGGCAAAGTTCTCACTGGTGGCTTATATCCAAACTTCACCCAATCACCACGGTCATAGATTACGGCCCTGCTGGAGCCTTACCAAGCAGAGCTACGCACAATGTTCCTAATTTTTAATAATGAAACTATTTCTAATTTGTAATAAATCGTTCTTTTTTCTCGCATCTTTAACTGACTTCAGAGTTGCTCAGCTTGATCTCAGGTTTATTGAAGTGACTTAACATGTATGTCTAGAAATATTGTTATTGAATTTAACATTTTGCCTGCAAATATAGGCAATTTTAATTTTTTCTTCTGCCTTTAATCACGAATAAAGTCTTAACTAGCTAACTTTCTAACACTACTCTTTATTGGATAGGAAATAGTAACAGTGAGCGTGGAGCTACATCTGATATGCAGCAAGCGATGACCGATACACAACTTAACTCTGATGCTGGACCAGGTCAGCGCTCACCAGAAGAGCTCAGAGCGAGGCAGACCAAAGTGAGGGGGGTTAGAAAATCTTTTCAACACTATGACATACCTGGCCCCAATATGGCTGTCATAGCAGCTGCTATAAATCACCAACTAGCCAATCGGAATCTTCTTATACCACTGCTGGCTAAAAACTTGCAAAGCTCTGACACTGATAGTGATCTCCATGACATTTTTCTCAAAACAGCTAATGATGTTAGGAAGGAAGTGCCAGCTCAGGTCCCAGAATATCGGACAACGTTGAGATACAAACTCTGTCTAAAAAAGGTTTTTAAAAACGGTCTTAGATACGAATCCCAAATAACTCTTAGTTTAATGCAGAAGCTAAGGAAATTGATATCGAAATGAATATTTTGCCAAGGGTTTTGTGTGTCGTCCAAAAAGATATTGTGAGTGAGTGCCAGTTATAGACAATGACATACAATGTTTATAAATTATGTATGTCATTTGTTGTGAATTGAGATAAATATTTATTGATTTGTGAAAAGCTGAAATGGGAGTCATCCTCTCATCACTCCAAGGATGAGTTCTGTCAGTGTTGATGCTTTTAGCGGGAGCGGATTCAGAGTTGTATGGTGAGCCCCTGAGACTACCAATTTCAATGAATTGATTTCTATTGGTGTTGTGTAAAATTCTGAGAATCTTCTTTATGGACTAAATTCTATCTTCTCATAACATACCTTACATCTACATACCCTTCACGTGAGAATGTTCACAGCTACTTGAGCTTTTGTCCGATTCTAACACTTGAAAAAAGTGCATTGGAGTCATATGCTTTTTCAATCACATTGTAGCTACCAGCAAGTGGCAAAAGCTGTGTTGATGAATAATACATTATTGTGATAGGGTGTGCATGCAATTGCAACACACAATTGACCCTCTGAATACATCCATATTTTTCTTCACATGACTGAGACTCGTATTGCTTCATCAAAATTTTAATACATATTATTAGAGCATATTATTTATGCCTTTTGTTTTGAGGTTTGCTCATGCTAGACTTAACAGAAAGCTCATAAAGATGGGTCTTACAAGTAAAACTTTGGGTAGGATTCTGACAAAAATTTGTGCACCAAGTACAATGAGCGTTGGTGTTATCCCATTTTGATTGAAGAGGGCACGACTCTGGTATAAGGAAAAATTGATATGCATTATGTGGGGGCGGGCCCACATAAAGCTGTTGCTTTCAAACTCTGCTAGCTACCCAAATAGCAGCTATTCAGAATTCAATTCAGACCCTGTGCCTGCCTGACCATGATCGTGGCAAAGGGTCATAAAGACATGCTTCAATTGTTCAGGCATCAATATTTACGAAGAAAATGTCATGACTTATAGTATATAATAAGAGGTATCAACACGATTTTTGAATACAGACATTACTGTTAGCACTTTGGAATTGGCTTTTATTTGTGCACCTACAATTGAAATATAAATCAATCAGCGTTGAATGCAGAACCAAGACTTCCAAATGCATCGCCAAGCAGGCTCTCAATATCTACTCCCGATGCGATGAGATCTTCAACGCTTGTCACAACACCATTAATCTTAAACACATTCGGCCTTTGTGTTGTAGCTATTTGCTCTGGTGTAGATGTTGATGATGGTGTTGTATATGTGGTGGGTGCGCTAGAAGTAGTTGTTCTACTTGTGGTAATTTTCTGCTCTTGAGTAGTCGCTGACACAACGGTCGTTGACTGCAAAGTGTGAGAAAGCAACAAGTGCTCAAAGTTAGTGGCATTTCTCTGTGACTTGTTGAGGGTTTTACGTTTCCACTCCTGGTTAGCTTCGCCATATCTCTTCAGCTTCCTGTAGCTGACACAGCGACCTTCACCTTTGTTTACGAGTGAGAGGGCTTCACACACGCGTCCCTTCATCACCCCGCCTGCTGCATCACTTATAGCATCACCAATCACACCCTAAAATAATAATTATGAAGTATATTTTTAAATGCTCAATAAAATTGTTTACAACAATAAGTTCTAAGCGTGGTACAGGATAAAACGTAACATATACATGGTAAAGTAAAGATGATCATACACTACCACGCATCTGAGCTGATATAAGCTATTGCAAAAGAATTCCACACTCCTTAAATTGCCACGCCTGTCTGTCTAATCCGCCACTGTCATTTTCGTAATTGCATTATTTTAGCTACCGATATCAATAACCCATACAATTAGAATTGAGTTTATTTCATATTTCTTTATAATTTTATTATCTATGCTGAGGTGGCAGAAATATATATATTATTTGTGTGTTACCTGAGGACAATTAGCGACCATGAACTTATCCTTTTCATTGCTACAGAGCAGTGTAGATCATTGTAACACTTGTGACATTGTAACAATTTGTGACACTGTAAATCTGTGTAACACCCACCTCCAGTTTATCACAAGCATCTCTACATGGTCTGATGTTAGATACGTCTCCATTGATGCGACATTTCGGTACGAAAGTGTAACACAGGAACGGAAGTATAGCTGAGTCTGCTGATCGTCCCTTCTCTCCGAGTTTTCTCGCTACTCTCTCAATGAAGGCTGATGGAAGAGACCCCAACCCATCATGAGTTGTGGGATACCCAAATCCTGCAAAATATGGTATGATAAGCTTTTTCAGGACACAAAATCTTATTGTTATGATATCGATGACTCTGATTAAAGATCGATTTTCATTTGATTACTATAATTCGCATTATGGCATCGAATGGAATAATTCTTGAATTCAGACTGAAATAAGGTATTTACCTTCACATTGGAAGGCGTAGTACCACACAGCGATACAATGTCGGTTCTTTGCTGACACATTGCCCAAATTTGCTGTCATGAGAGTGACAATAACCACAATAAATGGTGTGAAATTCATGCTTATTCAAAGTAAGAGCAAAGAGGTTGATGAAGATTTTTGAGAGTGAAGTACGAGCGCAGACTTCCACTTATATCTAAATCCCAAAACGCAACTCCTTGCAAACAGAATTCCCAAAATGAGTACTTGCATTTAATAGCTGCCACTTATATATACCATCACATGCAGTGAGGCGTTAACTTGACCGGAGTCTTTTTAATTATTTCTCTGAACAGATTTATCTGCATTTTGCAAGAGGAAAAGCAATCGGTGATAAATGCTGGTATAAACAACAAAAAGTTTTTATTATAGACATAAATGCTGGTGGGTCATGAATGGAGCTACATGTCCAAAAGCGGCTGTTATGAAACGATGACCACACCGATGTGACTATTAAATTACATTACAACAAGGAAATACACTTTGGTTATGAAAAATCGATGGTTGTGTTTCTGATTATTGTGTTATTGTTTGTATCATTGCGTAATCAAACAAATCAAGCTACTCGCAACATATTTTCAATAAAAAATGTTCTATTGAAATTTCTTGGTAGGGCCTCATGCCCACGGATTCAATGCCACAACTACATCTGAATTGAAGTTCAATGCAATGCACTGTATTAGCCAAATGCAAGCAGGCACAGTTATAGGATAGATCACAAAACCCGGAAAAATAAAACTTAAATTTATCCTACCTTAGGTAAAGCAAAGCTAAATCCTGTGGTAAAGGGACGTTATCTAGCAATACTTTTTGTCTCACAGTGAATCTGCAGTTTTTGCCTGTCTTGTAGTGGTTTCTAGCCTTACTTGGGCCGCAGACAAGGCTAGTTGTTTCCAAGGCTGTATATTTGGGTTATCATTAACCCAAAATAGTCTTCATTTGCATTGAAGCACTGAGGCACATAATACGCAGCAAATTGTACAGTACAATTGTAGCAGTAGTCGGAATCCTGCATTTCCGTAATAAGTTATATTATTTTTATGACTTCTCTGCCAAAACATGTGGTCTCTTTTCTTCATATGGAATCCACAATTTGACGCAAGAAAATGTCGGGGACGGGGACAAGTGCATTGAAACATTTCTGCTACTACTTTTTATCTTAATAGAAATTTTAGTCGCTAGGTCTTGGACGGGCTAAATGAAAAATTAATTAAGTAAATTTAGACGGAATTTTCTCAGGATATCTGAGCATTTTCCAAAATTTCTCCAGATCGAGAATTGCGACATCCAGGCTAAGGTTAGTGACTGCATTTTCTGGCTTTGAGAACCTATAGCTTATCATTGAGCTATCAGCTATGCTACTGTTCAATTTGATGTCGTAACGTCACTGGGAAATCCAACAGTAGGGCATAAGGTAGCCAACAATAGGGAGGTTTAGATTCCCACGTTGACGCAAGTTTTGAACGCGTGACAT
>ERZ1740062.1133-NODE-1133-length-11358-cov-4.734053_pt1 | contig 11358 bp, 10 predicted proteins | sample MGYA00581741_ERZ1740062 | MGnify/ENA primary metagenome ERZ1740062 (study PRJEB43018, sample SAMN04849747) | marine metagenome | isolation source: floating plastic debris | place: Pacific Ocean | collected 2008-09-01 | study: EMG produced TPA metagenomics... | reverse complement strand
TTTCAATCTCGGGTCGGTCGGGAGCCCTGGTTGATGCCCTACACCGACTACACGCTCGAAGACTGGGGCGCCGAAAAGGTCGGTAAAATCGATGTGATTTGTCCCGGCTTCTCAGCGGACTGCCTCGAAACACTCGAGGAAATCGCGCTCGAAAACCGTGAACTGTTCATCGAAGCCGGTGGCGGCGACTTGCGCTATATTCCCGCGCTGAACGATTCGGCGGGGCAGATCGATGCATTGGCGAATCTGGTGCTCGAAGTAACGGGCAATTGGCATGCCGCCTTAGCCGAGTTTAACGACATGGTGAGTGAGAGCGCAGCCCGTGCCGACGCTCTGGAAATGCCCGCCAACGCTGAATGACCAGCACGTTTCTGGAAATCGCACTAGCGAGCGATGAGCTGGTCGCGTCATTGCAATATTACCGCGCGCTCGGCTTTGCGGAACTGACCACTAACGACGCACGCGATTATGCCTACGCGGTCGTTACCGATGGGCGTATCGTGCTGGGGCTCCACGAGCGCTCCTTCGATGCACCGACGCTCACGCTGACACAACCGGACCTCGCCAAACATGCACTAACCTGGAGCGAAGATGTCGCGCTGCGACATATGCAGATCGACCCGGATAGTTTTCACGAGGTCTTACTCGCAGACCCGGACGATCATCCATTGCTGCTCGTTGAAGCCCGCACGTATTCTCCAGCAACGGAAACGCTCAATCAAAGTCTGCTCGGTGAGTGCGTGGAATGGACCTACCCTGTCAGACAGGCTTTGATCAGTGCCCGGTTCTGGGCACCGTTTGCGCCGCGCGCATTGCAGACGCGCGAACAACCTGACTTGCACCTGCGTTTCGCCAGCGGTGATTTACCGGTGGGCTTGAGTGAGGCGATCGCAGGACGGACCGGGCAGCTGTGTTATCAAACGGCCGATCTCGCAACACTCGGCCAGACCGCTGACAAGCTCGGTACACCGTTGAGGCCTGCCCGCACCAACCTGCCCGACTGCGATCTGCAACTGATCACACCGGAAGGTCTGATCATTAATATTTTGTCGCAGGATTTTCTCAACGCCGAGTAGTCTCCCAACTGGGCTTCCTGTGCCATAGTCGTTTTTTTTCAGAGCATGTCGTGCTGAAAAAGGTAAACAAACTCGGCTCGTCTGTATGACGCAACCGGGGTTACCTTGCTCGCTCGAAATCACTCACTCTCAAGACAACCCCGCTTGCCGGACAGGTCATGACAGAATTTCGTGGCCAGCTTTGACAGGCCGAGGAGCTGTTCGTCGTGCGAATCGTATTGAGTGAGAAAAACAGATCGTCGGCCTACCACCGCGACACAACAGCGCGTCAGTCAGGCATCGAGCAAATCACACAGACGCTCGGCCTGTCGTCGGAAGCTCGGCCCAAAGCCTGCTTCATCGCATAGCGCATTGAACGCACCGAGGTCTGGCTTGCGGCGATGTGAGCTACCGGCATCGAAATGCAGTGGGACATCGTCCGGGATAATCGTCAGTTGCTTCGAGATCATCGCAATGTCGCGATGTTCGGCCAGCCTGTCCGCAAGCTTGCTCGCACCGCGCACCTTGACCTCACTGACCTGATCGAGGTTCGCGTACAACACATCAAGACTGCCAAAGTGATTGAGTAACGCCGAGGCGGTCTTCTTGCCAACACCAGGGACGCCGGGAATGTTGTCAACACTGTCACCGGCTAACGCGAGCAGATCGGCTATCTGCTCAGGGTAGACGCCGAAGGCGCTCGGAATGTCGTCGTAGCCCAAGCGCTTGTTGCCCGCAAAATCCCAGAACTGATCCTGTGGCGACAACAACTGCGTCAAATCTTTGTCGCGGCTGACGATCGTGCAAGGCATGCCGCGGCTGCGCGCATTCAGCGCCAGCGTACCGATAATGTCATCGGCTTCGTACACAGGACTGGCTGCCTCCTGCAAACCCAGTGCTCGCGCCATGCGACGACACTGCTTGAACTGCCGATCCAGCTCGGGTGGCGCTGGATCGCGATTTGCCTTGTAATCGGGATAGATGTCGTTGCGGTAAGACTGCGCGAGACTCTCGTCAAACGCGACGGCGATGTAATCCGGCGACTCGAACTCGAGAAAGTCCGCAAGGAAACGGGTAAAGCCATACAAGGCATTGGTGGGATTGCCCTCGGGATCACACATGTCATCGGGCACAGAGAACCAGGCCCGAAACACGTACACACTCGCGTCAATCAAATAAATCATTGCGGCAAATTGTACACCGGGATCCTATCGTGCTGTAGCAGCCGCTGACGCATCTGCTAGACACTGCAACAACACGCAGCGTTCGCGCGTTATAGAGGATTATCGACCGGCCAGCGCAGCCGGTCAGAAATCACTGGCGGTAGCCGCCTCGTTGCTGTCGAGATGGATGCGGACGCGTCGATGGAGTGGCGAACTGCGTGGGAAATGCGCGAGCAGGTATTCCATCTGATCGGCGAGGACACGACGCCCCTTGAGGTAGATGTATTCCGCATACGTCGGTGTGAATGGCACAGCGATGAGCTGCATATCCGCTTGTTCCGGTGTATTGCCGCCCTTGTGATTGTTGCAGCGACGACAAGCGGTGGCCACGTTAGTCCACTTGTCTTCGCCCGCTTGCGAGATCGGCGTGATGTGATCCCGCGTCAGCTCGCTGTTAGAAAACTTCATACCGCAATACAAACAGATGTTGGCATCACGCTTGAATAGTGTGCGGTTGTTGAGCGGCGGCACATAGCGATCCCGCTGTTGCGCGAGTCCTTGGTGGGTACCCAGCGTGGCGATGATCGAACTGACCTGCACGATGCTGCGCTGTCCGGTTATGGCATTGAAACCACCCCGGACCTTGTACAACGGAGACCCGCAGCTGTAAGCGACCTGATCACCATGATAAAGCCGCGCTGCCTCACGGTAGTCGATCCATTCGAGCGGCATGCCTGCCACGTCGGTGCGTAACACTTGCTGAGAGAAGCCAGTCGCTGCGAAACGGATCATCCTCACCCCACCGCGTCAGAAAGTTGGCGTTGCCGTCATCAGACTCAAAGACTGCAAGACATTGTCAGTGAAATCAACGGCTTTATGACAAATCTGTGCCGACCATAATGAGCGGCGCTACCGGGCGATGAACGTGCCATACTTTACGGCTGATTCCGCCCGCTGGCGATCTTGTGTCTGCATCGACATGACCGAGTTATACACATTGCACATAACCGTTTTGTGACAGACCAACGAATCTGATGAGCCTTGAAGATAATGGATATTATTGTTTGTTTTTTAAGTAATTTTTAGGATTTTCTCAATTTTCCGTTGACAAGCTGATCAACACCCGCTAGCCCACCCGACCAGAATCTGTACAGAAATCCACAGACTTATCCACAGCCTCCTGACAATGTATGTCAAATCAAGCACATAACAAAAACGCTCGTATTTCGGTGGCCCTGGATGTCCCGCTGCGACAATTGTTTGACTACCTCGTGGAAGACGACCAAACCACACCGGCAGTCGGTTGTCGCGTGCAGGTACCGTTCGCGGGTCGAAAGCTAATCGGCGTCGTCTGGCCGAGTGATGAGACCGAGGCGCTCACCGCCGACCGATTGAAAAAGGTCTCCGCAACGATCGACGAACAACCGTTGCTGGGATCAGAATCCTGCGCACTGATCGATTTCGCGGCGCGCTACTATCATCATCCGGTCGGGGAAGTTGCGCTAGCCGCGCTGCCGCCCGGACTGCGCGCTGGCGGTACGACGACACAACACATCGAATGGATCTCACTGACCGACGTCGGCCTGGACGCCATCGACGACGACTTGCGAAAACGCGCCCCACGTCAGCACGACTTGCTCATGTTACTGACAGAACACGATCAGAGGCTGCCGGTCGGTCGGCTGCAGACATTGCTGCCGGGCTGGCGCCGCGTCGCCACAACGCTGCTGAAGCGCGGTTGGTTACAACAGCAATTCCAGGCGGAAATGGGCGACTGGGGCACCAGGAACGACGCGCAAGCGGGTCCGACGCTGAACCCAGAACAACAATCCGCCGTTGATCGAATCGTCGCCAAGCACGACCGATTCGGCTGCTGGTTGCTCGACGGCGTCACAGGCAGCGGCAAGACAGAGGTGTTTATGCACCTGATCGCGGAAACGCTCGCGCGCGGACAACAAACGTTGATCATCGTGCCCGAAATCGGCCTGACGCCACAGTTGCTGGGAAGGCTCGAGCGACGTCTCGGCGCGCGTGTCGCGCTGTTGCACAGCAACCTACCGGACTCGGAGCGCACGAGCGCCTGGCTGGCCGCTGCACGCGGCGACGCGCGCATCATACTCGGCACGCGCTCAGCCATTTTCACACCGCTGGCAAAGCCAGGTCTGATGATTGTCGATGAGGAACATGACACCTCCCTCAAACAGCACGAGGGCTTTCGTTATCACGCGCGCGATCTCGCGGTCTGGCGAGCCAGGCAAGCCAACATACCGATCGTGCTGAGCTCGGCGACGCCGTCCCTCGAGAGCCTGCTGAACGTCGAACAGGGTCGCTACGAGCACCTGCGCCTGACCATGCGCGCGGGGAATGCGCAGGCACCAACGATTCGGATCATCGACAGCAATCGCTTCAACCTGATCGATGGCATCAGTCAACCTGTGATCGACACGATGCGTCAGCACCTCGAAGCCGGCAATCAGGTTCTCGTCTATCTGAACCGCCGCGGATTTGCACCGACGCTGATCTGCACCGAGTGCGGTGCCATCGCAGATTGCGCGGACTGTGACGCGCACATGACGGTACACGCGAGTGCGAAACGGTTGCAGTGCCATCACTGCGGCGCCAGCGCTCCGTTGCCCGCTGCGTGCAGCGAGTGCCAGGCACCGATGCGCCCGCTGGGCGAGGGCACCGAGCGTGTGGCCGAGGCGCTACTCGGGCTGTTACCCGAGTATTCGCTGGCGCGCATCGACAGCGACACAACAGCGCTACGCGGAGGGTTGCAAAGTGCACTGGCCGCGGCCCGCAGTGGTGAAAGCCGCATCCTGATCGGCACCCAAATGCTGGCGAAAGGTCACCACCTGCCGAAACTCACGCTGGCCGTTATTCTGAATGCCGATCAGGGCTTCTTTGCGAGTGACTTTCGCGCCGCGGAACGGCTGGCTCAGTCGATTGTGCAGGTGGCCGGTCGTGCCGGGCGTGCTGACACGCCAGGCGAGGTCCTGATCCAGACCGCGTACCCGCAACACCGTTGGCTGACTGCGCTCGTCGGCAGCGGATACGGCCAGTTTGCGCGCGACCTGTTGGATGAGCGCGAACAGGCTCAGTGGCCGCCCTACCATCATCTCGCCGTACTGCATGCTGCGGCGAGCAACGAGGCAACCGCGATCGGATTTCTGCACAATGCGAAACACGCGCTGCAAGCCAACGGCATCGACACGCTAGGCCCTGCCCCGGCCAGCATGCTGCGGCGCGCTGGTCGCTACCGATATCAATTGCTGTTGTCCAGCCCGACGCGCGCAACACTGCAATATGGTGCCGCCATGCTGGTTCGTTTTTTGTCGCGGCAGAAGACACCCAATCGGCTGCGCTGGTCATTGGATATCGATCCGCAGACGGAACTCTAGTCGCCGCGGGTAACAGCGTCTTTCCAGGTGACGCCGGGCGCCACGAGACCATTGGATAGCTCCTCGCAAATCAAGCCTGTCGGGCGGCATGCAGAACAGCATCTCTGCCAGAAGCCATGTAAAATGCCGGGCCAGCCTAGGAATACTGCTTGTGAAAGAACAGATCATTGCGCTATTGAGCTAGGCGCTGCGACAACTGCCTGATCTCGATCCTGAGACGACCCTGCCGACGCCGAGTCTCGAGCGTACCCGCGACCCGGCTTTCGGTGATTTCGCGAGCAACGTCGCAATGCAGTTGGCGAAACCACTGCGTCGCGCACCGCGGGAAATTGCGCAGGCGATTATCACCGCTCTTCCCGACAACGATCTGATTCGCAAGGCAGAAGTCGCCGGACCGGGCTTTATCAACCTGTTTGTCAACTCGGCATCAACCGCTGCGATTGTTGAAACCATCCTGGCGGCAGGTGAAGACTACGGCAAAGCCACCGTTGAGCCTCGGGAACGTGTGCTGATCGAATACGTGTCAGCCAATCCGACCGGCCCGTTACACGTGGGACATGGCCGGCATGCCGCCTACGGCGCTACGCTCGCCAACCTGCTGCGCGTTGCCGGGCATGACGTGGCGGAGGAGTATTACGTCAATGATGCCGGCCGCCAAATGGAGATTCTGGCAGTCAGCGTGTTGGTCAGGGCATTGACCCGCGCTGATGACAGCGCCCATTTTCCGTTCGCTGGCTATCGTGGCCAGTACATCCGCGATATTGGCGAGGACTGGCGCGCAGCGCATTTCTCGACAGCAACGTTTGATATCGCTGAGCTAATGTCATCACTGCCGGAAGATGGTGAGGACGATCGCAAAGAAACCTACATCGACGCATTGATCGCGCGCGCAGAAACCCTGCTTGGCGATCAGTTCGCGGTACTGCGCCAATTTGCCAAAGACGCCATCCTCGACGATATCCGCGATGACCTCGCTGAGTTCGGCGTCAAGCCAGACCGTTTTTTCTCGGAGCAAAGTCTCAGCGATGACGGCAGTATCGATGCGGCCATCGACACGCTGCAAACCAACGACGTCATCTACGAAAAGGCCGGCGCCTTGTGGTTTCGCACCAGCGATTTTGGTGACGAAAAAGATCGCGTCGTCGTCCGTGACAACGGCAAGAAGACGTACTTTGCGTCGGATATCGGTTATCACCTCAACAAACGCCAGCGTGGCTTCGACCGCCTCATCGACGTCTGGGGTTCCGACCACCACGGCTACATCGCACGCGTACGAGCGGGCATGCAAGCCATGGGCGAGGCCCCCGAGCATCTCGAGGTGCGGCTGGTGCAGTTCGTGTCCCTCTATCGTGGCGGCGAGAAAGCACAGATGGGCACGCGCTCCGGTAACTTCGTCACACTCCGCGCATTGCGTGAAGAGGTCGGCAACGATGCGGCACGGCTGTTCTACATCATGCGTAGCAACGATCAGCACCTCGATTTCGATCTCGAACTGGCGACGTCGAAGCGCAATGAAAATCCGGTCTACTACCTGCAATACGCCCACGCCCGCATCAGCAATGTATTCGACAAACTGGATACGCCAGACTGGCATCCCAGCCAGGGACTCGCCCATCTCGATCGTCTGACCGAGCCACAGGAAGCGGCGGTGATGACACAACTAGCGCGTTACCCCGAGGTCATTCTGGCGGCGGCGGAGAAACGTGCACCTAACGTTTTGATTAACTACCTGCGAGACCTCGCGACAGAGCTCCACAGCTACTACAACGCGCATAAGTTCATGGTCGATGATTATGAACTGCGTGATGCCCGACTCGTGCTGATCACAGCGGTACGTCAGGTGTTGCGCAACGGCTTCGCGATTCTCGGTATCAGCGCTCCGGAACGCATGTAAGCATCGACATGGCCAAGCGTCGTCAGAAAAAGCGTGCATCCCGGCGCAGCAGCGGTTTCGCAGAGCACGTGAAATCGATGCTGGTCGGCCTTATTGCTGGCATCGCGCTCGCGATCACTGCCTGGTGGTATCTCGGCAAGCCAGCCGCGCCTCCTGAACCGCTTGCGGCTAAGACGACGCAAGCGCCTGCCGCCAGCGCGAAGCCGGCCGTGACGGACAAGCCCGTCAATATCGAAGCGACGGGTAAAGACTTCGACTTTTACGACATGCTCCCTGAGCAAGAGATCGTAATCCACGATAGCGCCACGGACCGCACGCCGCGCCGGGATACTGTCGTGACGCCACCACCTGCCGTGACCGAACCCGGCGTATACCGCATCCAGGCGGGCTCGTTCACACGTTTCGAAGATGCCGATCGCCGCAAGGCGCAGCTTGCACTGCTCGGCATCCAATCCACCATCGAAGCGGTCATGGTCCGTGAGCGACGTGTACACCGTGTGATAATCGGGCCGTTGGACAATCCGCAAGTTGTCACGGACTACCAAGGTCGTTTGGCGGCGGCCAACATCGAGATGATCACGACCCAGGAGCGGCCGTGAGTATCCAGCGAGCTACGGGCCTGGCGATCGCAGCGCTGCTGATCGCCGGTTGTTCCATCACGCCGCCCAGCGACACCGCACCCGAAGCGCCAACACCCGTTGAGCCGGCTGTCGTCCCAGAGACGCAGGATACAGCGCTAGTACCACCGCCACCCGACCGCAGCTCGCAACGCCTGACGATTGCCGCCGTCGGCGACATGATGATCGGCACCGATTACCCGGACAATCGCCTGCCAGATGATGATGCAGTCAACTTCCTCGCCGCGGTCGCGCCAACGCTCGGCGCAGCCGACATCGCGTTTGGCAATCTGGAAGGTGTGCTGATGGATGGTGGTGAACCCGCCAAGCAATGCAGCAACCCCAGGGCGTGCTATCTGTTCCGGTCTCCTACTCGCTATGCGCGGCTATTTGCCGAGGCGGGCTTCGATGTCATGAGTCTCGCCAACAACCATGCCAGGGATTTCGGTGAGGAGGGTCGCACGTCCAGCATGATGGCGTTGGCCGCACAAGGCATCCATCACTCGGGTCGTGTTGGTGACATCGCCAGCTGGACCGTCGACGATCTCGATATCGCGATGATCGCGTTCGCTGTCACCCGTAACTCCAACATGATGCTGGACATCGTCGCATCGGCCGTCAGCGTCGCGACACTCGCCGCCGACCACGATATCGTCATCGTCAGCTTTCATGGCGGTGCTGAAGGACTGGATGCGCTGCATATTCCGTTCGCGGAAGAAACGTACTACAACGAACCGCGCGGCGACGTCGTGGCGTTCGCCCGTGCGATGGTCGATTCCGGCGCTGATCTGGTGATCGGTCATGGACCGCATGTCGTGCGTGGCATGGAACACTACCGCGGCCGTCTCATCGCTTACAGCCTCGGCAACTTTGCGACCTACTACGGCATCAGTGTCGTCGGGTTGAAAGGCGTAGCACCCATCCTGACGACGACCGTCGACGGTAACGGTTGCTTCGTCTCGGGGCAGATCCACTCGACACACCAGGTCCGGCCGGGTGGTCCGATTTTCGATCCGGACCAACGCGCTCTGCACACCATTCGACGGCTGTCGATGGCCGATTTCAGTGACCCCGGGATTCAGTTTTCAGCAGACGGCAGCATCGCGCCGGCGCCGCGTGGTTATCTACGACAACACGACCAGAGCGCGATGCAATCAGGCGCTCCTGGCGAGGCCTTGTAACGCATCCATCGCACGCATCGCCAAAGGCGATGGCACGAACACATGATCGTGATAGAACCCGGCCACCATGTTCGCCGGGATATTCTCATCGCCGAGTACCCTGCTGACAGCAGCAGTCAACCCCACCGCGTGCAGGCTGGAATGCACCTTGAGCGTGATGCGGCTGAATGAATCGCGACCGCTGAGCGATTCGGGCAAGTCATCCGTCACCGGCAGAATCACGGTAGTGCCTTCGGCTTCCTCGCACCACATCCAGGCCTGGTCCTGATAACGCGCCGCTTGTTCGCGACTCAATGACAAGTATAGGTAGTCGATTGGATCCAGTACCGGCGACAATCCACGCAACAGTGCGGCCAGATCGGTCTCACCGCTCACTCATCGCCTGCCTGCGTCTGACGGAAATCGACACCGAGTGAGCGCAGCTTGCGATACAAATGTGTTCGCTCCATGCCCACGCGCTTGGACAACTGTCCGACCTTGCCGTCGCACAGGATCAACTGCTCGGTCAGATACGCACGCTCGAATTGTTCGCGCGCTTCTCGCAATGGCAAAGCCAGGAGGTCCTGTTTGACCAGCGGCTCAATCGGCGCACTGCTGGTCGCCAGTTCTTTTTCGATCTCCTCGAGCGACACTTCCTCTTCACCACCCGACATCAGACAACGCTGCACGAGATTGCGCAGCCCGCGAATATTATTGGGCCATGGATAGTTGCGCAGCCGATTCTGTGCCGCGACACCGAAACGGCGAAATGGCAGGCCTTCGGCATCGACCAATAGATCCACGTAATACCGCAGGAGATCGGGCACGTCCTCTGAGTAATCGCGCAGCGCCGGCACCTTCAGCCCGAGGACATTGATGCTGGCCAGTAAGTCGCGGCGCAGCAGCCCGTCGGTGGCAAGCGTCTCATAGTCGGCCCGCACCGATGCAATCACGCGAGCCTGCAATACCTGCTGACCTCCGTCACCTGGCCGTTGGAACTGACCATGCTCCAACGCGCCGGCCAGCAACTTCTGCGCCTGTGGCCCAAGGTCTGACAATTCGCTGATAAACAGGGTGCCGCCAGATGCTTGTTCCAGCGCACCGGGCGTGCCGGCGTCATGCCCGAACAATTGTGCGGCGGCCGTGTCATCCGTCAACAAACCACCGGAAATGGTGATGTAAGGGTCGCTATCGGCGTGCCCCTCATCATGGATATAACGCGCCAATGCCTCGCGACCACTGCCGGTCTCGCCCGCGATCAGGACGTTAGCGCTGTGTTGTGCGATCTGCTTGGCATGCTCGCGGAGTTGACGCATCGCAGCGCTGCGTCCCACCGGCTTGATAGCCGATAGCAACAGTCGAGACGTATCGGCACGCGGCCGTCGCTGAGCGCTCTGCAGTGCTTTTTCAACGGTCCGTAACAGCTTGGCGAGCGACAGGGGCTTCTCGATAAAATCAACCGCACAGAGTCGAGACGCCTCGACATCGGAGTCGACTGTAACGTGGACGGACATAATCACAACCGGACACAATGCCGCGCTTTCCTGTGACCACTCGCGCAGCAGCGTAATACCGTCCGTGTCCGGCATCCAGATATCCAGCAAGACCAGATCCGGGTCCTGCGCCGCTTTAGCCGCGCGCGCCTCACTGGCATCGGCGGCAACCGTGACTTCGTAGCCTTCTTCCGAGAGGATTTCCTGAATCAGGGTGCGGATGTCCAATTCATCATCCACGACCAAAACACGTGGGTTTGTCATTGCTCTGTTCTCCGTGTTTGTAACCGTCGGTGCGCGCGACTGAGCATGACCTCACGTGCACGCTCGTTCAGCGGCAGCGTTATCGTCACGCGAGCACCGCCCGACGCCTGATTGCCAGCATCTATCGTACCAGCATGTTCCTCGACCAGCTTCTTGACTATCGCGAGCCCAAGACCCGTACCTTTTGGCTTGGAGGTCACATAAGGGTCAAATACCTGTTCGACGTTGTTCGACTGGAAGCCCGGCCCATTGTCCGTCACGCTGACCTGGACCACCTGTTCGCCAAACGCCTCAAGCGCCTCGCATGAGAC
>ERZ1740062.1132-NODE-1132-length-11367-cov-11.007956_pt1 | contig 11367 bp, 5 predicted proteins | sample MGYA00581741_ERZ1740062 | MGnify/ENA primary metagenome ERZ1740062 (study PRJEB43018, sample SAMN04849747) | marine metagenome | isolation source: floating plastic debris | place: Pacific Ocean | collected 2008-09-01 | study: EMG produced TPA metagenomics... | reverse complement strand
TATATATATATATATATATATATATATATATATATATATATATATATATATGTGGAGATTCAATCTTTCCCATTACTGGAGACCAATTTTGCTCTTTGTAATCATTTGACTCTATGCAGTATGTTTTATTGCCATGAAAACAATCTTAGTGGAAAGCTCATGAATTGCAAGCAGTCTCATTAGCATACTACCAGGCTGATAGGAATGTTTTTTGCTGGAGTCTCACAGCAATGACACTTACAAATTCACAGCAATGACATTTAGAAGGGTACCGTCGGGAATTCTGAAAATCTGGCTCGTTATAACACTGCCTGGTATTTCAGAAATATAGTAGAGCAGGTGGGTTTCACAATCAATACGAGCAATACATTGAATTATAACGTAATACTTTGGTGGCCACTATATATTTTACCTGGCAAGCTTATTTGTCATACATAAACCCTGACACATATCCTGACCCCATATCACCAAAGATGATAATGATAATGATATCACTGTCAATTGAATTGTACGAAATAGTACAAACAGGTCCTTTGATTGGGTATTTTATTTATGTTTTATATTACATGTTACATGTCAGTGTGTTCGAGGAAACAGAAGTAACACTGATTCGTTTGTGATGTGATAAGCTATTGGCCTATTGTCAGCTCCTAATCATCAACAGGGAGTATATATACCCGACTAAGCCATCTTATCTTGTATATGCATTGTGTATATTCTTATCAGATTGAGGGGGAGATAAGAACGCTGAGGACTGTTCTCGCCTCGAAACAGAAGAGAGCTGCTGAAATCAGGAAAACTCTTGGATCTACGATTGTATCTGATATGAAGGATAAAGTGAAAACATTACAGGAATCTGATGTGTAAGTGTAACATTCCATTCAGGAAAGACGGCCAAAGACAATAATGATTAATTCATTAAATTGATAAATCTGAAATTCCCTTCAATATTTTCGGGCTTGCTATAGGTGAATTTAGTCTGAGATGTAATAATGCATTCAAAATGTGCTTTATAAAAACTCTTGACTCTGCGCCTTTAAATTTCATGTGGGAGTTTTAGCAAAATGGCAGTATTATCAAAGTTTAAATGAAAACATGTATATTGTGTCTTATTGAAGCTGAGTGCTAAAAAGCCCTAAAGAAATGAAATATGCTTTCCGAAAGTCAGATTGAAATTATAGATCCAAGAATACACTGTGTTGTGTGAGCAGAGGTCTGACTTTCTCACCAAGCAGTCCGTGGCTGGGCACATATTTTGCCAGATCTAAGCAAAAACATGTCAGAGTAGCCCGTTATTGTTGTGTGATAAGCTGGTTTGGAATCAACGATGGCTCAGTTTACCCATCAGTTTAGAACTCGAGATGGGAGGAGGGAATTTTGAGCATCCAGCAAATAAATTAAAAGAATTGGACCTTGTGATCTTGTGACCTTTAATTTATTTGTCAAACATTAATACATTGTACCTAAATACATGGTTAAATTGAGGCATTGCAACTCAAAAGAGCGTTGCTTTGAAACTACTTGGCAGAGAACTGGTTGTAGAGTGAGTGCACTGTAATTAATTTTCTGAACAGAGAAAACGATATGACTGTATAAATGTAAATGTAGTTGTCAATAATTGCCTGCGAGTTTATTTACATTGCTTTCAAATTTTAATAATTGGATATTCCCACTCCTTCTGAAGTACAATGAGAGGTTTCCTAGACTGAAAATCAACCTATTTCGTATATAAAAAGCCCAAATTAATGTATTATATTGTACATGAAATTACTATTAATTCAAATTGTGTAAAAGTCATCAATCGAAGGGTCTTTTTGTGAGCATTGTGGATCAAATGTCAAGGTTCCATGAAATAGGGTACATTAAATCACTTTGCAATATAGATTGATATAATTACAGAATAATGCGGACAAATCAGGCATTCAAATCAGCTGGTGAGAGAACGAGCGCAGCTTTTTCAAATTTTGGTAAAAAGATGGTAGATGTAAAGTAAGTATCTTAGATATTTAGAAAGTTTGCTATCTGTCCAATATATTATGTTCATGTGAGATGAAAATCTTGTTGCAAATCAAGTCATAGACCTTTTCCACAGGCTATTTGTGATAGACATCACTCCGGAGTTGTCCACTCATTAGATTGTTGAAAGCTACAAAATGAATATGGGGTCTGTAACTATAACACAAACAAACAAGCCGATGAATTCTTATTTTTCATATAGCAGGTCGGGAAACATGTTACCATTAATTTCTATCAATATTGCTTTATTATTATTTTGTAGTTCAAAGCTTAGAGAGAGCATAGGGACTTCATTTAACAATGTTAAGGTGAGTTTAAAATATATGCTTTCGCGGGTTTGTTTGGCCCTAAATGTCAAAGATCATCTACCTGAGCACAACTGATGGTGACCTGTTTTCTCTGCTGGATACACCTTTTGCCTTCTCTGCTCTTAAAGTATATGAAAAGTGCATGTTAACCTACCTCTACCTGATCATTGGATCTGCCATTATTTCAAATCCCATCACTTCAAACCCCTACAAAGGTGAGAAATGAATATACTCAGGGTTAACCACTGAAAACTCTAAAATTACTTTTTGAGGTTAAGTCACTTGTTTGTGTAGCAATATAGGACACTCAGTCGTCGCTTGTAGTGTGTTCAAGTGCGCTAAATAGGGGCATGACGAAGACGCAGATGATGCCTGTTTTATTTTTAGAAGTCCAAGTCGTTGTTTGCGCTGCCTTCAGCGGTAGGTTTAGATGTTGTAACAATGTTGTTAATCAAATCTGCCAGTAGTAAATGAAGTGTAAATCATTATTGAAATTTTATAACACTTGGCAAGTATTTCACACTCTGGTCGTCACTACTATTTGTAACAAACAGTAATAGATAAGTGGGAGATATGCTGGAGATCCTTCCTCTAATGTAAAACATATCATGACATGATGTCAGCATAGAGCTGTTGGTAAAAAGAGACAATAATCATGTAGTAATGCACTGATTCAGCTAGCCTAAATGTAGACACATGATAAGATGATACATGTAGGTGTTCAAGTTCACCTCTGAAATGGTTTATGCTCAAGTGTTTTTTTTCTTATTTAGCAATCTACTGAATCGCTTACAGGAGGTGTGTCTAGTCACTAGTCTACACAGGCTCTGAAAGGGCTCTACACAGGCTCTGAAAGGGCTCTACACAGGCTCTGAAATGGCTCTACACAGGCTGTGTGCAGGCTTTGTAATCAGAGCCTGTGTAGGCTGTCTTGTGTATGTGTTGTTGCTCTTCATTGTTTTATGGGTTTGCTTGGTCTCACTTACATTCAATTCCACAGAGTATCTTTTTATTTTCTATTCTTTATTCTATTATTCATATAATTTATATGGTGGTGAGTAAGATGGCCTGTAACGGTTGACTTAATTCTGTAATGGTACTCAAGCTTCGAAATAATCAGAAAAGTACCATTTTGGTTGGTCAGCTTCAGAAAAACTAAAAATTATAAAACTATCAAGATAATCTCGAGTGATAAGAAAGTGGCTTTGGTAGTTTGGCACTGTTCCCAAGTGCTATGCGACAAAGGCTTTTGCTTAAAAAACGATCAATGGGCGAGAGTGAAATTGATAAAATTGTTTTCGCTTATTACATTCACAGGACCCAAGTAGCCGTCTCCTGGAGAAGTTGATACATAATTTTATAAAAAAAAAACTGCTCACGGAGAGAGTTAGTTTTAAAATGTACCTAACTACAGAAAATGTATTGCAGTATTATGTATTGACGGTCTGGTCAATCTTGCCATCGATACAATGAGGCTGAAGCTTAAACCCCGTGGACTGAATTTATGTCATGAGCATGACTAAAATTGTGCATGAACATCAGTTTTTTTTTCAAATGGAGACTGTTTACTTTAGCACTGTTACCGTGTTCCAGCAAAGAGTGGTTACAGCTCATTACAAATGTGGCCAGCAGGAAGTGAACTCCTTGCTCACAGCACAATCATTACCGGGAACATTACTAAATTTTCATGTGTAACTTATCATGATACACAGCAGTTGAGCGTTCATAGCATGTTCAATTTTTCTTTTTATTTTATATTTAATATATTGTGCTTGCAAGCTTTGCAGTAGGTTTCATTAGAATTTGGATTTAAAAAAATTGATATTGGTTGAGTGGTAGAGTGCACAGTTGAAATACATCATCCTGTAATCATGCAATATACGGAATTAACATCAAGTGTGAAGTCGATATTAGGCTGTGATCCTTATTTCTCCTTCTATAGTGATACTTAATTTAATCTAAGTGCTCAATACTTTAAACGTTGGATTTTGTTGTTTCATACAGGCTCGGGTGAACAGTGGGAGCAAATTTGAGCGCATGCCATCAGAAGAACCAAGTTCTCCTAAAAGCCCCACAGCTACCTCTAAAGATTTACCTAGCTCTACTAATACGGATGAGGTATAAACTGACAAACACTAAGCTGCTAACTTCTCCATCACTCTAGCTGGCTAGCTCTCACAAGATTCTCTCCTATTGAATTTGCTGTGATTGGCCAATATTAATTAAATCTTTTTGTCATTTATACAAGTTTTATTGTGATTTTATTTATATAGTCAATTTACTATGATACAATTCAAATGGTTACTTAGTACATGGTTAAACAAATTTGACTCTGCCAATTTTTTTTTGGATTTATTGATGACGTCCTATCCAGGCCATCAATAAATATGATTACAATTTGGCCAATATTAAGAAATCAGCCTAAACAACATTGGCATCAATCCTGTCTAGCGTCTGGTTCTATTTCTATATGGAAAATCATCTTCTCATGCATGCATGAGTAGATAACTCCCTGCAGTTTGTGCAATACTCTTATATATTATGTGATGTATTCTGTGGTGATGCGCGGTGTATGGAGAATTTATAAAAATTGTGGTAAAAATTAAATCCATTCCGTATAAAATTAAAAATAAAATGATTATAAATCTCTTTCCAACAAAGTTCAGATTCAAACTCTAATCAACTGTAGTGCGGTTGTGGTTATCATGTTCTTTCTCGTATCAGCTTCAAACATTGCTTGTTCTAAAAACTACATATATTATTCTCTGATCAAATGGTTTGATTCCTTAATGCTGTTACGCCACAGATATTCAGCTTGTTTGACTACAGTCATGCTTGCAGCTTTATGCATTTTACAGGGCTGGGGGATAGCTTTTATCCTCAGTAATCTGGCATTAGCTGATTTTCGGTCGAGCAACTGAGTGCCCATTGACTGAATAGGGTAGATACCAAGATTTCTAATGATTGAAGCATTGTTCATAAAATGGTAAAACGTGCCCAAAACGGCTGATAAAAAGTTGTAGTGATGTGAATGCTTCATTTATATTGCACATACATCAACTGTGAAAACTTCACAGAGTTGAGCACATATAAATATTGGACCTTGCTGCAATGAAATGCTACAAACTGTATGTAAACATCTGCTTGGAGCAAATTATACATGTATGATCCCTTTGCTTGAATAATTCAAGGGCTCAATCAGTTTAATTTTTTCTCAAAACCACTATTAATGCTTTGGTTCAGTTGCAAAATGTAATTTTAATAGATGTACATTAGATCTATATTGGATGTTTTGATTTTAGGATGTGAGCCTTTACACAGACTTAGACGACACGCCATATTAGATATCTTTGAACAACTAGAGAAAGCAGCAGTACAATATACTAATATCTTAAATGAATTATTTATTAGGTGCTCCAGCAGTGTTTTTTTCTCACAGCAGTATAGCACAGGGTTAGTGATGTCACTCGGAATTAAAATCATTTTTGATGTCATTGATAATATAACCCATACTTACTGAGGCAATAACAAGTCAGTTGTGTGCAATTTTATATTTTAAAATGCGTGTACATATATATCTTACGTTACTCCCTGATGCTATTCATCAGTAATTCACGTAATAAATACTTCTCTAACAAAACTAAATAAGAAACATAACTAGAATGTGGGCAATTACATTGTCAACAAGATGCTGAAATACATATTTTTATGCAGATTTACTCCAAACCAGTTTAGATGTTCCCAGTCAATAACTCAAGATCATCAGAGTAAAGTGATGCCCCCGTTTGTGATGAAGTAGTAGTACCCTGCTGCTGACATTGTACCTGACAGATGGGACATTGACACTGACAGCAGGTGCTCTGTGTGATGTCATCTGTGACTGCTGTTAAACGCTGTGAGCTCTTGTCAACGCTCTCAGCAGTCACTTTATTTGCTATGACAATGTTTTCATTTTCCTTAATTGTCACAACAGATGGGCTTTTGGTTGTGCTTGATGTTGAGCTGTGAATACTTCTGACACTGCCTATAGTGTTAGTTGGGGAGGCTGTAGGTCTGTCCTTCACAAGAGGTAGCGCTGTTACTGTAAATATTGATCGCATCAGCTCCACAGAGCTGGACTTTTCTTTAGAGTATGTCTGTAACGTCTTTTCTGACCCTGTTACACGAGTGCTCCGTTTTCGGAATGAAGTCATTTGACACAGCTGTGATCTGAATTTTTTTGACATTGAGACATAGATTAAGAAGTTTGTTGGGTAGCTGAGTAATATCAAACAGTTGAAGGTAACCGACAATATTTCCTCTGAGTTCCCGTCCAAATATCCAATATCATAGGCGTATTGGTTACGTAGTATAGCTAGGAGCATCAAAACTCCCATCGGTACCTCTACGGCTATAAATACTGTGATGACCACCACCAATAATAGAGTGGTGATATTAGTTTCCCTAATTTTTCTCCATTCTCTAGTCCTGTTTTGGAGGATGAGATGACGTCGGCGGTTGCTTGATGATCTTATGACTGCGATCAATATCAAGTTGAGAATAGTGAGACCAATCGCGGGAATCAAGTGAATTGTTACAAGCCTAATCCAGTAATATATTGGGTAATAAATAAACTGATATGCTTCCGCCCAGCTCTTAAGAACCTCAATACAAGTCTCAACATTTTCATTGCCGTTGTCTGGGTACAATACAACCTTAACAAAACTAGAATCAAAGAGTCGTGGGGCATGGAGTAGTATGCTCAAAATGATAATAGTGGTGACTACCCTTATCATTCGGCTTACGGTGCATAGCGTTTTGGCATGTAGAGAATGACAGACGTAGATGTAGCGTTGTATGGCGAGACTAAGAGTGAGCCAAACAGATATTGTATGAAATATTGTTGGTATGACACCTGTACAGTATTTCTGCACATAGCACCAGGCGTGTGGCAGGTACTTGCTGTCATGTGTAAATGTGTAGAAGTAAACGTAATACGGCAGAGCTGCTAATCCGGTGAAAGTATCTGACATGGCTAATCCTGATAGTATGACGTTGACGCTACTCCTCATATTTGGTTTGATGAGAATGAAAAACACCACTGTATTTAGAAAGGCTGTCACGGCCACAATAAATGGTAAAATGTAACCAAGAATAATCCGCTTGTACAAATTGCTGTCAGAATCAAGAACGATAGGAAAGCTTCCAGCAGTGATATTATGATCTGGAGACAGCGGGGCTTGTGGATAAATTCCATTCTCCTCCATTATCGTGTAGTCAGCAGCCTCAGCACTGGGAAGAGATACTGTTGTCAAATCCATCAGCCTGTCGTCTGAGAGAACAACGGTACCTAGGGTATGGAAATTAGCAGCAGGGCTTCTCGCACCCCTAGATTACCTTACTGTCTGTCCCATGTTGCCCAGTCATAAAATATCAAGGCAAGCCACAGTCCCTATTGACATCATATGCATACTAATATTTTCATGATGTTCATAGATTGTAAAAATTTAATTGGTGCAACCTAAATGCATTTTCTTAAAAACACACTCCATGATGTCAAGTGATAAGAAATAGTAATCAGTAATTAAATTATACTAAAGACTTCATCACCCATATAAATGTGGGCTGGGCTGGAAATGTTTTGCCTCGATGAATTCACTGTTTGTTAAAGTCTAAATATTCTCATTTCACTCTGGTGAGCATGTGATTTTACATGATAATAATGATCATCAACACTAATTCAGATCAATATTAGTTGTATATAATTCTAAAAAATATGGTCCTGGCCCGAATGCTTGAATAATCAGATTACCACGCTGACCTACAAGATGATAATAATAGTGCATTCTAAGAAAATATGTAGTCTAGCCATACCAATTTATACTCCCAATGCTTATTTGAGCACAACATTTCAAGTTGCTACCAAAAAAGCCTAAAAACTCATCCACATTAATAGAAAACATGGTGAGGAGACAGATTGATACATTTCGGAATCTTTTTTCAAAGTTTTTTTAATAAAAAGTGCTTTCTTACTTATAAGCAGAGAAACAGACATTCATCACAGCACAGCCTGAAGATACGAGGAGTTGTCAGTTCAACTTGGTTCATAGGACAACTCCTAAAAGATCTTAGCTCTCTCCCTGATGAGGGTGAATAAGTTTAATCTCATTGACTCATATTCTAGTTGAGATGTGAATGATTAAAGACCACCCTAAATGATCAATTTAGTTTCAACACTTGCACAACTTATAATTCAATTTTATTTCAATGTGATATTCAAAACGGAAGAAGAAATGTAGTTGAAGCAACGATAAAGTTCTAAAAACTCGAGTCGCAAGTGCTTCCGAAAATCAGCCAAAAAACGAGTGCTCATTTAATCGATTGGGGGACTTGACCATCAAAAAGATGCACGTAACTGGTGTTACCTATACACAAAGAGATTTATTCTTAAAGTCTATAGTTTAATATTTGAGATGTATGTCCAACTCCGAATATCAGCCCTCATTCCAAAACAAACAAAACAACGCATTATACCAAACTAACAAATAACCTCACAGACCACTGTTTCAGTATTATTAATCAAAACGTATTTGCAAAGCAGATATGTACTGCGATGTTTAAAATGTAAGGTTTTGATGTCACGCAAACTGTGGTTCGATTTCAAGAAAAAGATGTGCAATGCCATGCATTTCAGCACTCCCTATATCAGTAAGAAAAGTCCAATCGTAACAAAAACAAAAAAAGTGCCCTTAGGCAGTCACACCGCCATCAAAGTAGGTATCAACATGTTACAAAGCTGTTGAAAAACATTGAGAAAAGAGCGCGCCTTGGACTTGTTATTGGGACTAGGAGTAAAGACAACCATCACTATATTGTAATATATCATGGATTGCAAGCAAGGTTCAAGACCTCATTGTGAAATTACGGAAAAAAAGTTTTGTATTGAACAAGTCTCATAATGCAGGGACAGCAACAGTGATCGTAAGCACGGAAGTATTTTGCCCAAAAATGACTTCCTTCAAATACACAAATGTCTTTCCTTGTCACCATCCGACAGTCAGTATGTCATATTACAGCTTCTCAGAGCAATTTGTTCTGATGATCGGAAATTAGTATAAGTCAATACAAACATCTAGATTTGATTCCGATTTTCCCCACATGCACAGCATACCCAAAGTAGGGATATACTCAAACAAATATGCCGCGAAGCTGACAAAAAAAAATGTCCATTGCCTCAGCGGTGTTTAGAGTTGCACAGAGAAAACAGAATGTTGTTCAGCTTATTTTATTTCAGAATAATTGAAATTTAAATACCAGAACCCCACCAGAAATATTGAAAACAATGAAAACCCAGTTAATGTCGCACAAGGAGTACAAAAGTACATAAATAAGTTAAAAATATTTACCATTGTCTATACACAATATCATTGAATCGTAGCTGAGAGATCATGTGGTACTCAAAAAATAATGCAACAATTCTTCACTAAATCCTTACGAAGTGGATTGGCTTCTATAATTTTTGTGACTTTCGGTTTTTGTGACCTTCTGCTTATATTTGTCATGAAAAATACTATATTATTGATGATACCCTAGCGGGGGTAATGAAATAATTGAAATACTCTGCAGAGGTATATTTTCCATTAGTATGGGCAAGGAAAAGTCTTCAAAGTAAATTCAGATAATCGCACAATGTGATCGCATTCGCATCCTACCCATGTTTCTCATAAATGGCTTGAGTACAGGAAAGCAATGAGAGAGATAAAGCCTAGATTCAGTTGATGGATGGAGTTTGTAGTGTTTTCCTAGTATTGAAAAATAAATACTAATATTGATCTAGAAGTGATGTTTTGCTACAAGTATTTGAGTAGTAGTCTGACTGAGGTGAGTAGAGATATGGAGCTGATTACGCTGACAGCTGCTGATGTGTCTTCTTCTTCAGGATACCAGGTATAAACCTTCTGATCTTCCTGCTGTACAGTCTCCTCAATCTCCACCACTGTCACATGAGCATCCACCATCTACAACAAGCATGTTGCCGCGGTGGTGGTAAGGCTATATGTACATGAACAGTAACAAAACAGAGTATGGGCCAGGGAAATTGCTATGAATATAATAGCGTGGTTGAGGCTCACAAATAAAATGTCTCAATCTACATGACATTTAGAGCCAAATCAGGCTGGAGGCTGGCTGTATACATGTATTGTATGTTTGTTTTATATCCTTTTCATAGAAGAGGACCGAGGTGCCATTTTATTGGCAATATTTGGTTGCAGAGGCACCATTTTATTGGGTAATTGTAGGAGATGGGTGATTGGTTCTCTTTCCTTTTTGGACCAAAACTGTGCTGGCTGTTGGCTGGTGTCGCATATTATAGTTGATTGATTCGCTACCTGGAGGGCTGGTTGCCTAGATCTCGATATTTCATTGAAGTATCATTATTTAGAATCATCCAAATATATTAGTGGATCAACAATCAACCATCAACAAAGATTTTACTAATTACTAATGGCTTTCAATTATTTCATTATTTTATTGAATCTGGATTTCCATAAAAGATAATATTTTCATTGATGGGGCAAGCATCTCCAGACAGAACATACCGTAGTATCTTCCATCACAACACAATCAAATGAACAGGAGCTCTGTAGATAGCTAGGAGCGTCACGACAGGCAGCTTCACACTCAGCCTGAGTTGGCCCAGCGTTTCGCTTCTTCCGTTCTGTAAACATATATTATAATTACGAGAAGTCAGTGAAGGATCTGAGACAATTGATTGTTTGAGAACAAATTTGCGAGCAAGCTTTATACACCTCCCCCGCATACACAGTAAGAACCTTCGGCAAAAATTACTCTCAGTTGGATTGCCCCCCTGAAATGACCTCAGTTGTTCCTGATAGTGCAAAGTGTGTAGATTTCCAGTTCTGCCTAGTGGAAATTAATGTTAAAATGATATTCTGGTTTCATTTTCATAAACTGCGATATGTTCGCTCTAGGTTGTCCATTGTATCAATAATAGCCGTGTAAAGTTTCAAAACTGTCGCACCAATAGAAAAGGCAGGAGAGA
>ERZ1740062.1131-NODE-1131-length-11374-cov-9.917396_pt1 | contig 11374 bp, 11 predicted proteins | sample MGYA00581741_ERZ1740062 | MGnify/ENA primary metagenome ERZ1740062 (study PRJEB43018, sample SAMN04849747) | marine metagenome | isolation source: floating plastic debris | place: Pacific Ocean | collected 2008-09-01 | study: EMG produced TPA metagenomics... | reverse complement strand
ATAAGCAGCTGTACCCTTATAAAGGCGTCCCTTATAAGTGGCTTCTACTGTATATTGGACGGATTCAACCTAGCCGTTTACTAAGATATGGGTTTAGTACAAACATCAGCCTTACCTGTTCGCCAGAAGGTAGAGCAAAATTTACATTGGACATATCAACATGTTGGTGTCTGAAGTCAACAGGACCAGATAGCTTCATTCCAGTAATGTTTGCAGAGGCATAAAGTTCCTTGGCTTTCTCATACTGCTTAGTACCAATTATCAATGTACTCTCAAACATATCCTTTCCTGGTCCGGATGCGATACACTTCTCTGTCTGAAGCATGGATAGGGTTAGAATGGCAAGTAACAGTATCAGTATGTATGTATAGTATCAATTATTTAGTATATACACTCTAACAAGATTTTCATAAAATAAGGTATTTATACTATTTGTGCACATTTTTACAATTTACGATTGAATTAACTGGCTGCTGTAATGCTTCATTACACATTCAATGCATGAAATGTAGACCTACTGGTAATCGCAATCTGTCTGCAATCAGCCAAAGTGAAATGGCATGTGTAGGCTTACAACATCAATATTTCATAATAAGATGGACGGTGATCTTGGTGCAAACTTGCCAAATTCATCGGTTTAGAGGGACATGTACAGACATCGATAATTTAATTCCATAACCAGCCATAACAGCACAGTTCAGTACTGACTGGGCACCTCAGTGACGCGTGACGAAGACTGTCTGAACCTCACCGTGTGATAGTAGCTGATTAAGGCGCTACATTGACATATTGACCATCATCAGTAATCAAATGCTGGTGATATCTGTCAAATGTTCCAGAGCATTCTCCCTGTAATACTTGATCCCATAAATATATGTACCAGAATACTCAAAAAGGCGATCAAGTTGCATCAGTATTACTTACTTTTCCGTTGCATGTGCTATGTTCTGAATCACACGGTAGTCCTGTGTCTATACAGTGAGGACCTCTAGTGTTAGGAGAGACATCACCTTCATTAGCTTGAGCGAACGCTGCCACAAACTCTACCTGATGAGGCAGCTTACCAGGATTCATATCATGCTCCATAAGCTGAGAGGCCAGACCCTTATTGTCTCCAGATATCAGTCCATTTGTGTTGTTCATAGAGGTACAATGCACTGGGAACCAACTGTAAAACAACGGGTTGTGTTATAAGTATAGACATCGAGGAGAGACATCAATGTCTATAGTTAGTTTATAAAGTTTTCTTAAGCATGAATTATAAACCGATAGTAAAACAGATGGTCAAGGTATGTACACTGTAGGCCTATATCTATCCATCCTTAGTGAGCCTCTGTCAAATATGTAGTACTCCGGCAACGACCAGATCAATAAAGCAATGTACAGAACAGAAATTGTTAGAAATGATCAGACTCATTACAATACAGGTTTTTATTTAGCCTTCATGCTATCGCTCACCAAAAATCTGCCTAATTTCTGAGTAGGCTTATTTAAATCATTCCATACCAATAATGACACGAAAATTACGCCTCCAGAAATAATATTATGAGCTATTGAACATTGAAAGTAGGCCTACTATCAAATCAATGCATTATCATGTCATGACATTGACATATAATTTAAAGAAGACACCAGTTCAACAGTTTCTCACCTGATCATACCAACATCGTGTTTATTCTCATCGGTTATTTTGAGGATAGTCATGGTAGTGTCTGTGTCATGTTTATACTGAGCTCTCTCCTTGTCTGGGTTTTTCAGGTAGGAGGTGGGGCTGCGGTTAATGTTGGCACCCACAAGCTCTCCACTTGTCACGTGAAGATCTGCAGGCTTCATATTTTTGTGAGCTTGCTTCACACTCTTTAACAAGAAATAATTATATGTTAGTATGACGCAAACCTCAATAAGAGGGTCTCTTTGAGTAAGACAACCACCATGTAGGGAGGATCCTGTGTCGCTTTGTGAAACCCATCCTTTATAAAATTTATGGAGCTCCCAACAAAATGTTAAAACATGTAGTCTAGTATGGATAGATCTATTCATGAATTATATGCATACCTCTACGATACCAGTGACTAGTGCGTCCATACTCTGTTTAACAAAGCCTAAGGATGTGACATCAAGTAGTATATATTGATGGAATCCGCCGGGCCCAGAGTGAGTGTGAATTCCGCTCACAGCTACATTTGTCTCATTATACATTCCTGGAAACTCAGTAGCCAATTTCTTTGCCACCTGGACACAAAATATGTATGTAGATGAATAAAAGATACAGAGTAACCGCAAGGAAGACAGAAGCATATTGTCTGAACACAATGTCTATCACTGGAATGAATTTTAACAATCTGCACTGTTGGGAAAAGACATATCAAAGCTCACCGAAATACCGGGGTAGCATGCTTACCTGCATTTTTACCAGAGTAGATATCATACAAGCATCCACACTGACAAACACAACTCTAGTTCCTGTCTCCTTCTCAGCTATAACATAAGCTCTGCTGTACTGTCGCAAGTGGATTCCATTGCTTTTCTGTGACCCTTTGGCATACCCCATCTACATGAAAGAGTTAAGGAATGAGCAAACGTTCATACCTTTATTGTACGGCGGTTGTAATCCATGAGTCTACGGAAAGATAAAGGCCCCCAGTGTGCCATACTGCTGCTGATACTCCCACAACACCTAAACTTATTTAAAATTTTCAGTTTGATGCTGCAAAAACAGTAAAGGGGGTCAATTTTTCCAACTTTGGTGTTTAGTTAAAGTGTCGTACCTACCGTATTGTTGTGTTGTAGGCTAACTTGTGATAAAAAGTCACTGTGAGCCAGCTATGAGTGTGAATTTGGCTGTGAAGGTACTATAGTGATGATATGAGAAGATTTAAAGGAAAGCAAGCAGAAAACTTAGTGGTTGAACACAGCCGCCACTGGACATACTCTCAGTCCACACATAATGTACTGAGAGTCAGCCTCAGCCTCCACAACTTTTTCCTGAGTTTAGACACAGATCAACCATCTTAAGTCAAGACACTTACATACAAAATTTGTAATTGATAAAGTCATACGGAGTCTCCAAAATCACCAATGTACTTGAAATGACGATGAGTGACTTGGATGTCAGCACTCCATGGTCTTTAGTGGATGGTAGAAAACCAGAGTGAACCAAACCAGTCTGCTCCCTGGCAAAATATACTGACTGCAGCAATGAAGTTCGTTTCATGAAGTTGGTTTCATTTACTGCAGGGCCAGTCAGTACATTTTGCCAGGAACAGACTGTTGGGTCAGTCTTATGGTATACAGCCAACAAAACAACAGAGCTGTAATTATGTAGTGATACTCTCACCAACATCATTATGGGGTTCTTCTTTGCTTATTATAATAATCATATTATGGTATCTAATCTACTGCTGTACTCTGTACTGTAACTGTAAGGTAATTACAATAGATAGTGTATCCGTGTACCATGTTAATCTCAGCTGCAGGTCCAGTGACATCCCATATACCAGTACCGACATTGTACTCTGTCTCTCCAAGAGCTACAGATACCAATATGGACACAGAAACCCACAAAACGAATGGTTTCAGTGCCATGGCTAAGCTGCAAATGCAGGTAACACCTTTTCTCCTTCTTTTTCAATCAGTCCTTAGCAATGAATCACATGATGGTCATGTGATAACTAACCTAGAATAAATTTAGCTTCTTATGATGTTTGAGGCTATAGGCTGGGCATACGGGGTTAAAAGGTCAAAAAATGTGTGCAATGCACATGCTCCATTTTCTCCCAATGAATTTCATGCTCACCAATACATACACTCATATTATGTATATTACAATTAATGATCATTAATACAATCATGTAAGGATAACCAGATGCAGTCTCCCATCAGTTAGACAATACCGAACACTTAGCAAGGCATATCAGTTGCAGAATCAAAACCTGCAGCAACACACTCTCCAAAACAGACAGGAGCGCTTACTCACATTTCCTGAGTGGCCTCTTGCAGTCATTCTTCACAGGTGACAGGTCAATCTCAATTGAAGAGTCTATAAAGATTCTGCTCAACAAAGAAAGGTATGTATGTGTCTCAGTATGCATGCGTTGTCTTGTTCTTGTTCTAGTCCTGTTTGCTTAGCCCAACTTTGGGTTATTTTGAGAGCCACGTTTGCTTTGCTACGCGTGCTGATTGAGAACCGATGATGTCAGGCCACACCATCACACTCTGCCAAAATACCGTCACTCATCTCATACATTAAAATGTATACTTCTGACATGGTAGCCGACCTTGTTCGTAGAGAGATGTTCTCTTGCAAGAAATGCGTTGCATCTGTATATCAATAAAATATGATAAAATATTGTTTCCTGGTCATCAACAGGCAGTAGAATCGCTTTCATTGTTCTGTGTCTCTGAGGCATTAATTCCGGTAAGCTCATAGAGATGAATTTAGATGCCCAGATGAAAAATTAGTTGTTTATTATGTTTACTATTTATTTTGGATAGCAAACAAATTTCTGCTTACGCTCACAGTTTACAAAATGCGTCTCATCTTGTTCACAATCAGATCCCACAAGCCAGTTTTCTACATACAAGGTATATGCCCAAGAAACCAATGTACTTCAATTCATGACTTGCCATAGCCTTAATATTTGTCTCTTTCATTTTCAACAATTTTTTAATCCTCGCAGGCCGACAGGTCAATATCTGCTCTGCTTTTGTTTACATACATGCATACAGTAAAGCCAAATAATTATTGATGCAATGTAAATGTGTTATTTTCTAAAAGCCCTTGCCATCACTCTGTTGTGTGCCACATGAGAATAGCAGCCAGTAAGTTTTTACGTTCGATGGCCAATACTAAAACCCAAAATAAATTTCCTGTCCATCAGTGGTTTCCTATGACTTGTTTGGGATATGTTGGTACAGTTGCATTCGCAAATAAAAGCTTTGCTCTGACGATGTTTCCGTTCGGTTTAACATCCTCATGACACATTATATAGGACAAATACATTAAACTCATGTAAAATCATATCGTCTTACACTGCTGACATTTTGTGATGATCTTAGTATATATTGTGTTACCAGGTAATAAGCATGGGGAATGGCATAGGATACCCATGCTGCTCCTCTAATGAGCCACATGACTCCATGTTTAGAAGTGAGCCTATGACGCTCTGTCAGCTTTTTCTCCAGTCTGAGGCAGCGTATCAAGTCATAGCCGAGTTAGGAGAACTCGGACTTCTGCAATTCAAAGATGTATGTATCACAATCAAGTAAAATGCAAAGCTATTATTTTGAAAAAAAATGACTGTTTAGTGTTTTATGCAGCAATTACTTACTGCAATCATTTTGTTCCTCAACAATCTGAGGGTGTTGAATACAAATCACTTACTGGTTAGCGCTTATCTATGTCTCAGCGTGTTGGCTTATCACATCACAGCATAACTTCAGCATAAGCTTCAGTCTAATCTCAAAGATATCAGATAATTTTAGCGTAACCATTGCTTGAGAATGCCAGTGACTGTTGTAGTGAGAGCTGCGTAACATTTAAGGCCATTACACGCTGCAAGCAAAACTGCAAAAAATTTAAAAAAGTCAACCACACAGTAAAATGATTTTTCAGAAGTGCAATTTTTTTCCGACAGTTAAGTTTGTTGGCAACAATGTTCATAATGTACGGATTTTTGGCAACAAAATAATTATTCCCAGGTTCAAACGTAGTGTGCTGGACTTCTCAATTGAAATGATAAATTGAAAAATTAGTCAGCCTATAAGATAATGGTGTTTTCGTAATAACGTTGTTGTTTGATATTGGCAGCTGAACCCTGAGCTGACAGCATATCAGCGTAAGTTTGTGAGCGAAGTCAGACTATGTGATGAGATGGATAGAATACTGAGATATATGGAAGCTGAACTGAAGAAAGAGGGGATAAAACCTGATAATTTGGAAGAAATCCCTGATGCTCCACAACCCAAGGAAATCAGGGATATCCATGTAGGTGATTCATCATAATGCTTTCCCCAGTGCTATGAGCAAACTGAATTGGCAGTGTCACTATGGCTGTACATATTTTGGTTGCCATGTTTTTTATTTGATTAGTATTCGAGAGTGCCTGCTTTTTAATGTGATACAAAATTGGAAAAATTTAACGTGGAATTTGTCTTTGATGAAACTACAACGCACCTGGATGTCATTAATGTTTACAATGAGCAAATGTGACTTTACCTGAAGCACTTATTAAGTTTCACATGCTATACGTCATGTATGTCTTGCTCGGTCCTACACCCCCTCTATGGAATATACTGGTATCGATAATTGATTATTACTTGGTACTATTTGACAGACTGAGCTGATGAAGCTAGAGTCTGATTTGAGAGACGTTAACACTAACAGACAGCAACTGAAGGCAAACTTTCTGGAGTTACGAGAACTAGAATGTGTCCTTAATGCCTCTGCTGCATTTCTTGCTGAAGTGAGTTCATCTATAAACAACATGAAATAGCAGTGAATATTGTCCATGATACAAGCAGAAATGTTTGTTATCAGTGATTATTGATATCCAACTATCAGAGATATGACTGCCTTCTGTGATGCACCATAAGTTTGCCAAATTCTCACTGCCCCTTTTGCTCTTTGTCAAATTATAATAATAATATTTTCTATATAGATTTCAGTGAATGAACCTATAACGGTAAGGTGCATCAATTCTCTGCAGTATTTGTCTGTTCCGTTATGATGATGTTCTTCAGCTTGTGATACTAATTACTGTTATTGCCTTCCTCGTTTTCATTGCAACAATCATAAATGTGAACAGATTCTTTAGCAGGATTTCTTCTATACCCTTTGCACCAAATTGATGCTTTCTTGCATGCACTGGTTTTAAATTATTTCAACCCTCCAATTTAGAAGTTTGATTATTATGAACGCTTCTTAATTCATTCATTTAGAAATGGAATTATTGTTATTATCAATGATCTATCAAGTACAAGTACACCTAGATAAGTGAAGCACCTTGGCTCACTTTGTCATACAGATAAACACTCATGGCAACAAAATATAAACATTCTGCCCAGGAAATCATGTGATATCACATGATATCCGGTAGCCTGCCATCCTCCTATTGCATTGTCAATCATCATTAAATCTGTCAATGAGTTATTTATGTGGCCTGACTGCGAATCTCATAACAGCGAAGCTCCCAATATCCCATTATAATAGGCCTACAGTCAATATACAATCTGGGTTTTATAATCATCTTGGGGAACAGGCAATAAAAGACCAGAACAAATAGCATAAAATAAATTAGTATTTGATGGTAGAAACAATGAACTTCATTCATTGGTAGCAAGGTCAGCCGGTTATACTTGTAGTTCAATTCAAAGTAAGGTGGCTTTATCGTAAAATGCTTGTACTGTATTTCAACTTCTACCAGGATGAAATAAATGTTAAAAAGCAGTCACAAAGAACTCAAAAGTATGCTTCATTTTCTGGATAGGATTGCTGGTTTGCGTATCTGTATGATTTTATCTCACATGCTTGTAATTCTTGAGATTACATTTTCCCGTTTATTTGTCAGTATTATGGCGATAACAGAAACAAATGTCACCACCACATAATTTTTCTTTATGTTGTCCTATTTACAGACTATGTCCCTGAACTATTAATTTTGTGCGGGCTATTTCCTCGCACACAATATATTGATCAATGTACCATTTTGTTATTAGACAGCCTCAGGTGGTCCGGCGGGGGCAGCTAGGAATGGCCTTGGAGCTAACGATATCGAGCTGGGTGAGAAGCCTGAAGCATCTGCACCTGGTGCCGATAGTTCGATGAGACTAAACTTCCTCACTGGTACAATACCAGCTGAAAAACTCAACGGCTTTGAGAGGTATAGATAACTAAATCTAAACCAAGTTCGTTATTTACAATATTTGACAACTCATTTATGATTGTAGTACTGCGGTTTATAAATTTATTGTTATAATTTTGTGTAGTTAATTATTTTTTTTGCTGTTCATATATGCAGCACTGACACGAAGACTTATAATACACACTTGTCTTAAGGACTATGTGGTTAGTTTAATTTTGGTAACTGGTTAAAAGTCTTGTCAGGTATCTTGTGCTTTTAAGTTAAAATTGATATGACATTTAAACTAATAATTGATGAATGTTTTATGTGTTTCAGGATGCTTTGGTTTGCATGCAGAGGAAATGTCTACCTACGACACAGTGAAATTGATGACACCTTTGAGGACCCAGTGTCGGTACGTTATCAACAGTCCCATGTGATTCACGTTGATTATTAATTTGATCAACTTAAAGAGTTATTACTTGTCTATCTGGTCTGTTTTTGTTGGGATTGTTGTCTTCAACTTTTTTGTCATACTTTTTAGGGTGATCCTATACGCAAAGCTGCTTTCTGCCTCTTCTTTCAAGGAGACCAACTGAAACAAAAGGCTACAAAGATATGTGAAGGGTAAGTGTTGTACACCAGTATTTTCTGCCTGGTATTATTAATTCATTTTATTTCTTAATAATTTCAATTTTTATAAATTTTATAAATCATACCCCAATCTTTACTTTCAATTCATACCAGTATGTACTGTTACGTAATAATAAAGTTAATATTTTTCTAAGAATGAAACTTCCAATGCAGTAATAGTATGAACGCCTTCATATAAAATAAGCTTGTGAAATCAACTCCTAGGCGTTATAGATCAAACATTTGGAGTTAGAAGAACTGACGATAATTAGTATATATTATACATATGGCGGAGGTGATTTAAGAACATATTGTAATATCGACCAAAATTTGTGAAGATTTATCTTATATCACAATGTTGATTCGTAAGCGTAATGGTATACTTATGCCAATGCACTACTAAACCATCGTCCCGATAGCAAAGGGTCCTCCTATACAGATGTTACAGCGTCGTTTAGAAACACCAGTCTGTGTAATTAGACAGACAACTCAAATGTTGAGTAGCATATTTGTGGCCGTTGCGGGAAGTGGGCTCGATGAATGTTATTATTTGTTGTGTTGTAGATTCCGTTGCAATGTGTACAACATCCCTAAAACTGTACAGGAAAGAAGTAACATGAGTGATGGCTTAGCAGAAAGAATCGGTGACATCATTGTGGTACGTCATCTAGGTTGACAAAAATACATCAATTATATAGTTATATTTTATACTATAAAATATGATTATACTACTGATATGAAATGAGATATTCATATCAGTGGATTATACTGAACCTCATGGCCTGTTCTTTCAAAACGTCTCTGTTATAAAGCTTTTATTATCAAATGTTGGCGAAACGTTTTTCTAGTAAGGGACGATGAAGCATAGTTTAGGTTAATCTATCTGTTCAGGTGTATCTCAATTGGCAGTACCAGTATGGCACAAATTTGGGCCCTCAGAATTCACCCTCTCAATGTGTATATTGACTATTAATAGGTTTTGGAGAAGACTGATGATCACAGAAGGAGAATTTTGCTGAACACTGCACAGAGTGTCAGAGCCCTAGGTGTGAAGGTGTATAAGACTAAAGCTATCTATCACACACTTAATATGTTTAACATGGATGTCACACAGAAGTGTCTTATAGCTGAGTGTTGGGTGCCAACTAGAGATATGGATCGTATAGAAGAAGCTATAGAAGCAGGCAGAGTAAGTCTACACATACAGATACGCATGCACACACACGCTACTTCCCTCTCTTCCCTATCAATGAACTCTTCATGCTGTCTCATACTTCTTCATTGTTTATCTGCTAGCTCAACGGAATAATTATTACCCTGTCTCAGTTTGTGTATTTCTGCCACATCAAGGTTGAGAAAGCATTATTTTACTGTTTCTATCTATACTTTGTTAACAGACGAAAGCTAATAGTGATGTTCCGTCCGTTATCAACCGCCTGGTGGCCCATGAGACTATCCCAACCTTCTACAGGACTAACAGATTTACTAAAGCCTTCCAGAGTATTGTGGATGCTTACGGAATTGGACGCTACCAAGAAATTAACCCTGGTATGCTATGTTTCCTTACTACATTCCTTAGGAGTTAGCTGTGTGCTGGCTGTGATTGGTTCATTATGGTACGCCGGAAAAGAGTGTAACCTATTGAGAAATGCACCAAAGGCTCACTCACATTGGTGGAATATCCAATAAATTGCTCTGAGTAGCTGTATATCAGGTCTAGACTGGCAAACGTAAGTTGTGGCCAACACTTACCAATCCCATATGCTTGAATTTTTTTTGTCTTTTTATTTTCAGCCCTGTTTACTATAATCACATTCCCGTTCATATTCGCTATCATGTTTGGTGATTGTGCTCACGGTGCTGTCATGTTTGGATTTGCACTCTGGATGGTTGTCAAAGAGAATCAATTCCTCAAAACAAAGGGATCTAATGAGGCAAGTATCATAGTGATGGTGATTGTCAAGGATGATAATACAAATGTAATGAGTTATCAGTCTGTACAACCTGATAGGTTTAAGACCAAACGATATCTTTGTGAGTTTTACAAGCGTACACCTCATCTCTCATCTGTCATTGTTTGTTATGATTTCACGGTATGATAATTTTTTTCAATATTTTTTATTATACAAAATTACTGTAAGCTAATGTTAAGTTTCATTTTCATCTTCAGATATGGAACATGATCTTTGGAGGACGGTACATTGTTTTACTCATGGGTTTATTCTCAATATACACTGGATTTATCTACAATGATTTCTTCTCAAAGTCTGTCAACTTGTTTGGTTCTATGTGGAGAGTTCCTTATAACAAGTAAGTATTGATAAGCGGTCTAAGAGCGCGTGTATTTTGCTTCCGAGTTAAGTATTTTAGTTTTTGTCTCCCCTCTGGCACTGGAAAGACCATTCCTAATCATATGCTGAATATTCCAATTAGATAAAATTAATTTTTTTTTTTATTTTATTTATTCACTGGATAATCAAAGAACTGATGACACATCAACATGTTCATTTTAGCGCAACAAGTGATATTCACAGCGGGCCTAAGTTCTACTTACTGGAGAAAGAAGATCGTGTTGATGCTATTTACCCGATAGGTATTGACCCAGTGAGTATAAAACTTTCACATTAATGTCACATTAAACGGGCTTGGTGTAGATAAAATCATCAGGTTTCTGAAATGCTACTCAAATATGTACTATGGCATGGCCTATGTCTGAATTCTATGCAAGGTGTTAGTGAATACCTTAGCTGCTAGATTTTTTCATCTGATTACCTAAGCAACATGTAGTATCATTTTTATGAAACAAATGGCCAAAGTTATCCAATCCATAATCCAGCTAATAATATGATGATCATGTCTCTCATGATTAACCTAGGAAAGGAAAGGAAAGGCATAAACCC
>ERZ1740062.1130-NODE-1130-length-11384-cov-9.265866_pt1 | contig 11384 bp, 6 predicted proteins | sample MGYA00581741_ERZ1740062 | MGnify/ENA primary metagenome ERZ1740062 (study PRJEB43018, sample SAMN04849747) | marine metagenome | isolation source: floating plastic debris | place: Pacific Ocean | collected 2008-09-01 | study: EMG produced TPA metagenomics... | reverse complement strand
TATATATATATATATATATATATATATATATATATATATATATATATATAATAGCATACCACACCGGTTCAATCCCCTCTGTGGCGGGCCCTTAAGCAAGGTACATATACTTCTAGTTGCCCAGCCTGTTTGTAGTAGGGTTTTAAATACAGGAGGTCCGCTGTATGAATCATAACATCGTTCATGCAGGTAAAAGAACCCTCTATACATGGTGAAAGTCCATGATAGAGGTGGCTGTCACTGGCACTGCAGCTTCAGTCTTATTGTGCAATGCTTTACACTGGCCACACGGTAGTAGTGGACGACGGGTGGGATTAATGACTAGGAAACAACAGTCGCCACCATAATCTTCATCCTATGCAGCACCTCTGTGCAGTCAATGAAAAGGGGAAGTTCATTGGTGCAGTCATTGCCGGATCACGGCAGACAGCCATATTATTATATACCTGAGTTAATGTGATTGTTAGTAGCATCCCATTTCGCTATTTCGCTATAGCAAATACTCCTAATTAAATTAATTATCTCCTTTTGATTTATTTTTTAGTCTCTCGGACAAGAAACCAAGATGGGTCACTAACTGTAAGTTCATCACAATGTTGTTCATGTCAGCATTGTTATAAAATTATTTTTTCACTAAGATAATAATATGTAGTTGTATGCATCTATATGCAGGCCTACATGTGTTTACCGTTCATGTTCTCCAGTTAGATGCCAAATGTATCGGTTGATATTCTATGTATTGGTGAACTGGCACAGGATCTCACTGTATGAGATCTAGCTTAGTTTGATCTGATGTGTTGGCGTTATCTTCCATCAATGTGTGCGATATTTTCATGCAATTAACACCAATAGAGTTTGTGATAACAATATTGAAAAACTAACTACTTTTTAAAAATGACAGCAAATCAAACATTAGTTTTTCAACTTATTTATCATGTCAAAAGAATGTTAAGAATTAAATTCAAAATAGTGATTTTGTATGGCAGACTTCACCCAGTCCTTCCAATGGTTGAAGTTTTGTAGAGCTTACATATATGACTCGACTACTCCTCTGTTCATCCTGAGGATGGGCTGAGGAGTAGTCACATTTGTGACCACCCTTTCAAGTTTATTGTAGAATGTTGCTGCGAGGAGTTTCAAAACTCCTTGGTTGCTGCTAACTTCATTTTTCCACTTTTGTGATTTCAGATAGAGGGCAGATTGAAACCTAATGTATCTGAGAAAAAAGTGATGGATTTTCAGACTGGAGCCTGTCCCCTCTGCTCACTAGGTTTAGAGATTCATTACACAGTAAGTCAATGCTTGCCAGATGTTTTTCTTTACCAGTACAATAGATAAGCATACCTATTTTAATCGGGATGAATTGATGGTTTTACTGCGTACTCTGCCAGACATGATAAAAAATAGACTGAACAATAAGGATCTTTGGTCTGTTCCTGGGTGGTGTCAGTATATTTTACCAGAAACAGTCTTATTGGTCAGTCTAATAAAACATTACTAGCTAGAACTTGGTTCATTTCATACTAAAATATATGTAATACTACCAAAAGTTAACATTTCTTCATTCTAATTTATTGTCCCCTGTAAACTACATGTGGATTCAATTTATGGCATTAGCATTAGAATGGTGTGTGATACAGCCACAAAATTCATTGTAGGACGTTTTGATACTGAAGCAGTTTCTCAGACGTGATGGTACTTTGCTGCCGAGGCGTGTTACAGGGGTATGCGCAAGTCAACAGTTAAAACTCAGTCGACTGGTACATCTAGCACATGAAGCAGGTTTGTTTAGTTTTATGGGGTCCTATTTAAAATCAGGATCTCGTACATTAACATTATGTACATGTATATCGTTATTTACATTTTATGAAAAACTATGAAGAATTAAGTAGTGTCTATACTCATAATTCGGAGTTGTGTACTGATGTTCAGTGGGAAGGAAACCACTTGTGAAGTAGCAATCAAAATTTAATTTTCTGTGGAATCAGCTTTTCAGGCTATTGAAATTGCGGTGCAGTAGCATTTTCACTATAATTATACAAGATGGAAACGTTTGCAGTGATTGCGTAGTAGTAGTTCTGCATGCACTATGTGAATCTTCTGTACAGTGTTTTTCATTATTTGCAGGTTTATTGAGCGACTTGCGGTACTACACTAAAAGAGCACCCAGACCAGACAAGGAAAGTACATATAAATTCAAAGGTTTGAATAGATATTTTACAGATGATTATTGAGTCCGTACTGCTAGCATTTATCCTTCAATCATACCTGTCAGGGTTATGTCAAGTTTTATATTATTGGCCATCTCAACAACAAGTGCAGGCATTTTCTAGCCAACCCAGGCAAGGCTTATGTTGATGAAGAAAATACATGTACACATTATATATTTTCAAACTTTTATATTAATGATTATTTCCAAAAGCTCCTCATGCAAAATGAAGCAAAAGCAACAAAAAAAGGCAACAACAAAAAATATTTGAAATGACAATATTTAGTTACTGACAACAAGCAACGACAAAAAGTGAGTCACTGAACATAAAATATAATGATCATTGCAAATGATAGAAAAATATTATGATTAAATTCGACTAATACATTCTCTTGCACAAGACTAGACTGACTTTAAACATCTAGTAAAGAATATCAGCAATCAGAGGTTCAATAATGCCAATTAGTAAATCACCTGTATTGCTCTACATTTCACTGGATATCATTATAATAATGACAAGCTTACAATGGATTAAAATACTAATCACTAATATTTACAAATAAGTTATTTAAAATATATTATAACTATAAATATTCACAATAAATTTGGCAATCAAGAAAACAGCACAAAAAAAGACTACCAAAAGGCATATCCAATTAATCATTTTATGTGTCTCTCCATATTTCAGCTAGATTCATATACCAAACGGTACTCATGGACCAAAATTGTCCAACGGTCTCTGTACTTCTAACAAGAGAGTGAAAGTGAAGATAAAACACCATAAAATCTGTAACAACACAGTAGTCATTAAACCGAAAAAAGGGACAGAGTAGAAAAACCTCTAGAATGCCATTAATTATAGTGGGTTGGGTTTATCCTTATGTTGATAATTCACAATACGAAGGGATGGTCACTAAGTTTTGGTGTGGTAAAGATAGAACTGCTAGGTGGGGTATATGTGTATATATTACTTCTTGTCAATGTAACAACAACATATAGCACATGGGTAGTGTTCCCAACTTCCCGCTCACTAAGCAGCGTCTGCTTGTGATACCCTCAGTCTATTCCATACTCTCCCATAAGTACATACATCCAGTTGGTTCAGTTTTGCTAAAACAAGTTGTGCTTTGTTCCAAGCACGAAGCACCTTGCATTTCAAACATAATAATTCCTGTGTAGAGTGTACATATTATGTTAACTTGATCTGGTTGTAACTCTGTGTAAATATGACTGCAGCAGAGATTCATTGAGGAGTTATGTTCTCAGATGAGTACAGCTTGTCTCACATTATGAGCAGAATAGAAGCGAGGTGCAGCACTTATAGGGGTTGTCTTCACCTGGTTAGGAGAGACACAAGTTGACTTGCGTCTCGGTAGAGGTTTAGGAGGTTCAACTGCAAAATAAAAATCCAGTCAGCGGCCATGTTATGAAGTTTTATTGTGGTTATCAACACTTGGGTATTCTGTATGTACTAGGCAACATACATGGTATGTTAAATAAGCAGTACAGGTGCACATTCAAGTGAAGATTTTTCATTTGTGTGTCAGGTTATATCAGTGAAAAGGATTATTTGTATATTAAAATACTAATGTGATACCAATCTGGACAGCCACAGTATGTGAGTTTACCTTCATTACACATTGTAATAAAACCTAACCCCAGCGAGTATCATTAGTAATGACTTACCTCTATCAGTAGACTGAGTGCATGCTGAAAGCATACTTTTATAATCAATATCCCAGGTGAACAGTGAGATCGGCTGTATGGCCTGTACCATCTCAGTATGTAGTTTCCTGTCAGCTACCACCTTTGACCTCAGGAATGAGTCATCGTTGTAGTATTTATCCATCAGGCATTTGTTGTGTGTGAGTATACTCAGCCAAAAGTCCAAGCACTGGTAGCTGTAATAAGAACCAAACAACACAAAATTATAGTAGAATGTGAGCAATAATGTCCGCAGCTGTCATTGTCGACGATAATACAAGGCATATCATTCTCTTTCCCATATTAATGGTTGAATGTTACAACTATAAATGTGATATGGTTAGGTAAAAGTTAAAACCGACTCTCAGTACCCGACATCAAAATAATCATCCTTTCTCAGCCAACGCTCTACCAGTAATAGTGCTTTGCTCTCACCCACACGAGTTAACTGACTACTGCGTAATTGCAATGTGTTTGTCTGTGATGGAATGTTTATTAACCCAAGAGTGCCTCTGGTAACATGAATAGCAGATGTTTCCGCTTATCATCAGTGGAGTAGACGATTTTAAACTGAAATGGCATGTAATATCAATAGCCAAATAGTAGGATGACAGTTGAATGTGCATCACTTTACCACATGGGAACCGTCTGAAAAGGTTAAAAGTTGGCGTATTACATCAATCTACACCACTGGGACGTTTGTAATGTCTTGGCTGCTCAGCAAATGATGAAACCTAGGATAATACTGCCTATAATTCTGTGCACAATGGATACTCTGTGAATATTCCTAAATATGTCATTTACAAATTAAATTTGCAAGTTACTGCATAACGTCAGATAATCGAACATACATGTAGAATTACACGGTTGCTGCATTGTAACGGGAATGTAGGCATTGACAGTGAAACTTTGACCTCATTGAAATGACTTTCTTCTCATGTGCTGATAGCTCTGATTGGCAACATTTGCGTAGAGTTGCCAAGAACGGTACTTTGCCATGGCAGCTAAAAGCTTTTCTATTGATTATTTGATAAAGCATCTGTCAGACAGAAGCAATAGCATTGTGGGTTTATACACACCTGTAGTTTGATATTTATACAGCAAAATGTTACATGATGGCAGCAAGATTAAAAACAGCAGTCCCACAAACCTGTGCACTGAAATAAGTTTTATGTCAAGTTTTGGGCTAGATACAATTGTGAAAGTAGGATCAAGGAAAAAAAAAACAAGAAAGCGCAAAGAATGTTTCTTCTTACTTGTATGATGTACTTACTTGAGAAGACCAACAATGAAAAGACAGAATCTCATGGCAGAATCATCCAGCTGACATTTCCCAACCTCGGCTGTAATCTTACTAAATGTGTCTGTCAGCTCACCTAAAAATACGAGTATCATGTTTGGGACAAGTTTTGTATTTACTGCGGCATAATAGCGTGAAATGAACTTGTTAGTGTCTTCCTCAATCTTGCAAATCTGCGAAGCGTCATTGGTTTGCGCAACTATGGGGGTGGTTGGGTTTTTTATATACAGTAAGAATTCATAAGAAAAATTGCCCAATTTCACGGCACATTTTTTTACGATTGTAACATGAAGGAAAAACATAACAACAGTCATGGAATTATTAGTTAGATCAGAGTTGCTGTAGTGTGTATGTAGCGCGCACCGAAGCCATAAATGGCTTTGAGTCACATATCTAACACTCACCAGCTGAAGCACACGATTCCTCCACAACGTCCCATATGTTTACCCTTGTTCTAATTTTCCCCATGGCGACAGTCACAAGTTTGTGGGATTTTAGACCGAGACTGAGAACACACTCAAGGGCGGACACCAGCTTCCAAACCTTCATCATCATGTCCTGTGTGTTACTGATCTGCTGCTGCCATGCAAAACACATTAAAAATTAATGACATCATTTAAAGACCTACTAGACATTGCAATACAAACACGGAGTATCAAATACACACCAAAAAAGGTTTGGTTACACCATGCAGAAATGAATGAGATCTACTTTATTAGTATCTTTGCTTTTACTACAAGATGGAAACATTGATACTGAGATACATTCTTGTGGTTTTATCAAAAGTAAATTTCAGATTAAAACAAAGCGTACACTTTATACTCAGGGTGTACACCACATCTTCACGAGTGATTCTATCACATGCATGAAACTAATCATTAGGACTACTTATTTTTAGATAAGTCAGCACAATTGCATGGTAATGAGAGGCTATAATGAGCTGACTTGGCCTAATTAGTTCTTAGATATCATCAAGCTTCCACACTATAGGATATTTATTACTCTGGGCTATGATGCTTCAGCTATGTAACAGAGTTGCTTGAAACTTGAAGTGGCCAAAATCTTTCCAATATAGCGCCTAGATTGACAGCCTAAGTTATTAGTGACTCCAGACCTATAGTAAGACTCAGAGTCGATACACCACAACCTGAATCATTCTTAGGAGGTGAAGATGGAGTTTCAAAACGTGTTGACCCATAAATACAACATTTATCTGGGTTTTTAGTACCATATGTTGATTCTGGTCCACATAACATATGACATGTGAGAGAAAATACTGGTAGGTTAACATACCTCTGCTGTCTCGGGTAGTCCATTCTGAGATTGGTGTTTAACCAGTGTGTCGGCTGCCTCAATACAAGCAACAACATCTAAACACAAATAAAATTTTATTATACTTGCAGCAGGGATTATATGTAGCACAGGTAGCAATTGCATTGATTTGAATTACATGACATGTCGTTCAGTTCAGTTCATGCATTCCACCAGCAGAAATTAGTATTGTTTCAGGCAATAGCTGACCAGGAGTCAGGACCCCTTGGGACATTGTAATGGTAGCTCAGTATAGACAGAGATGTTGATACAAGAGTTATACAGGCTGCCATTCTACCTTGAGTATGCTGGCGGAGTAACTTTTCCTAGCCTCAAGCAATTGTAATAATGTTACTCGACATTTTAATAAGTCCCAAATGGCACTGATCCAGAATAGTACTGTGGGGCAATCAAATCGTAGCCAGTATTCAATTGCTACATGGGAAGAGGGATAAGTGTGTTATAATATTAATTATTAGTTATTACCTAACAGTTGTTGATCAGACAGCGTGGAGTTGAGGCTGCCTCTACTGTTCCCATCTGAAACAATAATACATAAATCATGCTATACTGTCTCTCAGCCAAAATGAATGTCAGAAGAAGCAATTCGCTATATAAATGATTCAGTCTCTGGGCTTGAAGTTTCAAAGGTGGTAGATGATGTAAGAATACTTCTACATGTATGTAGGTCATACTGTCAGGTATGCTCCGTAATCCCAGGCAGGTTCTTCATTTAACGATTTTATTAAGAGTTATCCCTACTTCATACTAAGCAGTGCCCGAGCATGCGACCTGGGGATCAACAGCCTGTCCCATCAATAACAGAGTCTGGTTACATAGCAGCTAACTGATCGTTAACTATAAAAATGTTCACAGTAACTTAGTAAAACCGTATACTAACCAGGATGTCTTTGTCTACGTTTGAGGAAGTCAGCGATGTGCTGCCAGCTATTAGGCTCCCTCGGTGTGACCCCTGATGACCCCGTAGCAATGCCAGATGAGAGCTCGCACAGTTTCTCTCTTATACACTGACACTGTGAAGTGGGAGGGCTCAGTAGCTGCTCTAACATCGACAACTCACAGATCTCATGCTGAGTCGGCTTTGAACCCTGAGTCAAAAAAGACAAGAATTTTTTTTTGCTTCATGGTGTAGTTGTTTGACAGCTGATAGAATTATCAATAATCAGTATCAATAACACAGTCTGTGAGAAATAGTGATGACTTGTACAGTGTAGGCTCTATATATAGGAGTTTCAATTGCGGAGTTGTCAAAAATATCTTGAGTTTCTTGGCTGGTTAAACCAAACGCTTGTTGGTGAGTTGGCACACATGCCCTCTATTTTATGGGCTACTCATCATACCAGTGTCTTGATGTCCAAAACCTGTGTTGTGAAGTGTAATAGTCCCAGTTGGCTAACTCGATTTTCAATGTAATGGTGATGCATCTAGCACACACTGAATCACCAACGGCCATATTGCTCCATGCTAAAATCTGAAGGTGTTTCTCATAACCTAATTAAATATGACTCATCCGCGTGCTTAGCTTGATGCTTACATTAAGTAACAGCAAGATGTTATCATTGCATGGAGAGAAGAATCATGGGCAGCTAAATAACAAGGCATGCACATTAGACAGCGAAGTGGAATGATTATTGCTTCCCAAATAATATTTCTGCAAACGTAATACAGTATATAGGCATACTGAGGGTTAAATTGATACCAAGGAAAGTACTTGAAGTGAAACAAAACGGTCATTGACTCCTTTGAGTTTCTAAAAAAACTGGGGTGAGGGCAAACAGCTGAATAAATTGTGGAGTTGTCTGTCCAGCTCTCATATAATACGTCAGTTGGTTGTTTGGATTTAATTTATAATGTCAAAATGTATTTATCGAAGACAAATACATATGTTTTCATCGCGAGTGTTGTCTCATAACTTATCCTATATAATGACAACATTTGCAGAATACACAGATAGTTTAGTAATAAGACTAGTATTAGTGTGATTTGATTTTGAAATTTACTTATATACCTTACACACAGAACTTAAGGCACTAATTTTCGCTAGTACTGTAGAGTTAGCTCACTTAAAAAATATCTGATTGCACTCTTTCTTTATATGTGTTATACCGGTAATGGAGGGAAACCAAAGTAACTAAAATAAAATAAGCTTATTTACCTGATAAACTTCAAAGAGTGAAATTTTTTACTAGCTAATTGTGTCTAGGGTAAGCTAACATTGCACTGTTTGCACAAATCCAATTAATAATGGATTGATGATAAAGAAAATTTGTCATGGGAAATTTAAATTCTAATGAAAGTTTTCTGCCATTGGGGTAAAATAAAACCTCAACACACTAAAATGTATCCCATATTGAGAAAGAGGTGTGACATATTGCACACTATAGGCTGTAGGTTGAATTGCATAATTCACTCACCTGAAACAAAATAACATGATGGTCTGTGCTATGTTTCCTCTCACAGTGACTGCATGTCCTGACAGAGCTATTCCTACTACCAGCCGCAGAGCAGAACGATGGCTGATCAAATATCTCCGTCCACCAGTTATACTGTGTGAGATTATACTTATTTTGGCGTAGAAAGGAGAGGTCAGGAAGGTTAAAAGTTGTTGCTGATTTTGATGGGACAGAGGTCTCTGATGAGGTGGGTTTAGTTCCCAGAGCATCATCCAACAGATCATTGATACTCTTCGCCAGTTCTAAACAAGCAATAAGCACAATGTTATACTGTGTGTCAATAAGCCGTTCTGGTACGTTCATGTGCGGACAATAAAAGCAATACCATGAAATGGTGATGCGGGATTTGGATTTAGATGATTGTGGTGTCCGAGTCAGAGGACTCATTCTCTTTCAGTTCACCTGACTCATGGCCGTAAGGGAAAATGCATCATGTAGGTTAAGTGAGTTGTAACTGAAATGGTATTTTTCTGCTTTTACAAACTCAAAACTAATACAAAGACAATGCGTTGCGTCTACCACAATCTTTGGTAACCAAGGAGATGTTGCTGTAGGGCAAGAGATGTTAATGAGGGAGTTTTGATTACATTCCAGCTCTCTGATGATCATAAACCAGGTCACAAAACCCCTAAATACTGTACACTCAGAAAAAGGTGCAATGCAGATATAAATTGTTGAATACTGTTCCCCGATATTGGAATGGGCAAAGAAGAAGTTTGCCCTCGAGATAAAATGCCAGTGCCAAAGCGCCATTGCATAAAACCCCAATACAAAAATGCTCCCCCAACACCAAAAACCATAAACACAAAAATCTAAGACCGGACACCCGAGAATTTAATGTACTGCTAGGAAATGAATTGAAAGGCACATCATCAACTACTGTTTTCATTTTGAAACATGGTTATGAACAGGCTTTTGATGCCATACATATTCAAAGTATGTAAAACTTTGGGTAAATGGTTAGATAAAACTGGTAGATAGATATCCGCTTACCAGTCATATAATTCCAGTGCAGATACAGACTGCTGAATTTTTGAGGATGTAGTGGGTTATACTCTACTATTGAGAAGTACTGAACTATTGACAGCCTAATAGAGAACAACTAATGAACCATAAAGCAATTAACGCAGATGCTGTAGAAATGAAAACCAGACATCTTGAAAAATCAAAGGCACTTTACTGGAACTGTGACTCCAGTCTATACGCTCAAGGGGTTGGTCAGCAAACACTTCAGAACAGTTATGAAAGCAAAATGCTGCCAATAATGGCATCGATACACTAGTGCTCTAAATTTTTAGGCCTTATATTAAGTCCTAAATATGAATCAGCAATATTCGAAACCCCTTGGATACTTGGCAAGACTGTGTTGCCATTGTATGGACTTGTCATGGTTTGAATTCGCCTACCATTTTTTCCGAGGGACAGAACAGATGTAGGCCTATATATTGAATATAGATGTTTAAGTATTATGCACCTAATATGACTGTCAATTTTTTTTTTCAAGGAGTTTTCGTACCCTACTGAAAAACAGTATCAGTAATAGAGTGGGATTCATTTCACCATATCTTTTCGTCGCAAGTAAAAGATTGTAAAAGTATGCCTAGCTAATCTCACCCTATTGTTTGATATATATACGAATGTGATATAACAGAGAGAAAACCTATGTAGCTAAAACAAAACTAGCTGATTCGCCTGGAAAACGAGGAAGTGTAAAACTTTTTGCTAGCTAACATTTCTGGTTATAGTTATAGGGTATTCAAGTAGGTTTTCTGCATCGATTCTACCTCAAGTCACATATGCCATGGAGAATTTGTAACAAGAAATTTATTTATTTGCCTCATATGTTATTATTGCTGTCAGTTTCGCAAATAATAACGGATTATACCCGCAGGCTGCACAGGAAAGTGCTTAATTGGATCAATAAATTGTGTCTTCAAACATCAATACTCAAGGGCTATAACACGGCAGCCATCAGAGACAATTTCTATGTGTCTGTACAATAAACATTCACGCTGACAGCAGTACCGATCAATAAAATACTGCAGTAAATCTACATACATCTGTGTGCTCTAATTATTTAGGTTATTTAGGTTTGACATTTTTTACAACAACAGCAGGGATGGAATTTTCTTCAAAACCCTGACCTTCACTATTGTCACATTTTTCTTGCTGCCTATGTTTCAAGACGCATGGGACTGGTATTGAGCTTTACCATTCTCTAGAACACCAATATCTGACCGAAAATAACATCTTTGAGAACAAATGGCTCTAAGCAAAGCTATCCAAGTTGAATGGGTGGCGGCAAATATGGAGGCCTCGGGTAGAATAAAAGGCTACAGATACATTAATATGAATATAAAGAAAGTCTGATTTGCTCTATTTGAGG
>ERZ1740062.1129-NODE-1129-length-11388-cov-3.860584_pt1 | contig 11388 bp, 14 predicted proteins | sample MGYA00581741_ERZ1740062 | MGnify/ENA primary metagenome ERZ1740062 (study PRJEB43018, sample SAMN04849747) | marine metagenome | isolation source: floating plastic debris | place: Pacific Ocean | collected 2008-09-01 | study: EMG produced TPA metagenomics... | reverse complement strand
GACAATGACCAATGCCAGAAATTTAACCGAATCCCAGATACTAGATAATATCGGAATATCATGTGCAGGCGCGTCATCGGGATAATGCTTTTTCTCAACCGCATCGGAGATATCATCCAAAAACAAACCGATCAGGGCACTGATCACCAACGGAAAGAGAAAAAATCCACCGAGCAGAAACCCGAGGCCCGCTAGGAAACTGATCGCTGTATTGATCCAGCCATATTGAAACTCAGGCACGAGAGAGAAGGCCTCAGTTGCACCAAAGCCGACAAGAATGAAGATACCAGTTGTCAGCGCCAAGGCTTTCAGAAGAACCGATCGAAATGCCTTATCATCAAGCTGGCCGATAGCCTTGCTAATTGCAGAAAACAAAATGCGCCCTCTTGCTTGTTAAATCAAAATCACTTCGGTTCATGTATGCCTTACCTGACTCCTGTGCAAGATTTTTACTGTTTATACCGGCGTAATCGGTTCAATCGGCACCCGCGACGCATAGTCATGATCGCGCTCAAACGCATAGGCCGCCTGCAGCACGCTATCCTCGCGCGCGTTCGGACCCATGATCTGCAGACCCACGGGAAGACCGCTTTTCGTGTAGCCGCAAGGGATTGAGATGACCGGGCAATTGGTCACCGTCAACATGGAGGGCAATGCCAGCCAGGACATGTAGTTGTCGAACTTGACCCCGTTCACTTCCTCAATATATCGCAATTTATGAGGAAATGCCGGTACAATGGCCGTCGGCGCAAGCAGGAAGTCATATTCAGAGAAGAAGTTGACGATCCGCTGGTAAAGATCGCCTTGTGCCCGCTGCGCGGCGCCAATGTCATCAGCGTTAAGCTTGGCGCCTTTCTCAATATTCCAGATAACTTCCGGCTTCAGCTTGTCGCGATACTCCGCGAGGAGAGGCGCGTGGCTGGCAATAAAGATCTGCGCACGTAAAGTCTGAAAAATCTCCTCCGCGTCATGAAGGTCGGGGCAGGTTTCCTCCACCCCGTCGCAATAGGCTGCAAAATCCTCCGCTGCCTTTGCACAGATGTCGGCGACTTCCGGATCGACGGGGCACTGGCCAAGATCCGGACTATAGGCAATGCGGCCAAATTTCGGGACGTCTTTCAGGCTATCCACATAGGAGGTTTCGGGCGCGGGCAAACTACTCGGATCTAGAATATGCGCTCCCGCCATCATATCGAGGAACAGCGCTGTGTCCGATACATTGCGAGCCATCGGCCCTTCCACCGGATAGGTCGAGAATGGCAAGCGCAGCGGGCCATGAGCAACCCGTTTCGGCGATGGACGGAGGCCGACAATGCCGGTGAAACTCGCCGGAGTGCGAAGGCTCCCGCCGAGATCACTCCCCTGCGCAAGCCAGACCTGACCGGTGGCCAGTGCCGACGCAGCCCCTCCGGAAGATCCGCCGGGCGTCCGTTCTGTGTTCCAGGGATTGGTGGTCGTGCCCAAAACCTCGTTAAAAGTCTGGCCGCCAGCGCCGAATTCCGGCGTGTTTGACTTGCCAACAACAATCCCGCCCCGCTCTTCAAGCCGCTCCACCATCACATCAGAGAAATCGGCGACCCGGTCAGCAAAAATTGGCGAGCCAGAGGTGAAACGCACATCTTTCACCGGAGTCAAATCCTTGATGGCGATTGGTAAGCCATGCAGATGCGGATCCCGGCGGTCGGTGGGATTTTCCTTTTCCAGCCGGGTTGCATGCGCGCGTGCGCGATCGAAACAGAGCGTCGGCAGGGCATTGACCACATCGTCGGTTTCCTTGATCCGCGCTTCGGACGCATCGAGAAGCTCTTGCGGCGAGACTTTTCCGTCTTTCAGGAGGCCAACAACCTCCGTTGCCGTCATTTTTACCAAATCCGTCATCCGTAATCTCCTAAATCGCGACGCGATGCAAAGCGTTCTTGCCCCTTTGGTTCGAGCGACTATACTCCCCCGAAGCCAGAGTAACGAGCGGGAATATTATGACGAAGCGGATGTTTGACACAACCTGTATCGGCAATGCCATTGTCGATGTTATCAGTAAAACTGATGACGCCTTTCTGGAGGCGGAAAATCTTGTAAAGAATTCGATGAACCTTATCGATATGGCCCGCGCTGAGGAGCTATATGCGAAAATGAAGTCGGCGATCGAAATGTCCGGCGGATCGGCGGGTAATACGGCGGCGGGCGTGGCTTCACTCGGGGGTAATTGCGCCTATGTTGGCAAGGTCCGCAATGATCAGCTTGGCGATATTTTCACTCATGATATCCGTGCCGCCGGGGTCACCTTCGAAACCGCGAAATCGACAAGCGGCGCGGCAACCGCACGCAGCCTCATCCTGGTGACGCCGGATGCGCACCGCACGATGAATACCTACCTCGGCGCCTGTATTGAACTCGGGCCGGACGATATCGATCCGGAGGTTATTGCCGCCTCGAAAGTTACCTATATGGAAGGCTATCTATGGGACCCGGAAGACGGCAAGCAGGCATTTCGCAAGGCGGCGGAAATTGCCCACGCAGCGGGTCAGCGGGTCTCCCTCACCCTGTCGGACAGCTTCTGCGTTGATCGCTATCGCGCGGAGTTCCAGGAATTTATCGAAGGCGGCGTGGATATCCTGTTCGCCAATGAAGATGAAATCAAATCCCTCTATGAGACGGAGGATTTCGATGCGGCGCTGGATGCCGTCCGCGAAAAGGTGGAAATCGCTTGCCTGACACGGAGTGAGAAAGGATCGATCATCGTCAAAGGATCGGAGATTCAAACAGTTCCCGCCGACACAGAGATAGAGGTTGTTGATACCACAGGCGCGGGCGATCTGTTTGCCGCCGGTTTTCTTTACGGCTTCACCAACGGACACGATATTGCTACCAGCGGGCGGATCGGTTCAATGGCCGCAGCAGAGGTAATCAGTCATTATGGCGCCCGGCCGACATCGGATTTGAAGGAACTGCTTCAGAAAAAACTCGCGGTCGCGTAGATGCAAGGGCATAGCGGATGAAATTGCCAGAGGGCCTGAAACGACGAACAGCATCGTTAAGAATGGCCCTCCGGCCAGACCGGCTCAGGCTGATAAGCGGCCTTGTGTTAATGATCTTTTTGGCCGGGCATCTTATCAATCACACGCTGGGCCTCATCTCCCTAAACGCGATGGAGGCGGGCCGGGATATTTTTCTCGGTTTATGGCGGAGCGCGCCCGGGACGATCCTGTTGTTGGGCGCCATAATTCTTCATATTGCTCTGGTATTTTACAAGCTGCTTCAGAACCGCTCATACCGCCGCCTTGCAGGCAAAGATATCTTGCAAATCATCCTCGGGCTTTCGATTCCCCCGCTTGTTATTCTGCATATCATCGGCACCCGCGTCGCCCATGAAATCTACGGTGTTGAGGACAGCTACAGCTATGTGCTGTTCAGCTTGTGGGTCGCGACCCCGATCCAGGCGTTGCTGCAAAGCCTGGGGCTCATGATTGCTTGGCTACATGGCTGCATGGGCGTTCATTTCTGGCTCCGGCTCAAACCCTGGTACGAAAGAGCATTTCCCACCCTCTATAGTCTCGCGCTGATCCTGCCGATTGTTTCCTTAAGCGGCTTTATCAGTGGCGCGAAAGAAGTGGAGCAGCTGAATGCCGACGCCGCCTGGCGGGCGGCGTTTTTCGCGCGCCTCGACCTTCCACCGGATTTGGTCGGCTGGGCTTATTCGACCCGGGACATCGGTTTTCAGGTTATGCTCGCCGCCCTCGGCCTGCTTATTCTCAGCCGGATCTACTGGACCATCCGTTATCGGCGGCGCAAGGTAAATGCCATCACCTATCCCGATGACAAAACCGTCCTTGCCACACCCGGTCTTTCCGTTCTGGAGGCAAGCCAGCTTGGCGGCATTCTCCATGCCTCCGTTTGTGGAGGGCGCGGACGCTGCTCCACCTGCCGTGTGCGGATCATTGACGGCTGGGACAAGCTAAACCCGCCGAGCGATAAGGAAACCGCCGTGCTCCGCCGGGTGGGCGCCCCGGAGGGAACTCGCCTCGCCTGCCAGAGCATTCCAACCGGGGACGTCTCGGTCATCCCGCTGCTGCCCGCCACAGCTACCGTAAGGCAAGCCTTCAACCAGCCGGGATATTTGCAAGGACAGGAGAAGGAGGTCGTCATCCTTTTTGCCGACCTGCGTTCCTTCACCAAGTTTTCGGAACAAAAACTCCCCTATGACGTGGTTTTTGTGATCAACCAATATTTTCGGCATATGGGTGAGGCGATCGAGGCAAATGGCGGGCATCTCGACAAGTTCATCGGCGATGGCGTCATGGCGCTGTTCGGTCTCGAAGATGATAGCCAGACAGCAAGTCGCAAGGCGATCAATGCCGCCCGTGCCATGTCGGAAGAATTGGAAATCATGAACCGGAACCTCGCTTCCGATCTGCCCAGCCCGCTGAAAATCGGGATCGGCCTGCATTTGGGGCAGGTGATTATCGGCCAGATGGGGTATGGAACGGCAACATCAATCACCGCAATCGGTGATCCCGTCAATACCGCAAGCCGGCTAGAGGCGATGCCCAAGGAATATGAGAGCCAGCTTATCTTCTCTCAAAGGGTCGCGGATCAGGCGGCAGGGGATTTTTCCATCCTGCGTCATGAAAGCGTGGAAATCCGCGGCCGCGTCGAACCGCTTGGAATTTACATTGTTAAGGATGCGCGGGATTTGCCCCTGCTGGAGCTCTAATCAGTCGCCCGACATCCCTTCGGTCATACCGGCCTCGCCCAATGGCCTGCCCGACATGATATGAATATGGAAATGCGGCACCAGTTGGCCGGAATTCTTGCCCGTATTGGCGACCAGCCGGTAGCCATCCTCACGCAGGCCAAGCTGATGCGTAATCTTAACGACCTTGGCGAAGAAATTGCTGACTTCCTCCGGCGAGCCATTGATCACGAAATCATCCATATCAACATAGGGGCGCTTGGGGATCACGAGCACATGGATCGGCGTTCTCGGCGCGATATCATTGAACGCAAGAACGCTTTCATCTTCATAAACCGTGGTGTTGGGAAGTTCGCCTCTCAGGATTTTGGCAAATATATTGTCGTTATCATACGCCATTGTTTTTATTCTCCGTCGGTTTTTCGCGCCGCCTTCTCCGCCAAGCCGGATTGCCCTTCACGCGCCACTAATTTGGCATAGATATCCGCGAGGTCAACATCCGCATTCGCCCAGAGTACGGATAAATGATAGAGAAGATCCGCGCTCTCCGAAATAATTTCATTGCGATCCTCCAGTGCAGCGGCAATGGCAAGCTCAACTGCCTCTTCCCCCACCTTCTGGGCAATCTTGGCGCTGCCCTTCGTGTAGAGTTTGGCGGTATAGGAACTTTCAGGATCGCTTCCTTTGCGCGCCGCCACAGTCGCGTACAGCCTGTCCAGGCCAGATAGTTCTTTTTTGCTCATGCCTCATCCTCTTCCAGGCGAACCGCAATACCGGCATCCCGCATCGCTTCTTTCGCCTCTCTGATCGTGAATTCGCCAAAATGAAAGATCGACGCTGCGAGAACCGCCGTCGCATGGCCGTCACGGATACCCTCCGCCAGATGGTCGAGGGTGCCCACACCTCCCGATGCAATGACCGGAACCGGAATAGCATCCGCCACCGCTCGCGTCAGCGGAATATTAAAGCCCGACCGCGTGCCGTCCCGATCCATGGAAGTCAGCAGGATTTCGCCTGCGCCATAGTCCGTCATCCGCTTTGCCCATTCCACAGCATCAATGCCCGTCGGCTCACGGCCGCCATGGGTAAAAATCTCGAACTTGTCCGGCCCGGTCTGCTTGGCGTCAATGGCGACAACGATACACTGGCTACCGAATTGCTCCGCTGCTTCGCGCACAAATTCAGGGCGCTTGACCGCCGCACTGTTAATCGACACCTTATCCGCGCCGGCCAACAGGAGTTTCCGCACATCCTCAACCTGCCGGACGCCGCCGCCGACAGTGAGTGGCATAAAACAATGCTCTGCCGTCCGACGCACTACATCATAGATCGTGTCACGGTTATCCGACGTTGCGGTGATGTCGAGAAAACAAAGCTCATCCGCTCCTTGCGCGTCATAAATCTGCGCTTGCTCAACAGGATCGCCCGCATCAATCAGATCGACAAAATTAACGCCCTTGACGACACGGCCGTCCTTCACATCAAGGCAAGGAATGACGCGAGCTTTAAGCATTTTCGCGCCTCACCAGATCGAGCGCCGCGGCCGGATCAATCCGTCCGTCGTAAAGCGCGCGGCCGATGATAACCCCTTCAATACCGCTCTCCTTAACCGCGAGAAGTTTTTCGATATCGACAATGGAGGCCACCCCGCCCGAGGCAATCACTGGAATGGATATCGCGGCGGCAAGATCCCGCGTCGCCTCGACATTCACCCCCTGAAGTGCGCCATCGCGATCGATGTCTGTATAGATGATGACCTCAACTCTCGCGTCCTCAAACTTGCGGGCGAGATCAAGCGCAGAGGTTTCGCTCGTCTCTGCCCAGCCTTCAACGGCGACCATGCCGCCCCGCGCATCAATCCCGACGGCGATAGCCCCCGGGAATTCCTTGCAAGCCGCCTTCACCAACTCCGGATCACGCAGCGCGATAGTACCGAGAATGACCCGGCTCAATCCCTTGCTGAGCCACATTTCAATGGTCGCAAGATCACGAATGCCCCCGCCAAGCTGCGTCGGCACGCCGGTTACGCCAAGGATTTTCTCCACCGCCTTCGCATTCACCGGCTTGCCTGCGAACGCACCATTCAGATCGACCAGATGCAGCCGCTCAAACCCGGCGTTCTTGAATGCAAGTGCCTGATCCGCCGGATCCGTATTGAAGACCGTCGCCGCGTCCATTTCACCGCGAAGCAGACGGACGCAGTTGCCATCCTTCAGATCAATTGCCGGATAGAGGTTCATCGCGTGTTAGCTCCGCCAGTTCTTTTTTATAGTAAAATCCATCGACATACCGCTCTCCATTCCAGGCGTAGTTTGTCTTGGTCGCCCATTTCTCATAGCCATTCGCCTCAAGGAGGGCGATGGCTGCCGATTGGGTTTCGCGCACATCCACTTCAAGGATCTTGATGCCCTGCTCCTTCGCACTATTCTCAATCACGGCCAGAAGGCCAATTGCAAGCCCATAGCCACGTGCATAAGGCGCGATAAAGAAGGTTGCCACCTGGCCGATATGAGCCCCGGCCTCGTTATTGGAAAAGGGTTTCAAAAGCTGGCCCGAACCGACAATGCGTCCTTCAAAACGGGCGCAGTAAAGCTCCCGTATCGGTACCATCAACACGCCCTTCCAGAAATTCTCTTGAACGGTACGGCGCGGCGGCGTCAACCAGCCAAATCCGTTTCCATCGAGAATGGCCTCTTCCGCCGCTTCGCAAAGATCGTCCATATCAGCCTGATCAATCTCCTTGATCGCCTCGATCACCGGCTGTTGAATATGTCTGGGCTTATCCACCATGCTAAGGGGTCCATCGTAAAAAGTTAGCAATCAACCGAAGGCCCGTCTCCTGGCTTTTCTCCGGATGAAACTGCGTGCCGATCATATTATCCCGCCCGACAATCGCCGTGACCGGCCCGCTATAATCGACGGTTGCCAGAATATGGGACGAATCCTGCGCCGCCAAATGATAGCTATGCACGAAATAAGCATGCTGACCGTTTTCGATCCCGTCAAAAAGCGGATGGGCCGTCTTAATCTGTAACTCATTCCAGCCCATATGCGGAATTTTCAGATCCGGATCATTCGGGGTCAGTTTTACAACATCCCCCGCAATCCAGCCAAACCCCTCCGTCGTGCCATGTTCGATGCCCCGGTTCGCCATCAGTTGCATCCCGACGCAGATCCCGAAAAAAGGGCGGCCCTTCTCAATGACCACCTCCTGCAACGCCTCCACCATGCCATCAACGGCAAGAAGGCCGTTCTTGCAGGCCCGAAACGCCCCGACACCGGGCAGGACAACCCGATCGGCGGCGGCGACCTCCTCTGCGTTGCTGGTGACATTGATTTTCATGGATAGATTATGTTCACGGCAGGCGCGCTCAAACGCCTTCGCGGCGGAGCGGAGGTTCCCCGAGCCATAATCAATAATTACTGTTTCCATATCCGGTACAATTTCTTCCGCGCAACGACGCGGTGGTTCGAAACTAGAGGCTACCGCCCAGCACACCCTTGGTGGAGGGAACGGCGTCCGCGCGGCGTGGATCGATTTCTACAGCGTTGCGCAATGATCGCGCCAGCGCCTTGAAACAACTCTCCACGATATGATGATTATTGGTGCCATAGAGATTTTCTACATGCAACGTGATCCCGGCGGCCTGGGCAAATGCCTGGAACCATTCCTTGAACAGCTCCGTGTCCATCTCACCGAGCTTGTCGCGGCTGAACTCCACCTTCCAGATCAGATAAGGTCGGTTAGAGATATCAAGCGCCACCCGCGTCAATGTCTCATCCATCGGGATATGCGCCTCGGCATAGCGGCGAATGCCCTTCAGGTCGCCGAGTGCTTGGGCAAAGGCCGTTCCAATCGCGATACCGCTATCTTCCGTCGTATGGTGAAAGTCGATATGCAAATCACCATCCACGCGTACTCTCAGATCTATCAGGCTATGACGCGACAGCTGTTCCAGCATGTGATCGAGAAAGCCGATACCTGTCTTGACATCATACACGCCCGTGCCATCAAGGTTGATTTCAACCTCGATGTCGGTTTCCTTTGTTTTCCGCTTAACCGTTCCTACGCGCATGAATTTTCCTTCCAGCCAGGCCGTTTACCGCGTGATTACCTGGCGAGGATATAGCAGGAACGGTGCAGAAATCCAAGCCTTAGAGACAATTGCAATTGCGAAAGATCGCGTTACTGGGTTGCATCGTCGTTGGAGGCTGGCGCCACGGCGGCCGTTCCGATCTGAGCACTCGCCCGTGGTTCGGGGGCCGATGCTGCGTTCGCGCCGCTTTTGATCACCTCTTCAGCAAGATTGAGCGCAAACTCGATACGGTCGGCGAGTTCCTTATAGTTATCTTTCAGAGCATCGGCGTGAATATAGCTCAATATCTCGAATATCGCCCGAAGGTTCGAGGCGCGCTCGGCGGCATCGTCAGTTGCGTCAATTACAGTTTCCATCAGTGTCTCCTCTGTTGGGCATCCATGTCGGGGAAATGACGCTTCACCTCCTTAATTGTGAAGAGCGGTACTGGCAAAAATACATGCCTCATCAAGGACAAAGCCCTTTGTACCTTGACCCGTGCGGTAAAATGGTTACATCGTCAGGGCAAGTTCAAAAAATGAAGAGTATCTATGTCCGAAAAAATTGAAAGCTGGCACGGGACGACAATCCTGTCCGTGCGCAAGAACGGAACCGTGGTGGTTGCCGGTGATGGTCAGGTATCGCTTGGTCAAACGGTGATTAAATCTAACGCCCGCAAGGTCCGCCGGATAGGCGCGAAAAGTGACGTGATCGTCGGCTTTGCCGGTGCGACGGCTGACGCCTTCACCCTGTTTGAGCGTCTGGAAGGCAAGCTGGAGCAGCATCCGGGCAATCTGACCCGTGCCTGCGTTGAGCTTGCGAAAGACTGGCGGACTGATAAGTATCTCCGCCGGCTGGAAGCCATGATGGCTGTTGCCAACAAGGATGTTTCTTTGATCCTGACCGGCACTGGAGATGTTCTGGAGCCGGAAGACGGGATCATCGCCATTGGATCGGGCGGCAATTATGCACTGTCCGCAGCTCGGGCCCTGATTGATCGCGAGGATATGGAAGCGAAAGACATCGCTCGTAAAGCCATGGAGATCGCCGCTCAGATCTGCGTCTACACCAATGAAAGTGTTACCATCGAAAGTATCGGTAAGAATGACTAATTTATCTCCTCGGGAAATCGTCTATGAACTGGACCGCTTTATCATTGGCCAGTCGGACGCCAAGAAATCTGTCGCCATTGCCCTTCGTAACCGCTGGCGCCGGCAGCAATTGCCCGATGATATGCGCGAAGAGGTGCTGCCCAAGAATATCCTAATGATCGGCCCGACCGGTGTCGGTAAAACGGAAATATCCCGCCGCCTCGCCAAGCTGGCCCATGCGCCTTTCCTGAAAGTCGAAGCCACAAAATTTACCGAGGTCGGCTATGTCGGTCGCGACGTGGAACAGATCATCCGCGACCTAATGGAAATTGCGCTTAGCATGGTGCGAGAGGATCAACGAAAGCAGGTGATTGCCAAGGCCGAGCTCGCCGCCGAAGAGCGGGTGCTCGATGCGCTGGTCGGTGAAAAAGCCTCCCCCGATACACGGCAGAAATTCCGCAAGATGCTGCGCGAGGGCGAGTTGGATGACAAGGAAGTCGAGCTGGAATTGGTCGATACTGGCAATAGCGGGCTTCCAACGTTCGATATTCCGGGAATGCCGGGTGCGCAGATGGGCATGCTCAATCTCAACGATATGCTGGGCAAGCTCGGCGGGTCGCGCACAAAACCTCGCAAGATGCCGGTGAAAGACAGCTACAAAGTTCTCATTGATGAGGAAAGCGACAAATTGCTCGATGAAGATGCAGTCGTCCGCGACGCTATCAAGCTGGTTGAAAACAACGGCATCGTCTTCCTTGACGAGATTGATAAAATCTGCGCACGCAGTGCTCGGCAAGGCGCGGATATCAGCCGTGAAGGCGTGCAGCGGGACCTGCTGCCGCTGATCGAAGGTACAATTGTCAGCACGAAGTACGGCACGGTGCGCACAGATCATATCCTGTTTGTCGCCTCTGGCGCCTTCCATATCGCCAAGCCATCTGACCTGCTGCCGGAGTTGCAGGGGCGGCTGCCAATCCGGGTTGAACTGCGGGCGCTGACCTAGGATGATTTCAAGCGTATCCTGACCGAGCCGGAAGCCAGCCTGATCAAGCAGTATGTTGCATTGATGGAGACAGAGGACGTACATCTTAACTTCACCGATGACGCAATCGAGTCTATCGCTACCATCTCCGCAGATGTGAACGCCGCGATCGAGAACATCGGTGCACGGCGGCTGCATACGGTGCTGGAACGCGTGCTGGAAGAGATCAGCTTTCAGGCGTCCGACAAGGGCGGCACCGTCGTCAATATCGACAAGGAATATGTCGAAGAGCATCTCGGCGAGTTGGCGACGAATATGGATCTTTCCAAATTCATCCTATAGCCGACAGTTTCAGGCCCCTTTGAAGTTGGCGGAGCGTTTTTCCGCCAGCGCCTGCTTGCCTTCGATAAAATCTTCCGACTGCAGGCATTGAAGCTGGAACTGACGCGCTTTCGCCACATCAAGCTCCCCGCGTGCGATGTCGTTGAGAGTCTCCTTCATCCCGCGAAGGCTGAGCGGGGCGAGACCAGCGATATCCCGTATGAGGGG
>ERZ1740062.1128-NODE-1128-length-11390-cov-14.539038_pt1 | contig 11390 bp, 6 predicted proteins | sample MGYA00581741_ERZ1740062 | MGnify/ENA primary metagenome ERZ1740062 (study PRJEB43018, sample SAMN04849747) | marine metagenome | isolation source: floating plastic debris | place: Pacific Ocean | collected 2008-09-01 | study: EMG produced TPA metagenomics... | reverse complement strand
CAGGATTGTTAATTTCGTGAGCCACACCAGCTACCATTTGTCCCAAACCTGACATTTTTTCAGTTTGGATCAATTGAGCTTGGGTAGATTGTAATTTTTCAAGGGCTTGTTTGAGTTCTTGTTGTTGTTGTTGTATTTCTACCGCTGCTTTTTTGCGGCTAATACCCAGAGATATCTCATTAGCAACAAAGGATAATTCTTGAAGAATAGACGCAGATAATTCTTGACGACTAAACATCGCAATTACCCCCATCAACTGATCGTCAAAAATCAAAGGATAACCTGCAAAACCTACCATTTCTTCTCGTTTTGCCCATTCTTTATCCCCTACAAGGGGATCAGTTTGTACAGAATTCGTCAGATGTGGTTGACGCTCTTGAGCAATTAAACCAATTTTATATTTACCTACAGGTACGCGACCATGAGGTCCGTCAATGTGGGTATACATCCCCGCACTAGCTTGTAACTCCAACATATTTTCTTGGGGATTGAAAATCCAAATACGAGCAAACGCAGCATCTAGATAATCAACCATAATTTGGGTACAAGTATGCAAAATATCCCGTAAACTATCATTGACAACAAGTGTAGAATTAATCGCCGCACGAAAAGCAGATAGTCGTGTTTGTTCCTTAAGAGCTAATTCTGCTTGCTTGCGGTTCGTAATATTAAAAGTAGTACCAACTAAACGATAAATACAATCTTGATTATCCTTGAGGGGATTAATGGTAGTTAACCACCAAGTATCAGTATCATCAAAGTTCAAACATTCTTCATAGGTTATGGCTTTACCAGTTTCGATACAGCTTTGATATCTTTGATGTATTCCTGTACCTTGTACATCTCCAAAAACTTCCTGGGGAGATTTATCGATGACATCTTGATTGCTGGTACCTGTAGCTTTTGCTGTTGCTATATTCCAACTAGCATAATGAAATGTATTATCCTCTAGAATATTAACTACAAATATTAAATGTTCAACACCATCATAAACACTACGTAAAAATTGCTCTTGCTGCTCTAATTCATTTGTATGAATCAGTACTTTACCTGAAAGCGGACGTAGCAAAAGTATCATGCCACCAGCAGCTAATCCACTTAATAGCACTATCGCGATCGCGATGATGATTAATTTCTGATGAATTGATGCATAAAGTTCTTCACTTTCTACCTTAATTACCAATCCCCAGTTGTTAGGAAGAGATTCAAATGCGACAATTTTTGGGTTGAGTAGTGATTTTGAATCAATTAGCAAACCACTCTTTCCTGATGCTGCATTTACTATACCCTGCTTTATCTGATGTGATGATTGGTACTGTGTAGTTGAGGGCAAAAAAAACAATTCTACTTGGTCTTGGTTAACCATGCCGAGAATTATCTCAGCAGTTTTGCCCAGACCGACATTATTTTGTACTATATTTTGCAAACTAAAAGTTTTGAATAAAATTGTGTCAGATCCGGCTTCTTTGCCAACCGAATCCAAAATAGGCTTGGTCACTACCAAGTAAGATTGTCCCTCCAACTGAATGGGAGCGCTAACTACTGCATTTTTGGAGTTAATTGGTAGCTGTGGTTGAAATTGAGATGGAATAGGTAATCCGACCCGAGCAACTAACTCGTTATTCTGAGCAATACGGGTAATTCCAGCCACATCTTGGGATTGATTTAAGGCATCCACTAGGACTCTAGCTATGTTTTGTCCAGCCACTTTTTTACTAATCCTACCCTGGTTGTAATCTAAAAGTGTTTTGCGAGCATAGCTACGACTAGCGATTTGTTCAGCCACATCTTTGGCTCTGGATGAGAATTCCTTAATTGCCAAAGCCCTAGTATGTAGTGCAAAACGGAGATTTTTTTCTTCTTGTTTTCGTAGTTGCTGATAAAAAGGTAAAACACTAATGCTTGCTACAATCAAGCTAATTAGAAAAATGCCTAAGGTTGAGTTTAGTATCAGTAAACGTTGAATTTTTCCGATTCCTTCTATCGGTTGTCGATGCCGCTTATTTGCCATCATTTATTTTATTATTGATTGTATTTAAACATCTTATTTTCGCGCTCCCTTTAACTTTCAAAAAACACATTTTACAACCCTCATATATCAAGGGTTTTAGAATTTATCGAAAAATGTACAAGTTTCATTTGTTGCAAGGTAGAGTTAAATTTTGAATTTTGAATTCCCACCTTGTGGATCGCTCACATTCCACACCAAGCGTTTTTGTCGCATAGTATAATCACTTGGTACCTTTTTAAGCAGGCAAGTACCTTACCTCAATTCAGACTGCACTTCCAGGATGCTGCTATGTTTTCTACAACAATTTGACGCGCGATCGCCAATCCTAAATTAGTACCCTTACCTATTTCTTTAGTCGTACACAAATGGTCAAAGATTGTTTAATGGTTTGATAACCACAGATTTTTGTTCACATTCTCGAACACCACGGTTCGAGAATCATTATAGAGTTGCTCTTTGATGGAATATCCGCAAATACTAACCATACTACCTTTACCCTTAATCTTTCTGAAGTTAGTATTCCCAAGTATCGCAATACCAGCACATTCGAGATGAAAATCTTGATTTTACTTATATTGAAACAAATATTAACACTCAGAAATAGTCTTTTTTATAAGTAATTAAACTAAATTGATGTAGCTTCTTTAATAATATTTGCTAATATTTATCAATAATAACTTGCCAAGAAAAAACCAAAAAAATGGCTCTGTATAAAACAGAACCAGTTAATTATTCAGAGATTCAATACGCTATACCATCAGTATTGCTGTATGAATTATGACAAATATTTTTTAGCGTACCATACCGTGGTCAACACTAGCATCTATTGGTTTGACCAAATATAGCTTCAAGAACTGCCAACCGTTGGAGATATAGTAAGGTAGCTTTTGGAAAATTTGTAGAAACTTAGGAGTACTAGAATTTGCGATCGCTCTTAATTTCTCATTATTAGTTACGCAAGTCTCTAGACGTTCGTAAAATTCGGGTTTGTTTACATCTAACATCACAGGAAAAACTCTACCTGCGGTTTCGTTAGTTTGTTCAATCACGTACTTATCGTAATCCCGTGCATCCAGACCAAGAGAAGCGTAAAAACCTTTACGCTGAACATCATTAAGATACATTGTCCCGAATACTGAAAGTAGGAAGAAACGGCACCACAGACGAGCTTTCCAATCGTTTAAAGTTTGTGGTTGCGCTCTCATGATGGCATCAAAAAAGTCACCATGGCGATTTTCATCCTGACACCAGTTCTCAAACCAACGGAAAATTGGATAAATTCTATCTTCAGGATGAGCTTCTAAATGACGATAAATGGTTATATAGCGCCAATAGCCGATTTTCTCAGAAAGATAAGTAGCGTAGAAAATAAACTTAGGCTTAAAAAATGTATATTTACGGCTTTTAGTCAAAAACCCTAAATCCAGCGACATATTAAAATCAGACATCGCCTTATTTAAAAATCCAGCATGACGAGCTTCATCTCTCGACATTAAGTTGAAGCACTCAGCTAAGACAGGACTCTTATCTTTTAAACGACGACCTAGCTCTTTATATAACAAAAACCCAGAAAATTCCGCAGTACAAGAACGCTCTAGGAACTCAACAAATAATTTACGAGTCTCACCATCTATGTGTTCCCATGACTGAGCGAATTCCTCATCACGGACAAAGTGATGTCGATTATAGTCAACTCGGAACTCTTCGAGAATCGCTTGTAGTTCATCTTCATTAACCGAGATGTCCATTTTTGCCATCTCATCAAAATCGGTCGTGTAAAAGCGGGGGGTTAATAGAGTTTCTTTTGCCGGAACTTTTACTCCCGGACGAATTTCTTCAAAACTTGGTTTTTTTAGGGAATCTACCATGTTGCGATCGCTCTTTTACCTTGTTTAGTGAAATGCCCCCGAAAGTTAAGGATAATTTCCTCGTAGGGTGCAACTGAATTAGAATAATTAGATTTCTATACACAATAGTCTACCAATGGAAACGGGTGAGTATAAATACGATTACGTTAAGAGTTGCAACAATATTCGATTTCAATACCGGAATTTTCAATTTCTAATCGGTATTTATCTTTGATACTAGGCTTTATATCAATCATTGATATCAATTAATTATGCTCCCAGATTAAGTTTAAAAGAAGAAAAACTATTTATTGATAGATCCCCCATTTTTCAACCCCCAAACCTTATGGAAAATAAATATCATGAATATATAGGCATCTGAATATAAATAATTTTGAGGGGAAGTAACAGATATGACTGCTGCAAGAAATGATAGTAATGTAAACCAAAATCTGAAAGTAGAAGAAAATATAAAAACTAAAAATACAGAACGTCTTTTGGTTTCCTATTTACTGTGTGGAGGAGTCTTCTTTGGTTGCGGAGGATTACATCGTCTTTACAACGGCAAAATTGCTACGGGGTTATTATGGATGATAACCGGTGGTATGTTTGGAATCGGACAATTTATAGATGTGTTTCTACTCCCAGATATAGTCTCTCAAAGAGAAATGGAACTCAGACTCAAAGCCGGTTTATCACCCATAGGTGTACCCCAGCAACCAACAGTGGTTGTATCTGAAGTGGTATCTGAAGTCCGCCCTCCCGAAGAAGCATTGCAAGTAAGATTACTTAGAGCTGCTCAGAAGCATGGTGGTAAATTATCCGTTACTAAAGGAGTGATGGAAACAGGAGTCAATTTTCCAGAGGTTGAAAAAACTCTCAATGAAATGATGCAATCTGGTTACATAAATATAGAAAACGACCCCAAAACAGGAGTCGTCATTTATAATTTTTATGAGTTAGCTGATGAGAACTAAATTAATTAACTTAACTAAATTAACTAGTTTCTTCCCAACCACTTTTGACCGTTGAGCCGACGCACAAGTCCAAAAACCATTAGATCGAGGCTCATTCTACGCTCATCAATTAAGAAAGATTCTAGAGTACTAGGTTTTTCCCCTTCGTTACAAGAAAAAGCTTTCTGACCCTTAATATCTTCATCAGGGAAATATAAATTAAAGTGTCGTTTACCCTCATACCAGCTACCTATCACTTGCCAGCATTCTGGAGAACTTTCCAAACCAACAATAGGGAATTTTTGCTTAGCAAAAGATAGATCCAAATCGTCTACACCTTGTTTTTTTATAGCTTCCTGCAAAGCCGGTATATAATGGTTTTGCATGAACTCTTCAAATGGCTTATCTTCAATAGCCGGAGGTTTTTCCTTTTTCGCTGCTGGCTTTTTCGCAGCAGCTTTAGGTTGGGAGTCTTCTACACCTTCTTGTGCAGGCTTGTTTGGTTTTTTTTCTTCTGCCATTACTGATAGTAATCCTTTTATCTAGCTAGTAAAGAAGCGACGCTTCAAAAAAAAGAAGTCTTCCAACCCGCTATACTACTCTGGGACGTTGGTCATCTTCATTTTGACACAGCATTACTCACAAAGCTTGCTAATCCTGTGACTAAATAGTCGAAGTGGGAAATTTTAAATTTTGTTCGTTGAAATTTTGTTCGTTGAAATTTTGTTCGTTGAAAATGTTCCCACAGAGTATACAGGAATTATCCCTAAGGGGGGTGGTCTATTAAAAATTGTAAAAATTGGTAAGAACTACCGCACACCTATCATAACGGTTAATTAGAGGAAGAGGGGGGCGTTAAAGTTAGTCAGGATAAGAATATTTAAGTCTGGAATATAAGTTGTAAATATTGTAGAAAAAAATATCACAAAAAAAGATATACACAATATCTTACAAGTTAATGATTACAAAATCATGAAATTAAGTATTGCAAATGAGAACCTGAAAATAGAATTCTCCTTCTTAGAGCAGCTACTAGCTGCACGTTTACATAAGTTCTGGGAAATTCCTTTTTCTCATATTGAGCAGGTAACAACGAATAAACCACAAACACACTGGAGAGATTTACGTTCTCCTGGAAGCTCTATTCCTGGTTTAATTAGAGCCGGAACTTACTATACAAATAGAGGTAAAGAGTTCTGGTATGTAACCAAAAAACAGAATTACTTAGTAATTGAGTTAAAAGATGAGCCATATAAAAGAATTATATTGACTATTGATGAGAATAGTGGTTGGAAACAACAGCTAAATAATTTCTAACTGATAATTTTAGCTAAAAATCTGTGGGAAATAAAATAGAGATGTTACACTTAACATCCCTATTAGACATCTCCCGCATTAATACATGATCTAAAGAAATTAAATTTAACCTCTTTACAGGAGTTAAAGGTGGCGGATATTTAATTTGTGGGAGGATTTAATAGAGAATTTAAAATTAACCCCCAGCAACAGCAGGAACGATACTTACCTCATCTCCATCCTTGAGAGTCGTCGCTGCTCCATCTAAAAAGCGGATATCTTCGCTATTAACATAAAGATTCAGGAAACGACGTGGTTTACCTTCCTCATCGCATAAACGAGACTTAATACCAGGACAAGCCTGTTCTAAAGAATCAAGCAACTCGCTGATGCTGTTACCACTGCATTCTAAAGTTGCTTGATTGTTGGTAAATTTTTGAAGAGCCGTTGGAACTAAGACTTTAATGCTCATAAGAGTAATATCTACAATAGACGTAACTTAAGTTAAATAAAGAAGCGAAAATTAATAAATAGATTATCAATTTTCGTGAGAGAAAATCAATAATCTTTCGGGAAATCGATATATTTCGGGAAATCGATATATTTAGAGATGGAACAGTTCAAGTCAATTGGTTTGAGGTGAGATACAGAAACATCAGAAGGATGATTTTGTAACAACAAAAACCAATCACAGTAAATGTGGAAATTTATATCCCTAACTGATTACTGACTTCTTTAAACTAATACCTGCTGCCACTCTAGACGCTCTAAAGTACGAGAACGCTCTAAAGCTTTCTCGAAACTATCTAGTTTTGCATCTATTGTCAAAGGTTCACCAACTTCACCCTGTATCGCTTCTTGGGTTTTCAATCCGTTACCTGTGATGTAAACCACGGTTTTCTCTTCTGGATCGATTTTGCCAGCTTCTACTAGTTTCTTCAATACAGCGACGGTTGTACCACCTGCTGTTTCGGTAAATATACCTTCAGTCTCAGCTAGTAACTTAATACCTTCAATAATCTCTGTATCGTTAACAGCTTCTATATTACCGTTTGTTTTCTGTGCTATCTCCACAGCATAAACACCATCTGCCGGATTACCAATAGCTATAGATTTAGCAATAGTATTTGGTTTAACTGGCTCAATAAAATCTCTTCCTTCTTTGAAAGCTTTATATATAGGAGAACATCCTTCCGCTTGTGCTCCACTAAAGCGGACTTTTTTACCTTCAACTAAACCAACTTCTACAAATTCGTTGAAACCTTTATATATCTTAGTAAACAAAGAACCGGAAGCTAGAGGTGCAACTATATGGTCTGGTAGTTCCCATCCTAACTGCTCGGCAACTTCATAACCTAAAGTCTTAGAACCTTCAGAGTAATAAGGGCGTAAATTAATATTTACAAATCCCCAACCATGGGTATTTGCCACTTCAGAGCAAAGGCGGTTAACTTGGTCGTAGTTGCCCTCAACAGCCATTAGTGTAGGACTATAAATTAAGCTGCCCAAGATTTTACCAGCTTCTAAATCAGCAGGAATAAATACACAGCAATCCAAACCCGCATGAGCAGCGATCGCGGCAGTGGAGTTTGCTAAGTTACCAGTACTAGCACAGGAAACAGTAGTAAAGCCAAGTTCTCTGGCACGAGTTAAAGCGACGGAAACCACCCTATCTTTGAAGCTGAGGGTAGGCATATTTACCGCATCATTTTTGATATATAGGTTTTTTAAACCCAAGCGACGTGCTAAACGATGGGAACGCACCAAAGGTGTCATACCAGTTCCCACATCAATTACATCATTACCCTGGACTGGTAAAAACTGACGATAGCGCCAAATCGAGTTTGGTCCAGCTTCTATAGTCTTGCGAGTCACTGTATTTCTCAGTTGACTATAGTCATACTTTACTTCCAAAGGACCAAAACACATTTCACAAACATGACTGGCTTGCAGTTCATATTCGGCACCGCATTCTTTACATTTCAAGGCTTGAAAAGAAGCTTTAGTACTTAATTCTTGATTTGCGATCGCCTGAGTCATAGTTTTTCCTCTGTTTTTCCTCGATGCTCAATTGTCTGATAACTTAACTTTCCGACTGATAGTAGCACGGGTAAAAATACCCGTCAAACAATCCCGACAAAAAATGTCGGGATTAAAAATTTTGTTATTCAGATTTATTCACACATCACTGTCTCGGAAAAAATCCTTGCTGCAATATTTGGAACAAGTAGTCTTTAAATCTTATGAACTTATTTACAGGAGTTACGCAATAAAAATTTGTCCGAAGCGACGGTCACGGAGTATGGGGTGGAGCCGGAGCGGCATGGCTTCCTCTTTAGCTCTGAAAGGGTTGTCGTAGATTAGCAATCTCCGAATTTAATGCGACTGGTCGCTATCGTTTGTCATAACGGACATACTACGCAAATGCAATGAAGTTGCTTTTGTGTAATTAATATATCTACAAATTATTAAAAACAATAAAATTATTAAAATAATTAATGTATGACTGAATATCTAAAAAATTTTCCTGAACAAAATCTAAATCTGATCATAAATATTATATTACTTTTTTATTTGTCCTAAATAAAATTCCTGTATAGACAAGCAAGCATTTTATACAAAATATAAAGTGTTTTTACGCATTTTCAAAACACTTAAATAAACAACTCAAACAAAAGAGTATTTTTCCTACAAAAGTTTTTATGCTAGCAGATAACTTGTTGCGGAAAAACAATGTCTGTTGTACATGTTTATACTGAAGTTTTTACTTTTAAATAGCAGTTATATTCTTTGCATAAACAATGTCTGAATAAGCAAGTGACTAAAGTATTAGGGACAGATTTGAACAGGAATTATACAAGAATCAATAAGAACATTAAGTTATCAAGAATCATGAGGATAGTTGCAATGTTATTGATAAATTGACACTAATCTTGAAAATTTACCTGCTCAATCACCATACTTGGTGCAGTTTTCTTGCGCTTATCCTGACAGATTTATACAAAATTAGTATTATCTCAACTCTCCATACCATTTCTCTATGAAATTGTACTTGATCGTATCTCTGTTTTCCTTAATCTTTCGAGGAACCAAGAATCAAGTACTTTACATTCAGACAGAAGTAGTACCAATAGTTTTCGATATCGTCACATCTAGTAAATAAATTTTTAACACCATGAACCTGAAATCTCAGCCTGCTAAGTCCGCTTGGGTTATTATTGATGCCAACGTAAATGACTATCAGATGCTAGTCAACGGCATTATAGAAGGAGCTAAAATCTTCATTCTGAACCTAAATCGAGATGGGGTTGAACAAATCACTAAGCTCATTCGTTCAGAAGCTTCACCACCTAAGTCACTTCATATCATATCTCACGGATCTCCTGGAACTCTTTACCTAGGGAATAGTCAACTGAGTCTTAGCAATCTCAGACGCTATGCACAAGATTTAAAGTCTTGGCAAATCAGCGACCTGCTTCTTTATGGTTGTAATGTTGCAGCAGGAGATGCAGGTGAAGAGTTTATCGATAAGTTACAGCATCTGACAGCAGCAAATGTAGTTGCATCGCGCCATATTATTGGTAATGGTTACTGGTCTCTCGAAGTAAATCCAACAGGAAGTACAGCATCTATTCCTTTGAATCAGGAAGTTCTGACAGCCTGGAAAGGACAATTAGCAATAAACATCAGTAACCTCGACAATTCATCCTATACTGAGCAGAATCCTGCCATTATTCTAGACAATGATGTAACCTTTTCAGGCGGTACAGACTACCGGGGTGGTTATCTTGAGTTCAACCTGAGTAATGCGACCTCCTCTGATACTCTGAGTTTGGTCACCGACCCTAACCCCTCCACCACCAATGGTGACATTTCTATCGTTGGCAATAAGGTTTATCTTGGTAATGGGACTAATGCAGCAGTTGTTGGCAGTGTAGACTCAACTTTAAACGGTCAAAATGGGCAAAATCTCCGGTTAAATTTCTCTACAGGCTTTCAGAACGGTAACTTTAATATTGGCTCACCAGGTAGTACTGTCATCAATGGATGGACCACCGTCAACCAACAGGTGAAGTTCGGTACCGACACTATTGACGGTTTACCAACACCCAATGACACCACTATTCCTTCACAGGCACCTAATTCCGACCAAAATACCGCCAGTAATCCGGGGACAATGACCTCAGTCCTCGATTCCACACAGAACGATGGGGGTGGTAATTCCGTCCGACTCACAAGTACGGGAATAACTACCCAGGCAGGCTATGATATAGTCCGTGGACCCTATATTTACAGCAATAGTGCGGTTTCCCTGTCAGCTGGGGATCAGGTTTCTTTCGAGTGGCAAGCCCAGGGTGGAGATGATGCCTATGATGTTTATGGCTATATAGTCGATGTCAATACTGGTAACATCGAGACCATCCTAAACGAAACAGGTAACAGTACGTCTGCCTCCACAACTTGGGCAACGGAGACAGTAACTGTCTCCCAAGCAGGTGATTACAAGTTTGTCTTTGTTGCTGGTACTTATGACTTTACCGGTGGTAGAGCTGCAGGTGCACAGCTCTATATCGACGATGTAGTTGTTACCCAGGCAGTCCCACCTTCAACTTTAAACGACAGCCATCTATCCTCCATTGCCCAGAAAGTTCAGTACAGCAACAATTCTGACGTTCCAGACCCATCAAAGACTCTGAATATTTCTGTTGAAAATGGTACTGGTGATACAGCAAACGCCACCTCAACCATCAACATCACACCTGTGGACGACCCAGGTACCATTGGTGGTGATATCTCCGGTAATGGTAATCAGAATACCTCAATTACGGGCACACTGACCGCTACTAATGACCCAGAAGGTCTCACCGATGGCACGATTTTCTCTATCGATTCGGGTAACCAACCTTCCAACGGTAACGCTTCTATTGATCCAGCTACTGGTTTGTGGTCTTATACTTCCGATCCTAACTTCAGTGGTAACGATTCCTTCATTGCGACTATCACCGATGATCAAGGGGGCACTACCACCCAGATTATCAATCTTACCGTCATTGATAATAACCCACCAGCAATACCAACAATTAACACCCCAATAGAAGGTGATAATATTGTTGATCCGACAGAAGCACCTGATGTCTTAGTAGAAGGTACAGCTGAACCCAACAGCACCATTGATGTCACCTTTGATGATGGAGTCAACCCTCCCGTTACTGCTCAAGTTACTACCGACCCCAATGGTGATTGGACCTTAAGTGGAAATGAAGTTGACCTCTCAGGATT
>ERZ1740062.1127-NODE-1127-length-11393-cov-3.926089_pt1 | contig 11393 bp, 9 predicted proteins | sample MGYA00581741_ERZ1740062 | MGnify/ENA primary metagenome ERZ1740062 (study PRJEB43018, sample SAMN04849747) | marine metagenome | isolation source: floating plastic debris | place: Pacific Ocean | collected 2008-09-01 | study: EMG produced TPA metagenomics... | reverse complement strand
ATAAATACTGTCTCTTGATTTTTTTGGGATAATTTATTTCTTGGAAGTCCCTAAAGACAGGAATGTCTTGAAATTTGTCCTGTTGAAAGGAGGCTGTCGGCACCGATTATAAGCTAAATTCTAAATACTAAATTGTAATGGTATATTATTCTGTCTCCGTGATTATCTGTACTGTGAATAGGAATCATTTTTTACAGTATGTTATGGATGCTGTTTCTCGCTGGCAATATTCCTTTCAAGAGTTAATTGTAGTTGTTGGTCCAACATTTGATGATACCGAATTTGTTTTATCAGAATATAAAAGTATTATCGATAAAACTATATTTATTGACCAAAAAAATGTGAGTGCGGCTAGAAATTTAGGCTTGAAAGCAGCATCTGGAGATATCATTTTCTATCTTGATGATGATGTAATTCCACCTGACAATTGGATAGAAAAACATTTACAAATTCATCTGCAACAAGGAGCTAATTGTGGTTGTGTTGGTGGAGCAGTTATCGATAAAACTAAACCATCATTTTCCTTGCAATTTGATTGCGGTGTTAATAGTCTTTTGAGTGAATCTCGACCAGTTTTATCTGCTGATGCACAACACGACTATTTATCAAAGCCTAATTGGTTTCGCAGTATTATGGGTGCCAATGCTTCCTATAAAAGAGAAGCGTTAGTGAAAATCGGCTATTTTGATGAGTTTTTTGAATATTTTCTGGAAGAAACAGATATTTGCTTGCGCTTGCATCAGGCTGGTTATAGGATTTGCAATGTAAATGCACCTGTAGAGCATTACGTGCAACCGAGTCATAACCGTCGCGATCGCCAATATCTCACCTGCTGGTATTCTCTTGCTAAAAATACTACTTACTTTGCTCTCAAGCACGGCTTTCCAAGAATACCTTTACCGATATTCGCTATACGTCTCACCGGGCTGCTTATCTATCGTTGTTTGTTAAGAATTTTACGCCTTAAATTTACTCACAATCTTTCAAATTATTTGTTATTTGAATATATTCAAGATTCTATTGTCGGTGTTCGTCACGGTTGGAAAGCTGGAATTAAGTTATATAATACTCAGTCACGGAAAATTGCAAAAGTCGGAATTAAGCAATCTAAGTTGATGCTTAACGGAGAATAGGAAATGTCATATTTAGTACATCAGCTTTTAGAAAACAGTGCCCAGCAATATCCAGATAAAGATGCTGTCGTCTACAAAGACAACTCCGTAACTTACCGGGAGTTAGATGCAGTTTCCAATCAGTTAGCTTGGATTTTGAGAAATAATAGTATTGAAAAAGGCGATCGCGTGGGTATCTGCCTCAACAAATCAATAGAAGAAATCGTAGCAATTTACGGCATTCTTAAAGCTAGTGCGGTTTATGTTCCCATCGATCCAACATCTCCAGCTCAACGGTTAGCCTTTTTTATTGAAAATTGCAGCATTAAGGCTTTAGTTACTACTAAAAAAATAATTACGAAACTATACCAGGATTATCGCGATACGGTTGATGAATACCTGCAATTTATAATTATTCAAGATACTGATTTAGTATTGACAAAAGCAAAGTTTGCAGTGTAATTAGTGTTGAGTTCAGTGTCCTATAATGCAAGCCAAATTATTGAATTTAATTCGATGTGTCATAGCCACCTAACGCACTTTACAGAGGAGCTACTAAATTTAGTTACTTCCAAAAATCACTCAATTGAAAATTTCAGAAATTAGGAACGAAATTGTCTTTTAAGTAGAAAACAATCAATCATCATTGAGGCTTAGAATAATTAACGGTGAAACACATAATATATGTACCGAAATTTCCATGTAGGGGCTTCGAGCAATTTATGCGTGGTCTCGGAGAATCGGCAGGTGTGACAACAGACGACATAAAATTTTGCTCGAAGGATGGTGACTACAATGATATATATAATCTTAGAGGAGAGGATGTAATTACAATTTGGTATCTCGCTCATTCAAGTCCAGGTTGCAATTCCGTATATGATTTTAGAAATGAGCCAGAGGTAAATAACTCAGAGTGGTGTATGTCCATTCATGATGCAACACAACCATTGTGTACAATTCTAGATACAATTGTTACTAGGCGGGCAGGTATTGAGGGTATAAGTGTTAAGTGTTGGATTTGCTGGAGTTCGTTACCAAAGATTACGGCCAATCAACGCCAAAATGATAATTTGGATTTATTCACAGGTCCTCATCTGGGACGTAGGGCCACGTTCCAAATGCTTAAAGGTCTAACCAATGGCTTGATTCAAAGGTATGCCAAGCTAAACGACCAGAATGATTGCGGCAATTGGCCAGTGGCGAGGAAAATTCATCACAAATTAATGAACTACTCAAACAGATTCAATGGGATTCCTGTTACAGGTTACCCAGGGAACCTATTGAGTGGAAAGCCTGGAGTCAGTGCATTAACGGATCAGCTGAATGCCAATGACCATGCACTATTCATGAGGTGGGGGTGGATTGATCCGTTAGATCAGCGTGAAAATGTACATCCTAATGTGAATATAGATAGCACAAAACAATATCACGGTCGTATGTGCTTGAAAGTACACGCAGAATCATTAGCAAAAACATACGAATAGTTAGCAAGTAAAGGTGGAAATGCCTACCTGACCACTTATTGTGTTGCCAAACAAGTTAACCTTTTCAGTAAAAATTGACCCAACACAATGAGCAATTAGGGTGAGGATCATATCCCCTGCTAATATGCTCGTTTGCTAATGAGTTGGATATTTATCCGCTGAGGGGCAAACTTTTTCCTTTGGCGGATAAACCAGTGTTATTGATAAAAAATTCAAGAAGCAAACAATGAATAAAAATGATGTACCTGAAATTTACGATGAAGATTATGCCCAAAGGTACAATAAGAAATTTATTTTTAGTGATTGCCATGCTGATTTTGAAGAAGCGGTACTTAGAAGTTTGTTAAACGAGCTTGGCAACGAAGCAAAATGGTTAGATGTGGCTTGTGGTACGGGTTACTTCCTGAGTCGCTTTCCTAATATAAAGCGTTGTGGTCTAGATATTTCTCCTGCAATGCTTGATGTTGCTCGAAAAGATAATCCAGAAGTCAGCTTTGTCGAAGGTGACTTTAAGGATAAGTACTTACAGTGGGAAAACCAATGGGATTTGGTTTCTTGTATGTGGTGGGCTTACTCCTATGTGGAATCCTTACCGGAGCTAGAGCGAGTCATCGGGAACCTTGCACGGTGGACATCTGAGCAGGGAATTTTATTTCTTCCAGTTGGTAATCCAGAAGTTGTAACGGTTGGAGAAGTTAGCTTTCCACATACTATTGATGAAATTGGTGTGTATGGTGGGAAAATTAAGCTTGAGGGGATGATTTGGACTTGGGTAGATGAAGACTCTAATAAGCAGCACCTTCATTTAATAGCACCACATCTTGAATATCTATCTTCGTTAGTTAGTCAATATTTTGATCGTGTAGATATCATTGATTACCCATCATTCAAAACAAGGAAAGCAATTATTGCTCGCTGCAAGAAGAAGCAAGCAATATCTGCTATAGGATCGGATCGACCAAATAATCAAAGCAATGCTTTATCTTTGTTTTCCAAATCTACTAGAATCTCCAACTGGTGGAATTATAAAATCCCACCACTTCTAGGGACAGCTTACGCTCTTCTTTTGCTTGGAGACTACACAGTCGCTCAGGCAATAACTACTTTTGCCTCGATAATAATCACCTCCATTGGCGCGGCTGGTTATGGACATTTTATAAATGACATCTGGGACATCGAAGCTGACCGCCAAGCCAACAAACCTAACGCCGCTTCCAAGTTAAAGCCCTGGCAACGCCTCCTTCTGTGCCTCCTCTTTATTACTACCGGATTCGCTGCCCCCCTTCTTACTCACCTCGGCACAGTCCCGAACGCCCTACTCGTTCTTAACTACCTCCTCCCCACTTTTTACTCTGCACCACCCCTCCGCCTCAAAGAACGAGGCATCTGGGGCATCCTCAGCGATGCAGCAGGAGCGCACCTCGTCCCCACTTTATTTGTTGCTGCCACGTTCCTGAGCTTTACGCCAGAAGCATCTCCCAAAATCCTCATCTTTACCGGACTTGCCGCCGCCCATGCTTTCTTCGTTGGGCTACGTGGGATTTTGTTACACCAACTCTGGGATCGTGATAACGACGAAAAATCCGGTACCACCACCTTCGTCAGCCAACGGCAACCTGAAACTGTCCGACGCTGGATCGCTCACTTCGTTTTTCCCATTGAAATCGCCCTGCTCGTTAGCGTTGCGGTCATCTTGTCCCTTTCCAAGCCGTCGCTTATCCCCTTCTTCGTCGCCTACTTCGTGTTCACTGTCGCCAAGCTCAAAGCCACGAAAACACCCCTCGATCCCTCACCCACCGTTAGAAAAAATATTGTTCCTCATGACCTTTACGAAGTCTGGCTCCCCCTCGCCCTCGCGATGTTACTGAGCAGTGGCAATCCGTACTATCTCGTCTTCGTGACACTAACGCTGGTGCTGTTTTTCCCGTCAGTGAAAAATCGGTTGCTCGAAATCGTTAATGTTTTCAAAACTTTCTTGGTAGCAGATAACAGCCCACCCAAGATTGTATCGGAAACGGAGGCAAGATCCGATGACGAGCAAGAGGCAGAGGACACTAATGATGATGAGATGCAAGTGAGCAAAGCAAACGTGAACACCAACATAAAAAACCAGATTGTCACCAATGTCTCGCCGTTGACTCCAGAAATGCAACGCCAGCTAGAAACTGACGGTTACGTCATTATTGAAGACTTTTTAACAACCACCGAACTACAAGACCTACGGGATCTCGTCAGTACCAACCGACTTGCAGACAATACCTGTGATGTCTGGATTTATACGTTGTTGTGTGAAAACGATTCTGGGTTTCGCCAACATCATAACAATCGCCTCAAAACCATCTCTAATGCCAAACTCAACACCCTAATCCCCGGTTATCGAACCGCGTTTTGCACCTGGGCGATTAAATTTCCTAACTCCACCACTAACGCCACCCCCCACCACCTAGATCCGTCGGTCACAGCCGAACCTCATACCCTTGGCTTTGAGATTTGGTGCCCCCTCATTGATGTAGATCCCAGCAACGGTTGTCTTCACGTTGTCAAAGGCAGTCACCACCTCAATACTCAACCTCGCCCCTTCTATTCGCTCTCTTCTTTCCCCTATAACAACGATATCGCCAAACTTCTAACTGACCATAACCTAACTCATAATCTCCTCAAAGCCGGACAAGCTATCCTCTACGACAAGCGCCTGCTCCACGGCGCAACCGCAAATCCTACCGCCACCGAACGAGTCGCCTTCAGCTGCCTGATATGTCCTGAAAGTCAACCCACCCAGTTCGTTTACCGCCCCAACACCGACTCCAAAGCCGTCGAAATTTACGAAGTCCAAGACGACTTTTATAATCGCTACATCTTCGGCGATAAACCCGACGGCAACGGCGTGAAACTCATCGGCACAGAGGATTACACCTACGACCCCATAACCCCCGAAATCATTTCCGAAGTCCTCAAACCACTCCACCAAGAAAGATCAACTAATAATTCCTTAGTTACGACTCAAAATCAAGAAAATTTACAATACATCCAAGAACAAGCTCAAAAAGATAATGAGCAGTTACAAGCGCATCTAGAAGAAGTAAAAACTGAACTGCAAAACACTCAATCCGAACTACAAGCTTCACAAACTGAACTAGCACAATCTCAGTCGGAACTAAAGACCTCTAAAATTCAATTAGCAAAACATAATTCAGATTTACAATATACTCAAACACAATTGAGTCAAAGTCAGTTTCAATTGCAACAAACTCAAACAAAACTAACACAATCCCAATCTCAATTACAAACCACCCAAACTGAATTAGTACAACTCAAAACCTATCTCCAACAAACTCAGGGAGAAGAAGGATTAATCAATTATTATCGCTCTTGCATTGCATCCAATCCCGACGATATTGAACTTTACCATCAGGTATTGACAATTAAGCCAGATGATGGTCAAATCCATTTGCAGCTAGGTAATGCTTTAGTTCGACAAAATCGCTTTGATGATGCGATAGTTTCTTACCAAACAGCACTTCAATTTCATCCAGAGAACTTTGAGATTTACTTAGAACTAGCGAAGACTTTTGAAAAACAAAATCAATACGAGCAGGCTATAACTTCTTATCGTCAAGCGATTGAACTTAATTCAGATAACGCTTTAGCTCATAAATGCTTAGGAGATATTTTAGCTGAAATTGGTCAGCTATCAGAAGCAACTATCTCTTACCGTCGCGCTTTGCAACTTCAAAACATAACTGAAACAGAAAGTAGTGAATTATATAAATGGAATATCTTGGATATTCAATCATTAGACAATGGTTTAGATAGTATTGATTTATTATACACAGATCAGTTAGATGGAATACTCATCAAAAATGTATTTTCAACTAAAGAAATAGAAACAGCAAGAAAACACATTAAAAGCTTATCATCTGAATTTGAACAGACACCCCGTGGAGAAAGACTTGGTTTATCTATAATGGAAGCAAAAAATGACTTAGATGAGTATTTCCAGAAAGCATCTAATTTTAGATTGCAATTAAAAAAAATTTTTGCTAATGAGTTTGAAATAAGAATTTTTAATGTTTTCAACCATCTTCATAGTTTAAAAAATATCAAATTACTTGAGAGGAAAAACGGTGAAATATGTATTCCAGCACAAATAAGAATTTTTCATCCTGGTAAAGGGGGGGTCAAAGCACATATAGGTAATGAAGTATTTGAAAGATGTCAAGTTTATAACCATTTAAAAGAAATAAAAAAAGATGTAGATACACTCAGCTATTTTATTGTTATGGATAAACCAGAAAAAGGTGGAGAACTAGTTCTATACGACTTCCTCAGAGAACAAACCACTTTATCCATGAAACAACATTTTTATAGCTGTCAGCTAGATAATTTTTTAGATAATTTTAGAAAACAGTATATAAGTCCAGAGGTAGGAGATATGGTAATTTTTAATGGTGGACGTATTTGGCATAAAGTAGCCGATTTTGATGGAGATAAAAATCGGATTACTGTAGGAGGTTTTCTAGTTTATTCTCAAGACAATCAGACAATTTACTGTGTTATTTAATCATTTTTAGGAGGGTTAAAACCACTACTTCTACGTGTTATGACAATAGCTTCACGAAGAAAGAAGGAAGTCCCTATGAAAAAATAATTATCACCACCAATTATCTAAGTCGTTAATATTATTTTCCCACGCCCCATGCCCATTGCCCGACTTAGAAGTCAGAGGGAAGAAGTTAGATTTTTAACCTTCTTCCTTCTGACTTTCAATGATAAATCTAAGCAATTTTCTGCTGAACCTCAACCAACTCTAACCACTCATCATCACCAAGTTGTTTGGTTGATTTTTGATATTCTAACTTAGCTTTGTCAAAATTCCTAACATGAACAAATAGGGATAAGGTCGCATAAGCCACTATTTAACTCACATAAGGTATGAGATAGAAAATTTGGCTCTAACTCGAAAAATTCCAAAATTGGGTGTTGAAATCGTTTTAAGAGCATAGAACCTTTAAAAGGTTGAAAAGTCAGAACCTTTTAGGAGTATGCCAAACATCCCCGGAATGGAGTCTCTTTAATTATTATGAGTAATCAAATAGCAGCAATCTCCCAACAGAAAGATTGCGCTGATTTTTGGCTGCTATGGCAAGAGCATCAAAATTATCTTTATCATCGCTGTCTCAAGTGGATGGGTGGAAACCCGATGGAAGCAGAAGACGCTCTGAGTCGAGCGATGCTCAAAGCTTGGGAGAAGGTGCAACAGTATGCGGGGAAAATTACTAATTATAAGGGGTGGTTCACAAAACTGACTCATAATTTATGCGTGGATATTCATCGTCAACGCAGTCGCAGTGCAAATCGAGTTGAGGATATAGAAGGGATTGGGGAGGAACAAGCGCTGGTTTGCTCTGAGGATACGGCACAAATAATTTTAGAGACACAAGAGAAAAATATTCAAATTCGCCGCGCAATTAAGAATTTACCATCTCGGTTGTGCGAGACTTTTATTCTACACTTTTATCAACTATTGTCTTATCAAGAAATAGCCGAACAGCAGGAGATTTCTTACGATAACCTCTGCAAGCGCATTTCTCAAGCGCGGAAGATTTTACGAGAGGAGTTGAGGGAATATTTTATCGGGGAAGATGGGAGGAATAAGCATTTGTCGGTAAGTGAGGAAGTGTCTCAGGGGAGTGGGGGAGTTAGCGAGTGTGTGGTTTCTGTTGCGGTGGAGGAATCGCAGGAGGAGAAGTCGGTTGCTGTTGTGGAGGGTTTTGAGGGGAGGGTGTGTGAATTTTTGATCATGCCAATTTTGGTTTTGATGGAATTTCATGAGACTGGGGAGATGTCTCAAGAGCAGAGTTTTTGGGGAAATCGATGGGGGGAGAATGTGGTACTATCCCGCGCTCCTCCTGATTACATGGTGTGTTGATTTGGGGAAAAGTTATGTTGAAAAAATTCAGCAATTGATGAGTTAAATCGTCCTAAGTATGGAGAGAGTTTATGATTAACCTTCTCTTAGAAAAATAAGCTTTCAGAATTTCGGAAGACTAATGAAAAAGCCACAGAATATAATTACTCTGCTACGACATCTGGTAATCATGACCGTGATTGCAGTAACAATTCTAATTAGCTACCCACAATTCTCTTATGCAGGATTGGTAATACGAGGTGGACAGTGTTCAGCTAAAGCGTTTGAAACAGGTGCGGAGTTTGAAGACCAAGGCTATATCCAAGGATTAAGTGTTAACTACACACATCAGACGAGTGATAAAGGTAGGTACGAAGAATTTCTGGGAGGAATTGGAGGATATGGACAATACTGTGTAGCAGTAGATGATAATCTCACAAAAAAAGGAGTAATAATCACGCCAGAAGCTATTCAGGGCAATCCATTACATGCTAAATTAAAAGGCAAATCTAGAGACATAGCTCTTGCCCTAACAAGATATCCTTAAAACCAACAAAATAGGTGAAAATTAGTAACGGCAAGGAATTGACAAAATAGCGTTCGCCAAAAAATTATTGCTGGTAGGAGAAGAATAATCATTAATAACAAGGAGAAACCGCGAAGCAGTTTCTCTCTGGGTTATAACTTTAAAATTCAGGAATTGACGATTGGAATCGTCTTAAAAGTGGAGAGACCAAAGGAAGAAATAAATCCGATTTCGTCTCTCCACCAAATCAGAATACCAGCAATCAATCTCAGAAACCGAGGAATTAATTATCGCCGAAGAAAAGAGTGATTTTTCACAAGAGAATCACTTTGAAAAACAGGATAATCGCCTTCCTTATGAAGCACCTAAATTAAGGGAACACGGTAAAGTGAACAATGTAACTCAAAGTACTTTAATATTCACTTAAGAGTCTGATGCTAATTTAGGTTTCCCTTAGATAGTAGATATAGGTTAGAGTATTTTTTCTCTAGCTTCAAAAATTCAGGAATTGATTTCTGGATACGTTCTTAACTTACATATAATGGAGAAATAACATGGGGCAAACTTATACCCTAACTGTACAAAATAAGTCTTCTTTTTCCGGACAAGTAATTGTTTATCAAAAAGCACCAGATACAAACGTAAGTCCAAGTGATTTATTCACCTTGGCATGGTTATCCGAAGGAATTGAAGGTAGTCAGGGATCGATTGTTAACTCGGTTGAATTTGACTGGACAATTGATTATGGCTTTGTCTGGTCTAAAAAGGGACAATTAAAACCAGGAGTCAAATTTATAGCTGCTGGAAATACATCTGTTCAAGGTATAAATCCACCCAACGGTAATAAGATTACATTTACTCAAGGGAAGAATAATTATACCTTTGCCGATCAGACTAACGGAGACAAAAATCAGCTTGCTATTGAAATGGATAACTCAGTTATTCAAGATCAAGCTTCTGTAGGAGTATCCATGTCTGGCGCTGGCACTTTTGCTATTGTAGCAAGACCCCGATTTAACGCATGGTTTATTCCTCATCCTACTTACTCTGTAGCGCTAGGCTCTTATCGGCAAGGTGAGGTCATGGATATCGCTCAGTTGTCGGACAAATACGATCTGGAATTTTCTGGTGGCGTAACAGACATAACACTTACTTATAATGCAGATGGTACATGGATTAAAAGCTGAAGTATCTTTTAAAGTGTAAGTAAATCACTTCCATCACTGAGAATAGGCACTAGTCCCAAAAACAAAACATATTAGCTTTTTGAACTAGTGCCATACCTATAATCTTAGGAAAATTGTGTAGATTTTAAATGCTGATGAAACAATTAGGAATATTAGAACTAATAAAAGCAACTGTATTTAATGTAATTTTATTTGCAACTACGCCTGCATGGAGTAATGAGAGATGTTGCGAGCTGATATTTGAAAACCAGTCAACTATAAACAATAATATTTGCGTTTACCAAAATTCTCCAAAGAGTTCTTCTGCTGATGTAATAACTCTGGCATGGTTTTGCCAAGCTTTTCCTCAACACGTACAAGGAGGAACGTCACGAGTAGTTTTCAATTGGACTGAAGACTACGAATTTATTATGTCTGAGTCAGGAAAAATAGGTTCAGCAATTAGTTTTAATGTTTCTCAAATATTGCCTCTCAATTTAAATACTTTGAATACAGTTACACTTGCTAGAAATGATACAGGTAATTATACATTTACAAATCAAAGACAAGGTATCCAGGCAAATATTCTATCTATAGAACAAGACCAAAGTATAATTCCCAGCGAAGTTTTTGTTGGAATTAGTATGGCTGGAAGTAGCATAGCTTTGGTCAAAGCGCTACCTAATTTAAAAACTACATTTGAACTTAACGGCAATCCTATTTACTGGATTGTTGTAGGCAATTATAAAACGGGTCAAGTACTAAATTTAGCTCAAATAGATAACCCGCAAAAAATAGAATTTCAAGGTAACATTAACTCTATGACAGCACTATTACGAAATAACAACACTTGGTGTATTGAAAAAACTGGTCAAAATCATTGTGATCGCTAAGTTTTGTTTTGTGGTAGTTAGTAGGTTGGGTTGAGCGTTTAATACTTTACAGCATAACGGGACTTAGACAAAAAACAACGAGAAAAAAGCCTCAAATCTAGTTAGGGCAAGGGATATACTTCAATACCCGATAAATCGCTCAAATCCAGATATATCAAGAAAATAACCAAATCGACGTAAAAAGGCTGGTATGTATACATTGTACATACGTTCAAATTGACTCGCTTGTGTCACCCACCTTACAAGAAAAATATGACAGTTGCGTAATTCATAAGAAAGTTTAAACCAAACATCACACACCCTC
>ERZ1740062.1126-NODE-1126-length-11401-cov-7.331130_pt1 | contig 11401 bp, 7 predicted proteins | sample MGYA00581741_ERZ1740062 | MGnify/ENA primary metagenome ERZ1740062 (study PRJEB43018, sample SAMN04849747) | marine metagenome | isolation source: floating plastic debris | place: Pacific Ocean | collected 2008-09-01 | study: EMG produced TPA metagenomics... | reverse complement strand
CTTTTTTGCGCCCGAGCGTGCGGGCGACTTTTTTGCGCCCGAGCGTGCGGGCGACACCCGCGCTGCGCAACCCGGGCCCGCCAAATGATATGCCCCGCCGGTACACCGCTCCGGCGGTCTCAGAGATCATGCGCTCCACTGTCCCACCTTGCCACCGCCGCCCGGGGCGGAGCGGTCGGCAAAAGGATGCAATGGATGCTACCACTGATCGGACTAAACCTGACCGGACGCCCGAACGATGCCACCCCTCCTCCGCCCCCCACCGAAACGCTGACGCTGACCGATATCCCCCGCGACAGACTGATCTATGACAGCGCGGCCGCCCTTTCGGGCAGCCATGCGACCGTCGCGCTGTCGGGCACCGGCACACCCGGGGAAACGGTGGAACTGCGCGCGGTCAGCCTCGACGACGCCGGGGCGAGCAGCACCCAATGGACCGCGGTTGCCACGATTGCCGGGGACAGCACCTGGAGCGGGACCCTGTCCGTCGCGCCAAGCACCAGCTGGTTTCGCGCCGAAGCCCGGCTGGCGGCCAGCCCCGCCATCTCAGCCGCAACCGCCAACCGCTTTGGCATCGGCCATGTGTTTGCGCTTTGGGGACAGTCCGAGATCAACCGTCTGATCGGTGCCGCACATGACCATCTGACCCCTACAACGATTGCCGATGACGAGGCCGTGCAGATCGTTTTTCACGACCGCGCGACACCCGGCGCGGGCGGGGTGCTGCATCATTTCGTATCCGATGCCGATCCGCTGACCGCCGCCGTCGCGGCCATGGCCGCAAGCCTGATCGCGGCCGCGCCGGGCGCCAAATTCGCCCTCGCGTTTCAAACCAAAAGCGGCACGAATTTCGACGATCTCTTAAACGACGCCAATGCCACCCGAAGCTTTGCCAACGATCAAGCCGTCCACGATCACATCACCGCAAACGGCACCACAGCGGTCGGCGTCGCCTTGTCGTCTTGGTTTGCCGGGCCGCGCACCTATGCCGGCGATTACGGCGCCGCCTTCCAGGCGATGTCCACGGGCACGGCGCTGGCGGACGGGTCGGCCCTGACGCTGCCCACAACGCTGACCGCCGGCGGCACGGACATCACGCTCGACCACAGCCTTGCCGAACTCTACGACCCTTCCCAGACGGTGATCGCCGTCGGCGGGCCGCACCGGTTCTCGATCACCGGCACCGATCCGGCCACGAGCGAACTGCAGTTGATCGAAACGTGCCGGCTTGCCCAGCGGGCAATGGTGGCCGCCAATACCTCACCCTTCACGATGGTCCTGGCGGGAGAGGCGATGGATTACCTCAACGGCGAGCCGCAGACAAACGGCAGCTACGATCTCAATGGGACGAACTGGGGCGATTTCAGCCACCCCAACCGACACACCGAGGACGGCCAAAACCGCCTGGCCCGCATCTTGGCGCATCACCTGATGCAGGTCGCAGGGATCGAGGCCTGGACTGTGCCGACGCTGGACAACGTCGCCTGGACGACAGACAAAATCACGCTGACCTCCAGCGCCGGCCCGATCACCACCGCCGAGCATGCCGGCGGCGGCGCGGCGCTGGTCGCGGGCTTCGCGCTCAACGGTGCGCCGGTCACAAATGCCACCGTGACCAGCGGCGCAATCGAGATCCCCGGCAGCTTCGACTTCGCCGATAATCTGACCTTCGGACGCCATGGCGGCACCGGGATGACGGATTTTCCGGGTGACTATTTCAACGCGCTCTGGCGCCGTTACCCTTTGGCCGATGTCGGGCTTGCCGATCTAGAAGGGATTGCGCTGCGCCCTTTGCCCGATCTGGCCAACACCCTAAGCGCGCCAGCCAGCTTTGTGGCCGACGGCACGTTCCGCTTCCAAGAACCGGGCGCGATCGGCGCGGGCATCTCGGCGCTGACCTGGTATGCCGATCTGACCGTGACAAGCTCGGCCAGCCAAGCCGATCTTTTCCGGCTGTCGGGAAACAACAACCTGGTGTTGGAGCTTGAGGGGAACAATTCCATCACGGTCGTGGTCAAGGACGAGGCGGGCACCACGCTTTTGAACCAGAACACCGGCAACGGCACCTATGACGACAATCAGCCCTATGAAATCTGGATGAGCGCCGATCTTGCGGGCCAGCAGTTCCGGCTTTGGCTGAACGGCACACCGATCATCGATGCGCCTTTGCCGGCCAACAGCGGCGCGTTCGCGTCGAACCGGACGCTGCTTTTCCTCGGCAGCAACCGGCCTGTGCTTGGCGTCGTCCGGGCGCTGCGGGTTTGGACCGTGCCGATCACGGCCCCGACAGCCCCGACCGCCGCGCCGCACCACGCTGTGACCACCGCCAATCCGCCAGCCGATCCCTGGTATCTGCTGAATTAAAGCGTTTCGCCTTTACCCTAAGACACGCCATCGCCAAAATCCCGAGCGCCGCAGGGTTTTGACGATTCAAGATAAAGGCGAAACGCTATAGAGCAATTTTCGTTTGCATCGGATCGGAAACGCTGCCTCAAGATCAGCAAGGCGCTGATTAGGAATGTTTTTCCGATAACCTGGACTCAATCCGAACGAAAATGCTCTCGCGCCTTCCCGCAGCGCGGCAAAGCCAACAGCGCCGTCTTTTCCGCGTCATCTTGAACGGAAATTGGCCGCGGACCGGGCCGGTTTGGGCGCACAAGCCCCCGCAGGGCCCTAGCCTGCGGCGGAGCGGACGCACAGCGCGTCAGCCCCGCCGCAGGCGGCGCAGGGCGCTGGTCAGAAGACCGGCGAAGATCGTTTCGAACCCGCGCGGCCGGCCGGCCAGCTGCCAGAAAACGAGATGCGCCACAGCGTAAACCGCCGCCCCCAGCCCGGCTTTCAGCCCCAAAGCGAGCAGCGCGGGGCGAAAATCCCGCCCGGCATCCGCCGATATGACAAAAACATCGAACGCCACCACCGCCACCGTCATCGCCCCCGCCGCCAGCGCCGAGCGCGCGCCCACCCGCAGCATCTCACCGATGGTACCGCCAAGCTGCCGCGCCACGATCGGCAGCAAAAGCGCGAGGCCGACAAGCTCTGCCACCACCCCCGCCGCCGCGGCGCCCAGCACGCCATAGCGGCTGACCCCCCACCACAGCACCGGCAGCGCCACCACCATCATGCCCGCCTCCCGCAAGAAGATCAGCCGCGCCATGCCAAGCGCCTGCAAAAGCCCCCGCGCCCCGGCGCCAAGCAGACCGACAGCCATCGCCGGCGCCAGGATCTGCAACACCGGAACGGCCGCGCCCCATTGTGGCCCCGCCAGCACCCGCAAAAGCTCGGGCGCGGTCAGGGCGACGCCGACACCGGCGGGCAACATGCAGCCGAAAACCAGCGCCTGCGCATCCAAATACGCCCGGCGGGTTTGGGCGCGGTCACGCGCGCGATGCGCGATGCCGGCAAAAACCATCCGGTCGATGGGTTGCGTAAACCGCTGAAACAACTGGTTCAGGAGGTTGAGCGCAATGCGATAGGCGCCAAGCGCGCCCAAGCCGAGATACGATCCGACAAAGAGCGCGCCAATGTTTCGGTTCAAAACCGCCGTCAGGCGGTGAGCCATCGTCCAGCCGCCAAAACCCAGACAATCGCGCCAGCGCCGCAGCGAAAAGCCAAGCGTTCCGGGGGTGGCCAGATGGGTCAAACCGGTGCCAAGAACCGCCGCCAAAACCATGCCCGCAAGCATCGCGCGGTAATCGCCGATGGCAAAGGCCAGCGCAATCGCCGTGCCATAGAGCACAACGCGTCCGAACACATCCGCCGCCGCCGCCCAATCGAACCGCAGCTCCCGCGCCAAAAGCGTAAAGCGCGGCGTGCGCAAGCCTTCGACCGCGGCAATCACCGCAAGCCATGTCAAAACCGGCCCAAGCGCGGGCGTCGCCGCCCATGCGGCCAGCGGCGCCGCCGCAACCGCCAGCACGAGGGCGGAGGCAAAACTGGCGAGAACCCCCAAGGTAAACGCCGTGTCGATATGGCTTTGGTCGATCTCCGGCACACGGATCAGCGCATTGGTGAACGCCCGCCCGCCGGTGACCCGCAAGATCTCGGCCCCGATGGTCGCATAGGCGATCAGGCCGAAATCCTCCGGCGCCAAAAGCCGGCCCAGCACCGCAATACTGGCCATCGCCAGCACGCGGCCCAGCACCGACGCAGCCAGCAGCAATCCAGCGCCTTGGGCGAGACGACCGCGGATCGGCGCGCCACGGGGCTTTTGCTCTGTCATCGGGCCATATTCCACCGGCTCAAAAGCGGCTCTGACAAGCCTTTGGCACCAGTCTAGGAGGCAAGTCAGACCGACACCATAGGCGACAGCGCGCTTGATGCTGTGCTTGACGCTGTGCTTGACCCTGTGCTGCGGGCCGGTATGGACACCGCAACAGGGCGTCGGGACGGCACAGCCTTGGGGCGCGCTTTCTAACCGGGAGAGATGACCGTGACAGCACCAAGCCATGGCCGGCGTGGCGCCGCTTTGGCCGCCCAACGGGCCGCCATCCTCGCGGCATGCCTTCTTGCCATCGCCACCATCGCCGCCAGCCCGGCCCTGGCCGGCGACAAAGATCCCCAGCCGGCCGGCCCGGCGCTGACGCGCCCCGTCCCGGCGGCCGACGGCCGGGATCTTTATGTCGCGGCCCAGGCAGCGGCGGGGGGCGACGGCAGCGCCACGCGGCCCTTCGCAACGCTTGCCGCCGCCCTCCCCCATGCCCGGGGGGGCGACCGGATCCGGCTCGCCCCAGGTCACTATCCGCCGTTTCGCCTGCGCAACCGCCGCTTTGACCCGCCCCTTGAGATCGCGGGGCCCAGCGGGTCCGGCAAAGCGCATATCGGGCCGATCGCGCTTAACGGCGTCTCGGGGTTGACCCTGCGCCATCTGCATGTCGCGCCCGGCTCTGCCGATCCATCCCGGCGCGCCCAGGGTCTTTTGGCGATCCGCGACGGCGCGCGCATTGTCGTGGCCGCCTCGACCTTCCGCTCCACGCCGCAGGATCCAAAACGCTGGCGCGCGGCCGACTGGCTGCACCTGGCCTGGAGCGGCATTCGCGCCGAGGGCCGCGAGATCGCGATCACCGGAAACCGGGTCGAGACCGTGCGCCACGGCATCGGCGTCACGGGGCCCGACAACCGCGTTGAAGGCAATCATGTCGATGGCTTTTCCGGCGACGGGCTGCGCGGCAATGGCGACCGGGTTCTGGTGCGGGGCAACCGCGTGGCCAATTGCTATAAGGTCGACGACAACCATGATGACGGGTTTCAGGCCTGGACGCGCGGCCCGAAAGGCCCCGGGGATGGCCGGCTGACGGGCGGGCGGGTCGAGGGCAACGAAATCCTAGAATGGACCGGGCCGCCGCACCCTTTGCGCTGCCGGCTGCAGGGCATTGGCCTGTTCGACGGGATCTATGACGGCTGGACGATTGCGAACAACTTTGTTGCCGTCAGTTCCTGGCATGGCATCTCGCTGCGCGGCGCGCGCGACACGCGGATCCTGCACAACACGGTCGTGAGCGCGGATCTCGGCAACCGCCCCCGGCCCTGGATTTCGATCGGGCCGCACAAACGCACCGAAGACTGGTTTTCGGGCAACATCGTTGCCAACAACATCGCGCCCAATTTCCGCCCGCGCGCGCTTGGCGCGCGGCGCCAGGGTCTTGCGACGGGGCTTGGGATCACGGGTCACGTCAATCTGGTGCTGCCCGACGACGCATCAACCGTCTTCGCCGGCCCCACTCCCGCCCCCAATACCGATCCCGACCCCAATCCCGACCCCGGCGATTATCGCCCGCGTCCCGGCGGGCCCGCGGCGGGCGGCGCCTGGCCCGGGGGCGGTCCAAGCAAGGACGCAAGCGGGCGAAACCGGCCCGCCACGGGCGCCAGCCTCGGCGCGTGGGAGCCCTAGCGCCATCCGACGCCAAAGCCAAACCCGCGACGCCGCCCTGTCACTGTTTCCAGGCGGAAAGGTCGCGGCCCAGCAGCCCCTCCAGGCGCTCAACCTCAGGCACGAATTCCGCGGTGATCGCCGCCGCCAAGGCCGGATCGACGGGGCGTTTGTCCAGCGGTTTGTAAAGCGCCTTTTGCCACAGCGCATAAAGCGGCGCCCGCACGGATTTCGGCAGCACCGCCCGGGCATGGCGGTAGAGCTCAAACCGGTGGATCACGCTGCGCTGCAAAGCCACCAACCCGCGTGAGCGCACGCTGGCGGCCTCGTTGATCGGGGAAAGATCGACCTCCGCGTCAGGCTCAAGACCGAGAAACCGGCAAGCCTCGTCATAGACTGCGGCGGCGTCGGCCCGAAAATCGTCGTAGAGCACGACATGGATCTGGTCGCGCGGGAACACCGCGCAATACCGCGCAAGCTGCGTCGCATAGCGCGCGGTTTCGCGGTAAAACAGACCGTTGACGGCAATCGCGGATTGAGGGATCCGCCGGCCCTGCCGCCGGTCGGTCTCGGCGTCGAGCGCTTGGGCAAAATCGGGGATCTCTTCGGTCAGGCTTTTGAGCGTCTGCTGATGCAGCGACTTCATCATGTCGACCGGTTTGCGCAGCATGACGATGATGCGCGCGGCCGGATTGAAGGCATGGATTTCGGCCGCGGCGGTCGCGCTGGCAAGGTAGAAAACCGAGGCATCCAGCACCACCGGCGCCCCCTGCCCCAGACCCTTGCCACGTTTGACATACGCCGCCCGGTCGATCCGGCCGCCAGGCATTCGGATGTCGAGATCCTGGCCAAAATGGTGGATCTCCTTGGGCAGGGCTGCGATCTCGGGATGTTTGCCAAGATAATGGGCCAACGCGGTGGTCGCGCATTTTGGGGCGCCGACGATGAAGGCGTTGGGAAAGACGGTCTCGGCGGTGGAGCGGGACATGGGGTGGCCTCCGAAAAGCCTGGCACGGGTCACGGATTGAACCTTACGTGGTTCGGGCGCTCTGACCATGACTATAGGGCAAGAGAATGGCAGCGCGGATCCAGGAAGCCGGGGCCCAGAAAGCCGGACCCAGAACACCGGGGCCCAGAACACCGGGGCCCAGAACACCGGGGCCGGGAGGTTCGGGCCCAGCATTGCGGCGGACCGGACGCGGCCGCCGTGAACGGGCGGTCTTAAGCCTCTTGCGCGCCGTCGAGCGATTGCCTTTTTGGCGCCACCAGTGCCTCGATCTCGGACACGGGCTGGGGCATCCGCCAACTGAATTTATGCACCAAGATCGCGCCCGTGGCGATGGCGGCCTCCACCGCCGCGGCCCGCGCAACCGCCTCTTCGGCGTCCAGCCGTGGCTCTGTAGGCTCCTCGGCTTCCAGCTGATGCTGCTTAAGATCTTCGGCTTCCAGCCGATGCTGCTTAAGATCTTCGGCTTCCAGCCGATGCCAGGCCAAATGCGGCGCGAGCGCGCCAAAGCGTGGGGTCCGCGCCCAGGCCCTGCGGGCGGCCCGGTCGGTGGCGACAACCCACTCGAACGCATCATTGTGCCAAAAATAATCCGCCGTCTGCTGACGCCCGGTCCAATAGGCGACGGTTTGACGGTCCCACGCCGCAATCACCGCACCGCCCGGCGCCGAGGCCAAAAACCAATTGCCGATCGTGCGCGAAAGCCCCCCGCCCAAAAAAGCCCGATCGCCCGGGATCCAAGAAAACGCGAAGAACCCCGACTGCCCCGCCACCATCGGCAGCCAAGGGTCAAGCGGGCGGGCGCAAAACGTGGTCGCATCCGCCCAAACCCCACCATGCTCGGCCAAAAGCCGCGTGCGCAGGACATCGGCGTAATGCGCGGGCAGAAGCGTCTTCGGCAACGCCGGCAGCGCAACCGCGCTCGGCGCGGTGGTGGCGTCGAGAACCGTCACCGACCAGCCTGGGTTCATCTCCCGCCAGGATCGGATACAGCGCAAAACAAGCGGGGGCGCCGCGGCCTCTCCCTGGTCCCAGTACATCCAGATCCGTTTTGGGATCGCGTGCGGAAACACCCGCACGGCCCGCTTTGGCGGGTCGCCGAGGGCGCGGCGCACGCGCCGACGCACCCCCCCGGCACGATGCCAAAGCTGTTTGCAGCGGATATAGACAGAAAAAAGCATCATCGACCCTATAGCGTTTCGCCGTTAACTTTAAGCTTCAAAACCCTGCCGCGCCTTCGGCGCTCTCGGGATTTTGGCGATGGCGCATCTCAGATTCACGGCGAAACGCTTTAATCCTGGCGCCATGACCACAATAGGGCGCGCGGGCCGAATGTGCGACGCGGCTTCGCGCCTCGATGTCTGCATGTTTCGCGCGCGAAACATGCAGGCGGGCCAACCTAATCACTCGCCCCCAAACCAGACGCCACCCATGCCGGCAGCCCGCCCACAGCCTCGCCGCCCCTCTCACTGGGGGGCCTCGTCCACCGGCCCGGGCCGGCCGGTTTTTCGCCGTACAAATCCCAAAAACGCCGCCCGGGGGCTGCGCAGCCGGCGCTGGCCCGCGCGGGCCCAGTAGCTGCGCCATTCGGCCTCCAGCGCGTGCACATCCCAGCCCGGCGCCAGCGCCCGCGCGGCCTCCAGCACCTCCGGCGCCAGGGGCGCGCGGCCCGGGGCGGCCCCGGCCCGCGCCGCGACCCGCAGGATGTCGCCCGGCTCCTCGGCCAGCGTGTAGTCCGGCAAAACGTCAGCCACGATCATCTCGCGCAGCATCGCGCGAAAGACCCGCCGGGGCGAGGCGGAGCCCGATTTCTTGTGCAATACCGCGATCGAGACGCGCCAGGCGGGCTGGCGTCCGCAATGCTTGCGCGCCAGCTCGTAAATCCGCCGCTCCAGGGGTTTGCGCAGATCGAAATAGCCCCGGCTCAGCGTCAGCACCGATTTCGCCAGCACCGCGCGGTAAAGCCAATCGGACAGCCGCACCTCCACCGACAGCATCCGGCCCGAGCGGGTGCGGCGCACGATCTCCCAGGCCTCGATCAGCCCGAAGCCGCGCGTCGTCTCGACGGCGCCGGTGCGGATATTGGTGGTGATGCGGGTGCCGGCCAGCCGCTCGAACGCCGCGCGCAGACGGCGATAGGCATCGCCGCTGGTCTCGCGCCCGGTGGCCAGCAGCAGATCATGCGCAGTCAGCCGCAGCGTCGGGCTGACCGCTTGGCCCGCGTTCAGCGCGGCCATCAGCTGACTGACGCAGAAAATCAGGATGTCCTTGTCGTGGATCGTGGCCAGGCCAAGGACGGAGGGGGTGACGCGGATCGTGACGGCGTTGTGGGTGTAGTCGAGCACGCGCCGGTCGGGGCGGGTGGCCAGCGAGAAGACGGGATGCTCCATGGTGGCGAGATCGCCTTTGGGGATCGCGTCGAAGATATCGGCGACAAAAAAATCGGTCTGGATCGGCGGGCCGTCCGGTTTCGGGGCACCGCGCATCAAAAGGTCTGCACTGCTCGGATCCACGTTATGGTTTCGTGGTTTCACTGACACTTAAGGTACGGGGGCGGGGGGGATCGGTCTAGAGCGGGGTTCGGGGGATTGGAGTCGGCCTGTCGGGGGATCGGAGTCAGAAGATCGGGGTTTTAGAGTCGCATCGCTTGGCGCAAGGCCAAAAAAGGCGTTTCTTATCAGCTAGCTATCGGGCCGCTTGGATCGCTGTAACCAAAATAATAACAGATAACTAACAACGACGCTGGCCCGCGGCGCGGATCGAAGGCGAAGCACCACCTTCCCAACCCCTTAAAAAAGCTTAGAAAAAGAAGATCCTGCGGATAATTCTCGCATATGCCACGATTTACGGTATATTGCCAAAAAGCAGGCATATAAAGGCAGGACATGGGCAAGCCTGAGGGCGGCGACAAGCCCCCGTACTTCAACATCGACCCCGAGCGCGCGCTGGCCGAAACCGGCGCCACCGAGACCACGGAAAGCTTCGCCGCCATGGCCGCGGCCTGTGCGGAGGGGCGCGCCGATCTTTTGGCCCGCGGCGTGTCCGAGACCGGAGCGAAGCGGCTGCGGCTCTTCTCGACCTGGGAGATCACCAAGTATCTGATCCCCGTGGCAGCCCCCCATTTTCGCCGCGTCCTGAAAGCCAACCCCGCCCTGCCCCAGGGCCGGCAGGAGGCCGAGGGCGGCGCCAAATGGTTTTCGCTCGACGAAGTGTTGCGGCTGCGCGCGCATTTCGCCTCCGAAGGGTCGAAGGCCAAGGAATACAAACCCTATCGCCCCGCGGGGCTGCCGGCGAAATGCGTGGCGGTGGCCAATTTCAAGGGCGGGGTCGGCAAGACCTCGACCGCGGCGCATCTGGCGATGTCGGCCGCGCTCGACGGCTACCGCGTGCTGGTCGTCGATCTCGACAGCCAGGGGTCGATGACCTCGATCTTCGGCGCGCGGGTGGCGGATGAATGGCAGACCGTCTTTCCGCTGATCGCGCGCCATCACGGGCAATATCTGCAGGAGGAGAACCGCGCCCGCATGGCCCGCGGCGACCCGCCCCAACCCTTGGACGAGACGCTGGCGGCGGCGCTGAAGATCCGCGGCCCCGATCTTGTCCAAAAGACCCATTGGCCCAACATCGATCTGATTGGCGCGCAGCTCAATCTCTATTGGGCCGAGTTTCAGATCCCGGTCTGGCGGATGGCCGGGCGGGGGTGGAAGCTGTGGGACGCGCTGACCGATATCCTGGCCGAGGACGGGATGCTGGAGGCCTATGACCTGGTCTTTTTCGACACCCCGCCGGCGCTGGGATATCTGACCATCAACGGGCTGGCGGCGGCCGACATCCTGCTTGTCCCGCTTGGCGCGAGCTTTCTTGAGTTCGATTCCACGGGGCGGTTTTTCGACATGCTGCACGCCACCTTCGCCTCCATCGAGGAGGGTGAGAACACCGCCGCCCGCGCGCTCGGCCAGCCCGAGATGGCGTTTGAATGGGACGCGGTGCGCGCGGTCATCACCCGCTATGACGGCGCGCAACAGGCCGAACTGGCCGGGCTGATCCAGGCCTATCTCGGCCGCACCCTGTCGCCCCATCGCCAGGATTACACCGCGCTGATCGGCCAGGCGGGAGAGCAGGTGGCCGGCATCTACGAGGCCGATTACCGCGATTTCAACCGCGAGACCTATGTGCGCGGGCGCGAAACCTTCGATGCCACCTATGCCGCCTTCAAGCGGCTTTTGGTGGGCACCTGGCGGCGGGAGGACGCCGGCTGATGGCAAAACGCAAACGTCTGACGGCCCCCGAGAAACGCCCCGAGACCCACGCTGACCCGCGCGCCGCGCCCGATGGGGCGGCCAGCCCTGGGGCCGCGCCAAAGGCCCGCACGCCCTTTGGCGCCGGGGCGCCGCCGATTGCGCAAGTGACCGGCGATGCCGCCGCGCAGGCGGCGCTGGCAGAGGTCGCCGGCGCGCTTTCGGCCGCGCGGGCCGAGGGGCGGCTGATCCAGGCCCTGCCGCTTGAGGCCATCGAGGCCGGGCATCTGG
>ERZ1740062.1125-NODE-1125-length-11406-cov-9.944058_pt1 | contig 11406 bp, 11 predicted proteins | sample MGYA00581741_ERZ1740062 | MGnify/ENA primary metagenome ERZ1740062 (study PRJEB43018, sample SAMN04849747) | marine metagenome | isolation source: floating plastic debris | place: Pacific Ocean | collected 2008-09-01 | study: EMG produced TPA metagenomics... | reverse complement strand
GCTGACCCCCGAAATATACTCAAGCGAGACTCAGGTGGAAGCCCATAGACATAGGCGGAAGACCATAGTCATTGAGCTAATAGGTAATATTTCCCAGAAACTTCTCGTTTCCCATAAAATTTTTACCAGACACACGGAACATTGGTGTTTTGCATCATACATAACCTAAGTGTTCTCTACAATCTACATCAAATTCCCTCAGGTTTCTTGTTTCTCGTAAACAAACTTGGCAACCTCCCTATTATTAACTCAATAGGGCATGCTAATGAATATTCCACAGTACATTATTTTGGAATTCCCAAACACACTGAGTCAATGATAGCATATAAGATTTTGACTGAGTATTTCTGGAAATTCCAGTGAGAAATTGCATTGTGGGAATGCTGTTAACATGCCCTATTTACCTGGGAAGGAACTATATGAAGTTGTTCATCAGGTCGTAGTCTGACCATAGAGCTATGTAGACCATGAGCGAGTCGAGCAGGTAAATCTATATATGAGTGTGTGTAGTGATACATTCCTCTCATAGTGTGACTGTCTTCTGTCGAGTACAGTACTGAGAGCTGTCTTATCAGCTTACTTAGGGTGGAGGTAACTGTGGAAGTAATCTGCTCATGTCCTGAAGTATTTTCTAGAAATAACAATCAAACATCATAATTTTGCATCATAGATTTCAATAAGTAAGCTCATAGTAGAACGCGCTTGCCAAAGTTTCTAATTATCAGAGAAAAAAATGATAATAGGCTAATAGGGTGAAATTATGTTTGAAACTAATATTGGTGAAAGTTTTGTTGGAAGGATTAGAGGTTTTCAAAACTGCCGATGCCGTTAGATGACTTATGGTTTAGATCTGTCTCCTACGCCATCATCTCACTGACAAGACTAGTGCTAATAGACCGAATGGCCACAAATCTCAGTAGACTGTCTGTAACTAGCTGTGCTGGTATAACGCAACTAGCCCTTCACTGCACAATTTATGGTGAATTGTTCAGATGGAGATGACATCATTTGACAACATGTTACATGTTAGAGGCAGATTTTTGAGATGTATATTGCTTACCATGGCGGAGTTTATCAACAGAATTAAGCAGTTCTTTGGTGGAGTTGAGGGCTACAGATTCCAGATCGACATGTGAGAGCCACTGTACCAGATGTCCTTCACTCATATCTAGGTGGTCATCTGGTGCTACAAATGAATATAAAATAAATTTACAATATGTGTCATAACTTGTACATATTATTAAACAGTTGCAAAGTTGTATCACGAGGATGTACACTGATTCATTGGCCTAGTCTGATATAAAATCTTTGATTGGAGAATGTGAGGCCTTTTGCCCACTTCATTACAGAACAGAATATAAAGGTATTCAATATTTTTATTACATCCATGGAATAGAATTATGGGCACGCTTCAATACACCCCTCGCCCCAAAGGGTGAAACTTTCGATTTAAAACCCTGGCATGTAGGTTTGGGGGCCAATCAACCTCCCAATATTAACAGTACTTATAATAAACCAAATAAAACTCATCATCATGGCTCTCGTGATGTTTTTTTGAAAATTGAATTTGAAATACTGCTCAATTTCGAATGACGCTATGAATAAATGCACAGGTGTTATGGGTCATTTAGTAGTTGATCACTTATATGTTTTGAAGGTAAGCCTGATTACGTGTATAGGAGAGTGAAGATTGTAAAAGAGTAACCCTAGAGTATAGATGGAGTAGCATGTAAATAGTGCAATATACAAATCTAGCTCATCGATCAAGGTTTATCCTCTTAATACGCATTGGAGTCGTGATGGAGCAACCCCTAAGCACACAAACTGGGCACGTTAACTACATTCCCACACTGAAATAATGGATGGGACTTCCCAGAATTACTCAGTCAAAATCGTATATACTGTCATTGACTGAGTATAAATGGGAATTCCAAAATGATGCATTGTCGGGTACTATTTTACATGCCTTATTGGATCATCAAACTATGATCTCGGGACAAAATGCCAATGACAAAATGCCATTGCCAAAAACCTCAACACAAACAATGCTCACCCCAACCCCAAAACCTCAAACACATAAATCAGTGGCATTTCAAACATTGGCGTTTTTCCCGTGGCATTCAGACCAAATAACTCAAACTATTGATGCACTAGTCTACATAATAATTACCAGCACAGTCAGCAGTCATCCAGCAGATTATATTACTCTGCCTCTCTCCGTCTCTCACTGAGAATGATCTCCTCATTTTACCCAGTCTCTGTAATCTGTTAGCTGCTAGCACAGCTATAACCAGCTTCCTGAACCTCAGTCTATGTATCACAGATCCACGGGGTGTTGACATGGGCGTCCCGTCTTCAGCAACTAGAGTGCCCAGTAAACTTGAGATCTGGGTTTTGAAAGCTATAAACCTAAAATGACAGACGGCCTATGTTGAAACCAATGCAAACTTCCCTAAACAGTACAGAAGAGTTGTGAGTTACCTTCATTTTAACAGAAGTAAGGGCCATGGTAGTGGCTGTACACCAGCCCTTCACGGAATGCACCGCTATCTTTTCCGTGTGCTGAACACCACCCATCTCACTGTACCTGTTACAGGCAAGCTTGTTGTCATGTGAGCAAATTTGAGAAGTTGAGTATTAGGTCACAATTAGTAGTGAATGGTAAACTGCTCGATGCATGAGAATATAAAAGTGAAAATTGCGATGCAAACCTTCTAGATTGTTGAACTAAAATTGCCCTCTGCTCACAAAGCTGTCTGCTCCTTGCCAGCAAAGGGAAATAACTTCCACTGATAAGTGCCAATGCACAAATCAGAGCTCTTTGCTGTTTTTCCAATAACACGGTCTTTTCCTGAAACTCAAATTTCTCACTCTGTAGAGTTCTGTTAGCCTCGTCAGTTCCCTTCAGTCTGTCCCAAGCGTCATCAGCATCACGCTTTGATTTCTGTACGTACCAAAACAAAAATATGTATTATTATAAGCCTACGGAGTCAAGATCAAGAATCGTATTCTATTTTCCATAAGCTGGTTAGCGCACGACTACGGATGGATTGAGTTGTAGGGATTGTCTAAGCAGGTTCTCACAGTTTAATAGCATTGCAGTGGCTATCCTGATTTTGTGAAAGTAGAGTGATGCAGACACAAGAGTGAGAAGCGCTTCCCTGCTTTGCTGCTGTGTCGGTAATAGTGTAGTGTATGTGCTAAAAACTACGTTAGGTATGCATTAGTGGCACAAGCTATCAACCCCCAACCCACTTGGGTTTGGGGTTGGATAGTCTGCGCCTCTAACACTTGCCCGAAACAGTTTGATCACTTTTACTAGTAATGGTGTGAAATGATGTGAAGTAACGTCATCTAAGAAGCAAAAAAACACTCAAAAAAGTATTGTCGTTTGTGTAAAAGGCTGAAAATTTTGTATACTGATATAATAATCTTATATTCATGGAATCTTAGAAGACAAGCACAATTTCCGAGTACTAATAATAATCACAAAATTATTAAAGGAACCATAATCCTCATGCAGCAATTTAAAGCTCGACCAAAGAAGCAATCAATTCTTGGCTTTAAGATCAGATCAAGGATGCGGTTTCATGCAAGAATTTCATCAAAATGAAGATCATAAGTTTGTACTTTTTCATACGCTAATACTGAGCCATAGCATACAGCGATACATGCATTGAATCTGTCCATATTCGGGTAGGTCTTTAATAGCACAGTTACTGTTAGAAAAAAGCTTGGGTGCAGCAGATTGTAGTGTAAACAATAAACTTGGAAAAAGGTAATAATATCATCAATAACATCTGTAAAATAGCATAGCTATACCTCAAGCTGTTCCTTGTAGATCTGTGAAATGAATGATAGTCTTGATCATACAGTGTATGACAGGACACATACGAAGAAATAAGGTAACAATGGAAATAGGGCATGTTAACGAGTATCCCACAATGCATTATTTCGGCATTTCCAGACACACTCAGTCAAGGTTAGCATATAAGACTCTGACGGAGTATTTCTGGAAATTCCAGTGAAAAAATTGCATTGTGGGAATATTGTGTCCTATTGGACACCCATATCTCACAAAATAGGGCAGCTGTCAGGGTACTGATAAACTTCTTGCTGGAAGAGACGCAACTGGATTTGTGACAAAAGAAGGTGAAATGAGAGTCGACAGCATTTTTACAGGAAGAAGCGACACCATAGTTAATATTCTATATACATGTACATGTATCTATATATTATAGATCCCATAATGCAGTAGTTTGCAAGGAACTATTGCCAAAGCAATCAATCTTTATTCATAAACACTTAAAATGCATCAAACCATCCATTGCTGAAAACAGACCAATAGGGCATGTTGACATTGGGATTATCTTCTCATGTATTGGAAACTCCCAATGATGCTTATACGACACTCGGTCACTCAGTCAAGAGTACAAAAAGATGATTGGTTGATATGGAAAATTAATGAGAAGGTAACTTTCAACATTAACATGCCCTACTAAATAATGAACAAGATTACATGTATGTATCAATAGTTTTGCACCGCAGTCGCCATATAGGCAGTCCTACCTGTTGCCTGTTGACATTTTCACTCATAATACTGTTGTAGTGTTGTTCTAGCCTATCTCGTTCCTCTCTCCACTGTGCATTGTTCTTCTCTACAGCGGCTGACAGCTGTCGATTCATTTCAGTAACATTGGCGCTGTGCTCAGCTCTCAACTCATCCATATACGACTCATTCTTAGATAGAGTGTCATCTAATCTGGCAACCTAGGGATATTAACACAATGTGGCTCAGAATAAGTTAATAAGTTGATTTGCAGAAACTTTGCTAGCCAATGGGGTATCCGGTCTTAATGCCACGGACAAAACACCTGTGTATGAAATACCATTGCATTTTGGGTTTAGGGTTTGAGATGGGCACTTTTTTGAATTGGGGTTTTGGAGGATGGCATTTTGTCCCGAGATGGCTAATGGGGGTAACTCCAATGCTTGCAACATAAAGCTGTACAACAACACCGTGTATACAGAATGCAAACACACAATTGCTCAGTCTTTATTCAAGAACCCTGGTTACAGATAGTCGTACAGCAGTGTCATGGACACACTCCACCATTAACCACCTAAAGTCTAATGGTATCGAGGCACAGAGTAACAGGATGCTATCAAGAAAAGTAGCGGTTGACTTTGTTCAAGTTCATCTAATTTCAAATGTTCCAATTATATAAAAATATTTTATTACAGCAGTATGGTACAGGCTCAGGTAATTTAGCGTAATTTTCATTCACAGCCCTTTGGTTCCGGTTTTTATTTACTGCTACTTTAGATACCAGTAGGCTGTAAAATCTTGGAAATGGAAAACCTAAAAGAACAAATCGAAAGGGATCTATTACAGCACCTTATTCACCGGAAACCTGTTCCAAGGCCATTGACCGGGGGAGAAACTTAGTACAAAATTGAAAATCCTATGGATTCATAGTGGCTCAATTACCCTTTGTCTGAGATGATGGAGTTCATTCATAACAGAAGACAGTCTTTCTGATACAGTCCTGCTCAGCTCATTCCAAGTCATCTTCTCTCTATCCGGGCTCAGATCTCTCAAGGTCACATCAAGGTCAGAGGTGATAAGGTGAAATATACGTTGGAGATAAATCTGCTTCTCATCGATTTCTTTATCGTGCCTGCCCCTCATCTGAAGCATCTGTACAGGATATATAGCAGATACAATCCTAAACTGTTCCACAAGAACAAACCCTAATGCATTGAATCTTGCAAAATGTCAGCCACAGTGCATAGGCCCAGCAAATGGCAGATCAATATCGATAGCCAAAATCATTGCACTACGTTGAAAAAGAAAACTATTCAAATTATTTTCAGTTCTTTATACATCATTATAAATAGTATACTCAAGATTAAAGACATAACTAACCAACCAACCAACCAAACAATCCATCACAACAAATTGTTCTAGCCATATTAGTGGACTATCCTTCCTTCAATAAGATAATGTGCGAAGATAATAACCTACACATGATCATAATGGACAGCTACTCTGTAGCATTACTAGACAGGTTGCTAAATTTGTTTATTAGAACCCGAAAGGATTTCATATATACCTATACATATAATATGAATCATAAAGCAACATCACGTAATCCACAATGCCAAACCACCTATCACCAGGTGATTCTTCAGGTTTCACATATATATTTCCCTGAAACTTCTGGTTTCTGTCCAACCATTCCCTTCACACATGAAAACATTGGGGACTGGTATTGTGCATTACTGAATGACACCTTTATGAGCTATATACAAATCCAGGTTTCTCTCATAAGCAAATTTAGCGACATCTCTATTTACCTCATGTTTGAGTGACTGACACTGAGACTGTAATGTATCATTATGTGATCTGGCTGACTCCAGATCGACCGTCATAGTAGCACAACGAGCCTCGATCTCACTTGAATCACGAGATACTCTGTCTGCTTCCTTACTGGCATCTGTCAGCTTCATCTGACACTCCTGTGGGAAAAATCTATATGTTATGACTAGAACTGATACGATCATAGACCCAGAACACTAAGTGGGGGACAATAGAGACCCGGTAATAGGGAGAGACTCTGTGAAAGTGGTAGAACGGTATGTACATGTATAGGATTCGAATTGAATGTGCTGCATGGAGTATGGTATATGAATGGAGAAAGTGTTTTGGGAAAGTTATTAGGTGACATTTTCTCCACAGTTCTGTATTAATTGTGTACATGCGCATGTATGTTATGGAAGAGGTACGCAATTTCAAAGATGAGGGCAAATGGTGGGTTAATAAAGTGAGTTGATCTCATGTCATGAGCAACAGTGTGATAAGTTCGAGACAGCCAAATCGTCAGCTTTGTATTTGTGCTGTACAAGTACAGGCCTCTTATGTGTTATTAATCAATGCACTGTTGTCATTTCTCCATTATCTCATGTACCCAAAAAATGCCCTACATACTTAGTTGCGTCAGAAACTACGGTAACAACTTGTAGACATGTTAGCGAACACATAATGATGTCATAATGCACTTACATCGAGTTCCTTTTCTTTGCTGTACAGCATCTCCTTGTAGGAAGCTGCTTCTTTAGTCAATGAATCACACTGAGCCTTTGCTTTAGATTTCTGTAAACAAAAAGAAGCAGAAGGTTTGATTGATAATGTTTAGTATATTAGCAGATTACTTCGTAAAATGCATGAAATGTGATTTATAAAAGCATGGAGAGACTTTATAGGGTATATAAGTAATATTACCACAATTTAATCCTGTAAGAATCATCCATATGGTAATACATATAGAGGCAAGGTCGTTGGATCACTTATCACGAAACAGGAAAATTGAATTTACAGGTAGCGTCATACTGCAGTTCAAAGCCTCCACATTATTACCTCTTCAGCTAGAGCTGTGAGACGCTTCTTATATCTTGATACTGTGTTATGCAGAGTATCAAACACGTTCCTAGTCCTATCTGCCGACGCTGTGGTGATTTTATCAACTGAGATTAAAGTTGTCTCTCCTGTTTCACAGGGAAAACCTTGGAATACTGGCTGAAGGTCATTGACGATCTTCTGAGATATTTCTTCCAGGTATTTCTGTGTGTCAAAAAACATAGAGATCGATGTCATCAACCATCATCAACGAGCACAAATATAATTAGGGCTCAAGGCGGTCTGCAGCCAAGGCACAGATGCCGAGCGCCCCCATCGTAATAATATGATCAAATTCTATTCGGTTCCACAATGACGAATTCGATGCATGAGGTCACTTTCAGGTTCGTCCCCTTCCAAGGTAAGCCTTTTCTGGAGACAACCCTGTACCTGGAAGTATGAGCAATAAGCTTTGAAGACACTATATAATAAATTTTCGAGTTACATGTCCAGTTGGTTTGCTGCAGCAATGAACTTCAGTTCATTACTGCAGCAATGTAGAATTATAATAATCGCACCATCAGCGATGTATTGCCTACAAGTAGTGTGTGCCAACCTGATGTTTATGTGAAGCTGCCAGCTCTGTCTTCAGATTATTCAGATGTTCCTGATGAATGTCAAGCTGTCTCTTCAGTTTATTCACTAAATCCCTCTTATCTTCTTTCTCGTAATTCAGCTGTCTCTTGTGGTTGTCAAGTTCATGTTCAGCCCTACAATTACATGCATACAACTCTGATAACAAGATCAACTCAGGGATGTGTGTCTGAAATAATAGGATGATCAAGGCAGAGAGATCTGTGATTTCTGGCAAACATTCAAGGATGATTTGAATGCTTCTTAACTACTCACTTACTTGAATTATACAAATTTTGTGAATGGGCGATTCCCAAATCAAATGATAAATTGTCAGTAAGGTGTGAAACTTAAAAAAACTCTCGCGTATTGGAGAGTGACAAGCTGACATAACTACATACAGAATATAGGTAAAAGCTGGTGTATGCACCATTATGACTGCAGTTCAAGCCTTTGTTGCACTAGCCACGTTTCCAGAGAATAGGCACCACCACCTCGTAAGATTTGCTGCCCAAGCACTCGGAGAGTCAAGTCAAGTACGTACCTAGTAAGAGAGTGCTGACATTCACTGTAATCTCGACATTGTTTACTATATTTCTCCTCTAGATCTGCTAGTTCGCTGCGTAGATTCTCGGCAGTAGAGCGTAACTCCCCACTGATTGACTTCTCATCATTCAACGCACATTCTAGATGTACACACTTAGCCTGGATATAAAAGATGTCTGCTTTTGGAGTTCTATGATCAAATATGGGACCTTTTGATTTGTTTTGTGGATATGTTCCAAATTTGAAATTAGTATTAGTAAATGTGGGAATTTCACAAATAAAATTACTACAGAGATCAATGATGCTGACGCTCTAGATAAATGCTTTGCTACCATATGTGCGAAATGGCCAGACAAATGACAATTAATATAGATTAAAACTAAACAGCTGTGAAGTCACATTCAATTTCCACAGCGGCATTAAAGCTAACTTTCAAACAATCGTACTGTGAAACATTATTGTACCTCTAAAGACTCAAGATTTAAGCTTTGGGTTTCACTAGTTGACCTTTCTCCTTCAAGATTGGATGAGAGGGTCTTACATTCCTCTTGCAGTTTCTGTAACATGAAAAAAAAACATCGTCATTACTCTACATGTTTAGTTAGACATAATTAGTACACACATACTAAGTACAAATGCATAGTTAGACATAGCCATATCAGAAATAAACGGTATGGGATTGACCTAAATGTAACAGATGAGTGTAGGCCTAAACTGGGAATTGTTGTTTTGTTATTTTAATTGAGGGCATAAAATTATAACATAGGTATCTAGGCAATGTTATTGTTGATTGAAATAATTGCTGGAGTGCTTGTTGACAGGACGCTATAATTGTTAGTATTTCAACTGTTGACTAGTTTTTTAAAGGGTCTTAATAGCGTATCATGTAACACATTGAGTCGTAAATTGAATTGATTGTTCAGAGTGGAATTTGCAAAATGTTCAACAGAGCATGCCTGTGGCCAATTCACATGTAGGCAAAGAGAAACGCAGTCGGTATTTCAACAGTGAGCACATGGGCCGCTGAGGTGTAGGGTGAAATACTAGTTTTCTTGATATTTTGTTATTCAGTGTTCTTAACTTTCGACGAATCTTGGGATTCATAGCAACATTTATTAAAGATGTACAAGAACTATAAGGGGGCCACACATTGTATAGCGATCACACAATCATACTATAACTCAATGTTGTTAGCAGCGTAGCCATCACCGGTGGTTTTACAGGGATATGACGAGAAATATTTATGCCTTTTCTATGAAAATCATATGAGCTAATATAATATGCAATGGAATTATTCATGGCCAAAAGGTTCCAAGGAAATACATGAAACTCAGAGAAATATTTTCAAACACTGCATTTCAAATTTCCTGCCTAATTTATCATAGGCTATTTTAAGATTCCCGTACAAATACAGACAGTTGGATAAGATTGTCCCAATGAGTCTTTTTACCTCCTGTGTTTTTCGTTCTCCTTCCCATACAAGCTGATAGCAGCCATAGAAATGCAAGTATATATAGAAACTTGAAATTTATCATATCTATTGAGTCTCAATGATAAACTAATAATCACCTGTAATGTAGTAGCCTGCTCTTCAGTAGTAGTTCTCTGTTGAGCTAGATCTCTCTGCGTGTTATCCAGGTCAGTAGTGGTAGTCTTAAGTTCTGCTTCAGTAGATTCCATTTTCTCAAGCATCTCCTTCAGTGTACTTCAAAATAAAAATATCGACAATCAAAGCATAAAGAAGTCTGAACATCAAAACTCTGAGATCTATCAAAGTCCTCCACGGTTTAATTGGAATGTCAGGTTTTGGTGGGTCTTCAAACCAAAATGTTACAAAACTCATATATCTCCTATACATGTTTTTATAAACTGTGCTTTCCTTCCCTATAAGGCGGACGGCGGGATTTTTTGTAAAACAACTAAAAATGTCATTTACCAAAATGATCATTATCTTACCTTTCTTGCTGCTTGATGAAGTCGGTTAGCTTGCTGTTTTCACTCTTAGCTATCTCAGTTTCTTGCTGTAGCTTGCACACTTGACTGTCTTTGCTCTCCAGCTCCAGCTTGAGTTTGTGAAGCTCCTCTGCTGTCTCTCGTTTAGTAGTAGAGTGCTGCTCCTCTAGTGCTGCTAGTTTAGTCTCAGCCTCAGACAGCCAGCCTGTCAAACAGGGTTACGATAAGGTTACAGTAGACATGCATTCTTAATTCAGTGTTTGGCAATTTGTTTTTCATCCAATGTGACTCTGTTGCACATCTATTGGCCCCCTGCTGTTCCTCCATAGACAGTTAGGATATATATAACATAAACAATATATACATATAACCTACCCTGTTTGTCGTGAAAAAACCTCATTACAAGCTTTGTCATATTACTTTTTTGTGACATCATATCTCAGGTTGAGATACAGTTTGACCATAGTAAAGTGTACAGTGCTCCAAAAATTAAAGACGGTGCGAGACAGAGAACTACAATAGCTTCTTTAATTGCAATACATAAAAAGTAGATACGATGGTGTACTACACAAAATAGTGAATAGGGCGTGTGAACAACATTCCCACAATGCAATTTTCCGCTAGAATTTCCAGAAATACTCAGTCAAAATCACATATGGTATCATTGACTGAGTTAGCCAGGTTCCAAGGCGTCTATTGAAATAAGTTGTAAAATATAGGTATTTGCTATTTGGGTATACTTATCTCGTAAACTACACAGTGCTGTTCCACGACCAGGGAGGTTATTACAACAGCCTTATGGCCTTATAATGCAAGGATTGTAGTTAGTAGGCGCCCCGAGGAGGGGGAGGGAGCGGGGGGGCGGGGGGAGGCGA
>ERZ1740062.1124-NODE-1124-length-11413-cov-16.669660_pt1 | contig 11413 bp, 5 predicted proteins | sample MGYA00581741_ERZ1740062 | MGnify/ENA primary metagenome ERZ1740062 (study PRJEB43018, sample SAMN04849747) | marine metagenome | isolation source: floating plastic debris | place: Pacific Ocean | collected 2008-09-01 | study: EMG produced TPA metagenomics... | reverse complement strand
TGCGATCGCTCGCCATTAGGGAGAAAGTTCTGGGTAAAGAACATCCCCACACTGCAAGTAGTCTGAATAATTTGGCTTTTCTTTACTGGGGGAAAGGAGATATTAACCTTGCTACTGATTATTTCACTCGTGGACTTGCTGTTGAGGAAAAGAATTTACAGTTGATTTATGCTGTGGGTGAAGAATCAAGAAAACAAGATTACGCAAACACTTTTATAGGAGGAACTGATGCTGTTGTTACCCTAGCTCTACAAAAGTCATCTAAAACTCCTCATCTGGGAAAATTAGCTGCAACTACAATACTCCGTCGCAAAGGACGGGTGTTAGATGCAATGACTGACACGGTGCAAACCTTACGTACTCAGTTAGCGGATAATCCGGAAACCAAAAAGTTATTTGATGATTGGTTGGATGTACAGCGACGTTTAGCAAATTTGATATACCAGGGACAGGGTAAGCAAAAATTTGAAGTTTATCGCCAGCAAATCCAAGATTTACAAGCAGAAAAGGAGCGCTTAGAAGCACGGGTGAGCATGAAAAGTGCGGAGTTCCGCAAGGAATTTCAACCGGTGGAATTGGCTGATATCCAAGCTCAGATTCCTCAAAATGGGGCAATGGTGGAAATTGTCCAGTACGATCCATTTAATATTAAAGGTAAAACTAATAGTGAAAAATGGGGTAAACCTCGTTATGCTGCGGTGGTGTTGCGCAGTTCTGGGGAACCTAAATGGGTTGATTTGGGTGACGCTGCAACTATTGATGAGTCGGTTAAGAGTTTCCGTGAGTTATTAAGTGATTCAAATTCTCAAATAGACCGTGGAATTGATGTTGTACCTGATGGGAAAACTTCTAAATTACGACTTCAAGAACTTGCGCGGACTTTGGATAAGCAAGTGATGGCTCCCATTCGTCCTCTACTAGGAGATGCTCGTCACCTGTTGTTATCACCCGATGGACAGTTAAATTTAATACCTTTTGAAGCTCTTAAGGATGAGAAAAATAAATATTTAGTTGAAAAATATGCTTTCTCTTACTTCACAACTGGACGAGATTTACTGCGTTTGGATAATAAATCCCAGAATATCGCAAAGAAAGTCTCGAATCCTGTAGTATTTGCAGATATCGATTATCAACAGCAGGAAACAGTTATTGCATCCGATTCGACAAGAAAAAGGCGTGGTTCCCAAAATAAACGTTCCGTAGACTTTGCTAATTTGACATTTCTCCCTCTTAAAGCTACTTCAGAAGAAGGTAAACAAATCAAAACCATCTTTCCCGACACCAACATAATTACCGGTCAGAAAGCAACGGAAACTGCGATAAAGCAGTTAAAAACACCCAGAATTTTACATTTAGCAACTCACGGTTTCTTCCTCTCGGACAAGGAAATTAAACCAGTTTCTCCAGGGAGAAATCAGTTAAATAATCCATTAAATAATAATCAATTACAAAAACCTCGATATGTAAACTTAGAAAATCCTTTATTACGCTCCGGTCTGGCTTTAGCTGGTGTTAATAATCGTCAAAATAAACAAAGTAAACAAAATCAATATACTGAAGATGGTGTTCTCACAGCTTTAGAAGTCGCGGGATTGAATTTACGAGGAACTAAGTTAGTTGTTCTCTCTGCTTGTGAGACTGGAGTTGGTGATGTGAAGACTGGTGATGGTGTTTATGGTCTGCGTCGTGCTTTGGTAATGGCTGGTTCGCAATCTCAGGTTTTGAGTTTGTGGAAGGTTGCGGATGAGGAAACCAAGGATTTGATGGTGAAGTATTACCGGAAAATTAAAGCAGGTAAGGGTAGACATGAAGCATTACGGGAAGTGCAGTTAGAGTTTATCAACAATCCTAAGTACGAGCATCCTTATTTTTGGGCTAGTTTTATTCCTTCGGGTAATTGGACACAAATGTAGGCAATGTAGGGGTTTAGCATGCTAAACCCCCTATTGGGAGGACGGTTGCGTCCCCCGAACCCCCTCCAAGGTTTTTTTGTTGGTTGGGATGGTTGGATAAGAAGAAGAATTGGGGGATTTTCCCCCAAACCCCCTATTGGGTGGACGAACTGCGTCCCCCAAACCCCCTCCAGATATTAATTTGTTTGTGGGTGGGAGGGGTTTTCTGTTGGTGTTTGTTTGTTGGTTGTGAATTGTATTCTTTGAATTTTTTTCTGGATATGTTTTTGGTTAATTAATAACAATTTGATTAAACAATGCAACAGATGGATTTGTGTAGAGACGTTTCATGAAACGTCTCTATCTTTAAATTTGTTTGAATAAGAAGAGTCGGGAAGAATGTGGGGGATTTCCCCCAGAGTTTGATTGATTGGTGTATGGAATAGGTTTTTGTTTTCGGTTGATATTTTCTGGAGATTTCTAATCATTGAATTTGACACTCCTCGACCTATAAGGTGCGCTCGCGTGAGCGTCCCGCAGGGAGGATTCTTGGTTCATCGAGTTTCCGTAACTGAACAGGACGTATCCAATCCAGCAAGAGGGAATCTCTCCCCAAGCGTATGAGTTCCTGTGTGCCCCACAGTACTTAAACCCAGTTGCAAGATGTTTCGTGCAGCATTAATGTCCCTGTCTGCAACATATCCACAAGTGCAAATATGTGTTCTGGTAGACAAAGATTTTTTAACAATATTTCCGCAATTAGAGCATTTTTGAGAAGTATTATATGGCGGTACTGCGACAGTGACTTTGCCATACTTGTAGCCAAAATACTCTAACCATCTGCGAAAAGTTGACCATCCTGCATCACTAATACTTTTGGAAAGATGACGGTTTTTAACTAACCCTTTCACATTTAAGTCTTCATAAGCTACCAAATCGTTAGATTGGATTAAACGGAGTGCAACTCTCTTTGCAAACTCTTCTCGCTGCCTACTTACTCTCAAATGTTTCCGAGCATATCGCAATCTTGCCCTAATATAGTTACGGGTTTGTGTTGAGTTTTTGCGGAATTTTTTAGACTTTTTGCGATTAGCTCGATTTAGTTGTCTTTCTGCTTTTCGGTAGAATTTAGGGTTTTCTTCTATATCTCCATTACTCTGAGCTAGAAAATATTTGATACCCAAATCCAAACCCACCACCTTATGAGATGGAGCAATTTTTGCTGCATTATCTCGCTTATCTAAAGCAAGGCAAAACTGAACATAATAACCATCTGCTCGTCTAACAATCCGCACTCGTTTGATTTGTTCAGGTTGAAAATAGTTTAAATCTCTTGAACCAATTAACTTGAGCTTACCAATACCTTTTTTATCAGTAAACTCAATATGTTTTCGGTTCTGTGAAAGCTTCCAACCTGATACCTTATACTCTACTGAACGAGTATTTTTTTTGAACTGGGGATAACCCTCTCTTGGTGCGCGTTCCTTGGGTGATTGAAAATCACCAGGGTCGCACCGCTTCTTCCCAGGTTTATTATTCTTGCAATTATCAAAAAATCTATTAATTGCTCTGAGAATTCTCTCTATCCCAACCTGACAAGCATGAGAGTTTAAGGATTTGACAAAATCAAACTCTTCTCTGAGCTTAGTGTTATATCGAAATAGTTCAGTTTTTCCAACACCACGATTATCTATCCAGAATCTTAAAGCCTTGTTTCTGACAAATTGAACTGTCTTTATGGCTTCTTCAATTGCTTGGATTTGATATGGTTTTGGATTAACTTTAAACTCTAAGACAAACACTTTGCTACCGTATGAATCAGTAGCATCATATCATAAATAATTAAAGCCGTGCTAAAACCACGGGGCTTGAGACCCAATTTTTTGGTCAAAACTAAATGGTGGTAGAGTGAAGCTGATATTGTCACCTAGGCTGGCGGTGACAAGGAATTTTTCGTCCCATTCACCCATAACGCTGGTAAATAAGTAAGAGTCAACTTGTTGTGGATTTACTTTCTGTTCTACTAGAATTCCTGTTTGGTCACTGACTCGTAGCTGCAAGTTATCGGGTATGGTATTTGGTACGGGTGCCCCTAAAATTAACATTAAACTCCAGGATAGTGGTTCGTTCTGTGTTGATGAGTTCCAGGTAATTGCATATAATCTTAATGGTGTACCAGCAAGTGAGAAGTCGTTATATCCGCATCTTGCGACTATGGGAATTTCTATACCTTGGGTTTCTAGTTGAGTTTTTATTGTATCAAATTCTTCTAGGGGACTTCTGAAGGTTGTTGCTGGTATAAGACTTGGTAATAATGTCCAGGACAGTTGTTGTCCGATTTCATCTATTTCATCTGTTAACCACCGTCCTATATTGATTGCTGGTTGAGTTGTTAGTTTGATTAAGTCTTGTAGATATTTGCTATATTTATTTATGGATTCGTTATCTGTTTGATTATTTGTTTGATTATCGGTTTGTAATTGGTCTAGCTGTAATTTATATACCCATTCAGCTAATTCGGAATTTGTGATGATTGCTTCTAGTTGTTTTGGACTGAAAACTTCAGATATTTCTGTATCTGGGTCTTGTAATTGTGGGATGATTTTTGGTATGGAAGTAACTAGTTCTTTTTCCATAGCTACTAATCTTTCCTTGCGGTCTGTGGGTATTGCAGGTAAAGATATAGTATTTGGGTCTAGAGCGCGTAAATATAAAAGTAAATTGTTAGGATTGTTATCAAAGCAATCTAAAGGTATTTGATAGTATTTTTCAGTAGTATTTTTTGTAGTATTTACTGTTGATTTTGTGAATCTATTTCCTGAATTATCTCTTAAATTATCTCTTAAATTATAATAGGATATAAACCCTCTGACAATACCACATTCTCGTTCTTCTAAAACTTCTACTAATACATAAAAGTGAGGAACAAATTCAGGTACATCTACGACTATTTTGGATAAAGGGATTTGTTTATCGAATAAACTGGAAATGGTAATTAAACAAATTTTGAAATCACCAACCTGTAGGTTTGTAAAATTAGGTATGAGATTTGTTAAAGATGGTTTTTTAAAGTTAGACTTACCTGTGCTTATTGTGAGAATATCATCTCTCTCATCTAGCCATTTCTCAAATATACAGAGAGATAATCCATTTAAATAAGTTTCCCATTGATGGGAATCATTAGAGATGTGACTACTAATCTCTACGGCTCGATTGATATCATTATCTTCTAGAGAAATAGCTTCGGTTAGTAAAGGTTCAAATTCTAGTGACATTTTCATTTTTACTCAGTATCTATTTGTTGTATTCTTTGTTGTAATAAGTGATTGGCAATTAGTAAGTAGTTATTTCTAAAATTTAAGAATGTAGAAATTATAAATTTTTATTTACCTTTCTCCTTCACTCAATTCTGCGACAACGCTTTTATTTTTCGCGAAGTATAGCTAAGTTAATCGTCCCTCTTCTGGAGTTGTTGACAAAGTTTTTCGGAGAAAGTACTCATCTCCACATTACTTTTGATTGTTGCTGCTTCTGTTTCTGCTTGTGATATAACTCGATCTATTTGTTCATCTAAGGCTTGATGTATTTCTTTTTCTAGATTTACTAAAGCTTCTGGGGTAGAGTAATTTTTGGCAATTTCGATAACTGTTTCTTGTAAACTAATTAAAGTTTCTCTTCTGACATCAGCACGAAAATCTTTTAGCTTAAGCAATCTAGTTACTTCATATTGAGCCTTTAAACCTAGCCGTTCAGCTATTGTACTCATTGATAATCTTTGACAGTGAAATAAATATAGTCCTTGTATGAAAAGATTAGCTTTAGTTATATATTTTTTAGTATTCACATCTTTTTTACTATTTATATCTTTCTTAATAAGCTTTTTAACTCTTGACTCTGTAACTTGATGTAAAGCCTTATCTAAACAGTTTGACATTTGTAAACGATAAGCTTTTAAAAACTCTTGAATGGGATTTGAATCTGAGTCTAATTCTGGGTTTAATTCAGAATCATTAACAGCAATACTTTCTAATAAAGTAGAATTTCCATATATTTCTTTATCTAAAGATTCAGTAGGGAAATAAGCACCACGAACATCAATACGATATTGTCTTAAATACGTGGCTAATGTTTGTAATTGTTCGAGTAATTCATCATTACTCAATCTTGTAAACTTTTGTTTTTCTGTATTTGCTATTAACCTACTTATTCTCTTTAACTGTTCTTTGTTTGGTGGATTGCATTTCCCGCTACTTGCTTTTGTACGTTTTTGTAGTCTGTCCTTGCGATACACCTTATGGTAAGCAGTTAGTAAGATTTGCAATCGCTCAATTTCAAATGTATTCAATGAATGATATTCCCCTAAAATTTTTGGTAATTGATGGGGTTTAGTATCATTGAGAATAGCCCAATCAGTTATTATATATACCCCTTGCTCCAGTAAGAATTTACTTAACTCTCTATTTTGCCTAACTTTCCTACTAGTCCAGCTATTTAAGTTGCTTTTTTGGGAGTCGAAAGTTTCTAAAATCTCTCTGGATAAGCATTGATATTCATTGATTGGCTCTAAACTACCATCATCATCAAGAACATAAGGTAGTAAGTTATATTTAGTAAATCCGTGAAAATCACCAAATTCCTTTGCTAATTTCAAACATGCCAACTCTATCTGCCAAGATATAAAACAGAGCAAACAGCGTTTTGCAAGTAATCTAGATTGATTAGTATTATTTTGATATATTTCTAATAACCTAGTTTGAATCTCTCTCTTTACAAATACTTCAGACTTTTCTACATCTTGAAATAAGTCATTAAAAAAAGTTTTTGCACCTCCTATCTCCTTAAGTTTACGTTGTCCACTTCCATCAATCGTTACCAGAGTCCAATATTTAAAAGTATCCACAACTCTATTCACTGTCAGACTGTTATCATTTACCTCAAAATTAGTAATTGATTTGTCTCCCATAATTTTGTCTGTTACTTATTATTAATTCTGAACTCTAATAGGATATGCATTTTTTTAGTTTTGTATCAAATTCTGGTCACTTACTGAATATTCCACACAGTAGTACATTATTATTTTGTGCGATGTTACCTTCTTCACCTGCTATAAGCGATAGGTAAAGCGTTAACATATGCGATCGCACTACTTCTTAAGCTAATGACTTTTACTTATGACCGAACGGAAGGTGTGAACCTACGACGACCATATAAAAAAGCGGAAATAACGTTTATCTTGTGGAGATAGTTCTTTCAATATTTGAGTATCCTATCCAGGAGGTATAATATAAATATACTATTTCAATATTTTGATTTGCAAAAATGTTGACTAAAGATAGAAAGATAGTAATAAGTTTATTTTGTGGTATCGGTGGCTTTGATTTAGGATTTGAAGCTGCTGGATTTGAAATCGCTGTTGCTATTGATAATGACCCAAAGGTTCTATCTCTCTATCAAAATAACTTTCCTAATACAATAACTTTGTGTAGGGATATTGGAAGTCTTTCTGCATCAGAAATTAAAGAAATTATTACTCGTAAATATCAAGATTGGGATGGAGAAATTGCAGCAGTTATTGGTGGTCCTCCATGTCAAGGTTTTAGCGTTGCAGGAAAACAAAACCTTGATGATGAGCGCAGTCAGTTAATTCTCAAGTTTATCAAGCTGGTGGTTGAGCTTAATCCTTCTATGCTTGTGATGGAAAATGTTCCAGCTATTGAATCTAAGAAATTCTCACACATTACAGGTAATGCAGTCGCTTTAGCGCAAGAACATTACACTATATCTAAATGGTTACTTACAGCCTCTGATTATGGAGTTCCTCAGAAACGTCAAAGAGCTATTTGGGTTGGTTGTTCTGAGAATGTTTCGTTAAATCAAAAGCGATATGAGTACCAGACCAATATATTAGATGAATTAGCTATACCAGATAAAAGCAATCAAAAGTTTACCGTAAAAGATGCAATTTCTGACCTCAGTAATATTCCAATTAATTCTCAAACCGATATCTGGGAGCTTAGTTGCAAAGGAGAATATGCTCGATATTTAGAAGGTGTATTTCATTCTCAATCAGGAAGACAAAAATCTAGCTCAAATATTAGTGGTTTAAGAGCAACCGTACATAAAGTAGAAACTCAACAAAAGTATGCTGCAACTATTCCTGGAGAGAAAGAACCTACAACTTGGTGTTATAAACTTACAGAAGAAGGCTTTTCGCCAACATTGAGGGCTGGAAGTGGTAATAGAACAGCAGCGCGTCCTATTCATTATCAACAACCCAGAGTAATTACGGTTAGGGAAGCTGCTCGCTTACATAGCTATCCTGATTGGTTTGAGTTTGGAGAAAGTAAGCTTGCTGCCCATAAAGCTATTGGAAATAGTGTCCCACCATTACTTGCTTACGCTATTGCACAAACCCTCATTCCATACATAGAACAAAATCATACAGAAGTGGATTTGTCTTCTCTTCGAGACGCTACACGAATAGCGATGGTGCGGAGTAAACGCTCGAAAGCGATCGCTATTTCATCTATTAAAGTTCAGAAGGTAATAAGAGAAAAAATAAAGACCCAATTAAATAAATATTTGTATCTACAATGTCTTCATCCGTTTTCAACAGAAATAATAGAAAAATGCTGTAGCAAAACCTATTTACTTCCTACCAGTAAAATCATCAATAATAGAGCGCCACCTAAAAGCAAAATTATCAATAATGATATTTGAGACGTAAGACATTTTCTAAGAATTTAAAATCCCAGAAAGATGAACTAGAAATCAACATTTTTCTAGTGAGTTATTTACATGGTAATTTTTCCTAGCTTGTAATTAAAACTTGGTAATTTAATACTCTGCTATAAATTACTTGAACTTAGCATTCATTGGTATGAGTCTTGCTTTTCTTAACCTAGAGATTAAGCCAGACAGTCTACTGTTATCTTGAGCGATTTGATTTACAGTTTCTTGAAACTCTTTTAAATTACCTTGATGTTCAGCTAAATCCCTTAATTCCACCAAGTTCGCAACAGCTTTATCGTAAGGCTTTACCTGTTTACGTGCAATATCATTAAATATCTGTTCCCAAACTTCTTCTTTCTTCTTAGCTAATTTTTCTAGTCTCTGGATTTTTGCTTGATGTTTTAACTCTCGTTCCTTTTCAATTCTTTTCTTAGCTTTTTCTTTTGCGATTTCAAGTAGTTGAGATAACTTACGTCTAGAATTTGTATTAGCTTCTAAACCAACTTCTTGCTTACCTGATAATTCTCGTAATTTATAAGTCAACTCTATATTTAAATTAGTTTCACCTTTGAGAAGTCGAGTCAGAAAATCATTCTTTTCCTGGTCATTTAAATTTAAAATCATATGTCCTAAAGACTCCTCTTCCTCCTCTTGAAGATTACTATTCATTGCTGCTGCTGATATTAAGTCAGTATCAATTGCAAAAAAATCAATGAAAGCATTTAATGAACCTGACAGGTCATTTAGATTGGGAGGTACAGGAGGTTCTAATAGGTCTTCTTCATCACAGTATATTGTTGCAGCTTTCAACCATGCAAGATACAAACAACGATAATCCCCACGCATTATACTATCGCGCAGTAATACCATTCCAGACAAGCAACCTTCACCGCTATCTATCCAATCATTCAAATCTTCGTCAAATATGTTTATATCAACAATGATTGATTTAGAAGTGGTTGAAATAGTCATTCCATCTTGTGAACAATAAGATTCCAATTCTTTCGCATTAACCAAAGATTTGGGAAAACGAAACATTAGTTGTCGAGAACCCCAATTAGCCATATACAACATGACATCAAAATATTTCCCTAATACTTCTTGGGGGTCACCACGAAAATCTCCATAATTGTAAACAAATTTTGCTTGGTTTGATGTAACCTCTCCTCTACTGGAAATCTTCTCAATATCAGCTTTTTGTGCAGCAGTTAATGGTTTGTCTAACGCTAGAAATTCATAATATTGATATTCACTCATGACACCCTTTTAGCCTAATTCCCATAAGCACAATATAAAAGGTGATAGATATAATTTCTTATAAGAAAGTTATCAAATAGTTCAATTGATTAATCTTCTACTGCACCCAATGCTTTGAGAGTGGATTTTTCGGTTTCAGTTAAACCTTTGACACCAGTTATATTCATCCGTTCATAAGGGCGATCGCTCTTCAGAGTTTTGAGACACTCACCAGTTTTGATGTTCCAAATTTTGATTGTGCTATCACTACTAGCACTTGCAAGCGTATTATCTTGAGGGCTGAAAGTAGCTGAATTCACCTTACCAGTATGTCCCTTCAAAGTATGTAAGCATTCGCCACTTTTGATATCCCACAATCGCACAGTTTGGTCTGTACTACTACTGGCAATAATATTACCTTGAGGATTAAAAGTAACTAAATTTACCCAACCGCTATGTCCACGTAGAATGTGCAAGCATTCACCATTATTAATATTTCGTAGTTGCACTGTTGGGTTCGTTCCACCAATTGCAAGAGTATCAGCCTGAAGATTAAAGGCAACTGAACTTATCCAATTGGTATGTCCCCGCAAAGTGTATAAGCATTTACCAGTTTTGATATCCCAAAATCGCACCCTATGCTCAGCACCACTACTAGCAATGATATTGCCTTGAGGACTAAAAGCAGCTGAATTTACCCAATTGGTATGTCCCTTTAAGGTATGTAGGCATTTACCACTTTTAATATCCCACAATCGCAATGTTTGATCATTACTGCTACTGACAAGAGTTTGCCTATTTGGGCTGAAAACAACTGAATTTACTCGATTGGTATGTCCCCTAAATATGTATAAACACTCACCACTGCTAATATCCCACAATCGTACTGTTTGGTCTGAACTACCACTAGCAATCATATTATCTTGAAGACTAAAGGCAACTGAATTCACCCAATCAGTATGTCCCTGCAAGGTATGTACGCATTCACCACTGTTAATATCCCATAATTTTACTGTTTGGTCAGCACTACCACTAGCAATGATATTACCTTGAGGACTGAAGGCTACTGAACTTATCTTTTTGATGTTCCCCTGCAAGGTATGTACGCATTCACCATTGTTAATATTCCATAATTTTACTGTTTGGTCAGCACTACCACTAGCAAGGGTTTTTCCATCAGGACTAAAGGCTACCGAACTTATCCAATTAGTATGCCCCTCAAACGTCTGAAGGCATTCACCATTGTTAATATTCCACAATCGTACTTTCTGGTCTCCACGACCACTAGCAATGATACTACCTTGAGGACTGAAGGCTACTGAATTTACCCAATCAGTAAATTCCTCAAATATATGTAGGCATTCACCACTGTTAATATCCCACAATCGCATAGTTTGGTCAGTACTTCCACTGGCGAGAGTTCGCCCATCAGGACTGAATGTAACTGACCTCACTGGATTGGTGTGTCCCTCAAATATATGTAGACACTCACCACTTTGGATATTCCACAATCGTACTGTTTTATCAGCACTACCACTCGCAATGATATTATG
>ERZ1740062.1122-NODE-1122-length-11421-cov-4.827996_pt1 | contig 11421 bp, 6 predicted proteins | sample MGYA00581741_ERZ1740062 | MGnify/ENA primary metagenome ERZ1740062 (study PRJEB43018, sample SAMN04849747) | marine metagenome | isolation source: floating plastic debris | place: Pacific Ocean | collected 2008-09-01 | study: EMG produced TPA metagenomics... | reverse complement strand
TAGTTTTACCATCCGGGCTAAATACCACGCTGCTCACCCAACCTTTATGTCCTGTTAAGGTATGTTTTACTTTTGATGACCACAAATCAGTCGGTTGATTAATTGCGATGTTAATTTTATGTTTGACATAGTTTGGTATCCAATCTTTCCACCAGTAGCTATCTAATGATTGACGTGCTTTAATTGCTTCAAATAATCCATCTCCGTAATCCTCCAAATTAAAAATAGTGTCGGAATTTATAGCTAAATTCTCAAGTTTTTGTCCTGTAGCGCTGATATCGGCTTTTACCCAATTAAATCCAGCAAAACCTGCAACCACCAAACTGAAAATTGAGAAACCAGCAAACCCAAGAACCGTTCTTTTTTGCTTTTGTTTCTCTTCTTTTATCTTCTTATCTTTTGCAGTCAAACTTTCCCGAATAAATTCTGCTTGAGAATCGCTTAAATAATTGCGATATTTCTCATCAAAATACCATTCTTCGGCTTCTCCTAAATTTCCACCTGTTAACAAATAATCTTGATTTCGGTGTTTATTTTCCCATTGAACAACCGTAAACTGTAATCTTTCCTGCCAAATTCGGAAGCGACGATTACTTTTAATCCAATCTCGCAGCATTCCCCATTCTCTAATTAATGCTTCATGGATAATTTCGACAGTTTGCTGTTGAGTACTTTCATCCCAACCAGTCACAATCAAACGTTTATTAGCTAACTCTTCCACCAAATCCCAATTATCTTCCCCAACTTCAGCACGAGTTGCTTTACGTTTAGTATCTTCAGTTCCTTCACCGGGACTAATTAACTGGATAAAAATTCGCTCGGCTTTTTCTTTGTCGTGAGCGGATAAAGGATTAATAATTCCCGAAGCATATTTAGCTAAAGCTTGTTTTAAACCACCAATTTCTTCATAAGCTTGGTGAGTCAGATAACATCTATCGTGTTTTTGCCAAAGCTGGAACAAAGTAAACTCTAATAAAGGTAAACTTCCGGGTTGGTTTCCCAGATCATCAATTAATTTTTTTGTTAAACCCGCTTCTAACTGCACCTTCATTTTTGCTGCTGGTTGTTCAATTACAGCACGCAATTCTTCTTGATTCATGGGAGAAGAATTATAAATTCCCTGCTGTAAAATATCGCTAAAATCACGATTAGAAATTGCATGTCCGTAAAAATCAGCCCTTAAAGTCAGTACTAAACTAAAATTTGGTGCGAACTTGACAGCATTGAGCAATAAATTTAAGAATGGTTGCTGTTGTGAATTTGGAGTTAAAGTATAAAGTTCTTCAAATTGGTCGGCGATTAATATAAACCGTTGCGATGGTAAATTATTATTACTTCTTTCTTGAATATATTCTTGAATAAATCTACATAAAGCTTGTTCATCTTCCTGGAAGTCCACCGCTAATTCTAATTCCTCCAACCTAGAATTACCTTCTCCTTTCCCTCTCCTTAACAAAGAAAGGGTGTCCGTAAGGACGGGTGAGGTTTGATTTTTTAAAGCAACAGCTAAAGCATCAAAAGGATTATTCCCAGGACGAAAAGAGACAATTTGCATACCATCTTCTCGTAACCGAGGAACCAAACCCCCATATACAACCGAAGATTTTCCGCTACCAGAAGCACCAACTATGGGAACCAAAGATTTACTTCTAGCCGCAGCCAATAACTCAGCTACAAACTTTTCTCGACCAAAATAATATTCTGCATCTTCTTCTGTAAAAGCCGATAAACCTTTATAAGGACTATCAGGAAGTTTACCGGTTAATCCTCCCAAATTTTGCCAAGTTGGAGGCTGATTAATTGTGCTTGTACAAATAATCGGTAGCCAATTCAATCCCGGTACTTGATTATTTTTATCCTCATCTAAAATTAGTTCTTTAAGTTGAATTCTGGCTTGTTTTACAGCATTAAATAAAGATTCACCTTGAGAATAAGAACTGAGAAAAAATTCAATAAATTTCTGAGCAACTTTATCAGGTACAGATTCACGCCAAACGATAATATAAGGTAAATTTATTTTTGCTAATTCACAAGCTAAACCCAAACCATCGCAGGAATTAAAGATAGCAATTTGTAAACCTTTTTTGATTGCTGCTTGGAAAGTATTTCTAATTTGTTCTAAACTTAAATCATCATCTTGATTAATTTTAAATCTTCCAGCGGTAGAATTCCCTTCACTGTTACTATGACCGCTATAAAATAAAATATCGCAGGGTTCATTCCACAGCTTTTTTAATTCCTGACGCTTAGGTTGTAGAAGAGGAATAATTTCTGCTCCCCGCTGTTCTAATTTTTCGATTTCTTCTCTATCTCTATCAACCCCTTCTTGAATATCCTCGACATCACCAAATATACTAATAATTCTAATTCTTCTAAATACTTCCCTATCATCACTTTCTGTCCCCGACTTCGAGTCAGCTTCATTCAAACAAAGAGCAGCTTCCAAAGTATAACAACTGGGGAAAAAATCCCATTCTCGCCAAGGAATTTTGTGTAAAGTTTCTGCAATAGTTTCCGACTCAATATTTTGAGTATCGACAACAAAATAAATATCAGAACTTGGTTCTAATTCCCATACCTTCTCCAATTCAGATTTTACCGGAGATAACCATTTATTTAAAAGATTGCGGAGCGTAGAAACACTTTTATCGCATTCCTCACGGTAATAAGCGATATTACTCTCAATTTCAGATTCAGAAATATTAGTTTTCTTTTCTGTATTAAAACCTTTGAGAGCTAATCTTCTTTCCGCTTGGGGATTAACTAAATTATAATAATTACTTTTCCACCAATCATAAGTACTTTGAATTTCTGCAATCGAGTCTAGCTCAAATTCAATTGAATTGGAATTTGAATTTGAATTGGAATTGGGATTGAAATTACTAGTTATATTCGCTGCGACTTTAAATTTACCAGTTGATGATGAGTTAGTATGGCTAAATTTCAAATTTACTAGTATTTGCATCCCTATATCCTTATTATTATGATTCTTTTCTAGTTGTGATTCTGCTTGCGATATTGTTACTTTTTCCAAAATATAAATTTAATCATATCGATAATCATTCATTTTTCGATTCAAATTTTTGATAAAATTCCTCAAAGTCACACTCCTTACAATACTGCTCGGTTAAGGGGAGATCCTCCCTAACCCTCCTTAAAAAGGAGGGAACTAAGCCCCCTTTTCAATGGGGTTTGGGGGATCTAAAAATTTTGTTTAATTCCTTAACCGAGTAATATTGACACTCCTTAATACCAACTGCCTTAATTATTTGAAATATATTATTAAATATATCTACAGATAGATGAATAATATTTTTTTAATTCGCAAAAATAATCCATAAGTATTTGAACTCATAATTGAACCCATAGTTGTTAATAGGTGTGAGGAGAGATAGCTTATTCAATTAAGGTGTGATGAGTCTATCAGAATTAATGTGGTGCAGTATTTTTCATTAGCTTTGACGGGTATTTCCTCAGTCGGAATTAATTCTGCATATACCGTAAACAGACAAAGAAATCCCAGCCCCAACCAGATTTCGGTAAAAGTGTATAGGTAAAAAATTCTGAACCTATATATATTATGTAAACTCAAAAGCTCTGCTCTGACTCAGAGGTGTAAAGGAATACGACTCGCATTTCATCAAATGTGAGTTCAGATGAAATCCCTAGCAATCCTGACTAAAAGCAGCTTTCATCCAAAAGAATATCTAACAAAAATCCAAACCTATATAAGGGATGGTTTGAATCGAGTTTACTTTTCTAATTTGTTTATCAATTGTGCTTTTAGCGCAAATCTCAATATGAGAACCTATGAAATAGAGAATCAGGTGTTTACTAAAGCTGTGGATACAAATACATCAAAATATTGGACAATTTGCATTATTACCAACAGTCTTGATAAAAACGGGAATCCTACTTTATGTCACACAAAGAAACAATCTGAATCTGCGGAAAAGTTCTTTAAAGATAAATTTCCACAAATAAGCATTCAAACGAGTTTATCTAAACAGCAAAATCAATACGTTCAAACAAATTTATGGAATATCTTCCACAATAAAACTCTTGATTTAAAGCAACGTGCTTTAGCTGGACTTTGTTTGAGATGCTATGTATCTCATGGGATTGTAACGGGTTGTCAAGTATTTGCGAATAAGAGTGTTGATAAACTTACTTTATTAGAGAGCTTGCTATCATATGTCCTTAATGATGATGGTAGAACTTTAATCGTTACCAACACCGATAATAGAAATCAATTGATTTTGAAGAAAGATGGTCAAACTCAACCAATAAAAAAAGAAGGAAACTTTTTTAGTGTTGAAATTATCAGCACTTACAAACCAAACATATCTGGGAATAAAAATTCTGAAAGCTTAGAAAACTGGTCTATCAGACTCATCAAGCAAAATAACAACTTGCAACCATTGTTGCTAGAATATGGTGTTTGGACTCCAAGCGATTGGTCGCTATTATGTAAAGAAGTTCCTCAATCTCTTGAGAATAGCTTGCAAAATAGGGGTCGCGATTTTATAAAAGTTTTTCATGAAGTCTACAGAAGAGACAGAAGAAAATATCTTCAAAGAGGAAGTTGTTCGGAACCAACGCAGTCCCAGCTTGAAGAGATGCTGCATCTACTACAGAGTAGAAATATTATACTGAATTCTACCTTAGAATTAACTCAAAAATTTGCAGAGATTGCGGATATATTGCGTCAGGATAAATATTCTCGTAAAACAGGAAGTCCTAAAACCCAATCAATAGATGTAGATAATTCTTCAGAAGATAGTAATGATTATTTTCCTAACACCAATCAACTTAGTAAAGATAGTCTGAACAGCGAAGATGTTGAGGAAAATGAATTGCGAGTGCTATTAAACCAACTACCTCCGGAAGCATTATTTAAAGCGATATCATTAAAAATTCCCGAACGTGTTGAATTCCTAGCATCAAATAAAAGTTACTCTGCTTACGCTCATAGATTTGTCGAAGGATTGCAATTAATCTACCATAAAAATTTTCCTGTAAGTTTAAATGAAATTGCTCAAAAATGGCAAATAAACTGGTCTAAAGCAAGACGTATATTTAGACTTCGCGAGTTAATCGAGAATATTCAAGACAAGACTGTAGAGATTTTTATTAGCAAAATAAAGGATAATGCAGGTCATCTATTTGCGTCAGAAATATCTAGTAATCCAAATAGCATACAAGAAATAGGACAAGAAGTAAGGTCTTTTTTGAATCAAATAATCTTCAAAGAAGCATTTGCAGAAATTACATCTTCAAAAACTCCTGAAAAAAATAGCTCATTTGCTGATGTGTTAAGAAAATATGTTAACCATAAAATAGATGCAGCATGAACAAAGAAGGATTGAGCAAACTGAGAAAAAATAACCCATATTTATTTGGAGAATAAGCTGGTCATGAAATCACTCTTGCACTTACCTAGAAAGTTTGAAGAACAACAATTACCAAGAATAGTTTGGTTAGAACTAGAATACTACCAGAAGGCTAGAAAGATAAGTCAAAATATTGATGGTGAAAAAAATCAATGGCAAGCTTACCTGAATCAACTTGCTTTACTCGGTTTTCAGGAATGGTTACAACAACAAATCCCAGATATCGAAGTGAAGCAAGAAAATGATATTTTTCACTCTAAAAGAACCAATTTGCAGGTTGGTCAATTCAAAATTCAATTGATTACTGTCGATAGTCTTGTAGAAGATTTTGTAACTATTCGTGAAGAAAATATTACATCACCAAAACTTGCGGCTCATTTCTATGTATTGGTTGAGGTTTTAGAAGAAGTAGAGCAAATAAGAATTCATGGAGTAATACGATATGACCAATTATACCAGAATTATAAATCTGCGGCTTTGACGACTACAAATGATATTCTTCATCAGATACGACTTGATGACTTTGATAGTCAAATAAATAATTTATTGTTGTATATTCGTTTCCTGGAAGTCGAAGCTATTCCTTTACCTAGTTATCAACAAAAAGTGGTAAAAGAACTTGTAAATATTGGTCAATGGTGGAGTGGAATTTTTGAAGAGGGTTGGCAATCTATTGAAGATGTTTTAATCCCGCAAAAGCCTAGTTTTGGTTATTTAAAAACTTCAGCATTAAGAACTAAAAAAACATCTGATTTTGCGGTCAAACGAGGTAAAATATTTGATTTTGGGCTTTTGCTAAACGGTCAAAGTTTTGTATTAACAGTTAATATAAAACTTCAAAAAGACGAAGAGATAGGAGTTCTCGTAAAAGTTCATCCTCATGAAAATGAATATTGTTTACCTCAAGATTTAAAATTGAAAGTAACGCTAAATCAAGATAGCAACGATGCGGAAAGTAAAGAAGTAATTGCAAGGGAAAACGATAAAATTATTCAGATAGAATTTAGCGAAGTTCCTCAGAGTTTGTTTAAAGTTGAAAGTATTTACAAAAACGCTGTATTTACTGAAGAATTTGTTTTGTAATTTATACAGTTGCTGGTAAGTAAGATTGCTTTTTAACAATACCAGAAGAAGAATTTTGAGATAATGGGGAAGATAAAAAAATTCTTCCCTATTCCCTATTTTGCCTACGATAAATTTCCCATTTCCATAATATAATCATCCATTACAAAACCATTCCCAATATCCGTCACAGCGGAATCAACAATATTAAATCCAACCTTTTTATAAAAAGCGATACTGTCAGAATTTATTTTATTCACAGTCAGTTGAATAATGGGATTATCAAAACTGGTTTTAATAAAATTCATTGTTTGTTTACCAATACCTTTACCTCGACGGGAATCGAGAACGTATAATTTACTTAAAAATAATTTTTCTCCCTTATCTTTAACTGAAAAGTATCCAGCTTCAAGTTGGTGGTCATAAATAAAATAGTATCGATATCCTTCAGCTATTTGTTGTTTGATGGAATTTTTACTTTGGAATTTATCCAGCATGTAATCAACCTGCTGCTTTCCAATTATTGGTACGTAATGTTGATTCCAAATCTCTTCAGCTAATTTAGCAACTTGTGAAATCGCTTCGGGATTATCGACAATTTTAAATTCAACCATAAAATCTTTACAAGTAGCGTTAAATAAATTGCATTCAAGCAAAAACTTGCAGCAAGATTTTGATAGTACCGCAAGATTTAAATAGTTTTAAGTTTCAATTCTTTATAAATTTTAGTTAACGCTGTTAACTTGCTCTTGAGAGTGTACAAAGACGTAATACTATTACGTCTCCTAACGATTGGGAAGAAAACTAATCCATCATATTTCATAGAACATGCAATACCCAACTTATCAGATTTAACGAAACGAACTACTAACGGGACTTTACTCCCTTCCCGGTAGAAGATTTCCTATGACGTAGGTTGGGTTTCACTCCGTTCAACCCAACCTACAATTTTTAGGTAATCTTAGAGCGGAATGGGAGTAGTCGAATAAGTCAGAATCTTAAAAAACTATATTTAAAGAAGATGAGGTAAAAATGTTGTTGGAAAAAAAGCGTATAAAGAATGAATCCGTAGGTCTTGCTATTCGTAAGGAAAGCAAACAATTTATGCAATTAGCTATTCCTTTAGTCAGCGCTCAAATTACCCAATCTCTCACAGGGTTTTTTGACACAATTATGATGGGTCGATTGGGAGCAGAAACCCTCGCTGCTGGTGGTTTGGCTTCTTTAACTTTCTTTGCTTTATTAAATATTGCGACCGGGATAGTTTCAGCAGTTAGTCCAACTATTGCACAAGCTTATGGTGCAGGACATAAAACAAAGATTGAAAAGTATGCTCGTCAAGGTTTTTGGTTAGTTTTATTGCTGTCAATACCAACTATGTTAGCAATTGGAAAATTAGATTCAATAATGCTGCAATTGGGACAAACAGAAACAACCGTTAATTTAGCTAATATTTATTTAGATATAATTCTGTGGGCTTTTTTCCCAGCTTTAGGTTTTGCAATGCTGCGGAGTGTTCTATCTGGATTGTCCCACACTCGTCCGATAATGTTTATTGTGATTGTGGGGACGTTCTTTAATATTATCGGTAATTATATTTTGGGGTTTGGTAAGTTTGGCTTTCCCCGATTGGAATTAGCTGGTTTAGCTATATCAAGTTCTCTAACTTTCTGGGGAATGTTTATTGCTTTAGTAATTTATATTCTGAAACATCCACAATTGAAAATCTATCGTATTTTTGAGCAGCTGCATAAATTCAAACCCAATATTATTCTGGAATTGAGCAAAATTGGCGTACCAATCGGTATATTTATCGCTTTTGAACTAGGACTATTCACCACAGTTACCTTTCTTATGGGTTCCCTGGGAACAGAAGTATTAGCAGCACATCAAATTGTTTTCCAAACCGTGATAGTCACTTTCATGATTCCTTTGGGAATGTCTTATGCTACAACGGCAAGAGTTGGACAGTGGTTTGGACAAAAAAATCTCAATGGAATAAAGTTATCCACATATATCAGTATTGCTATCGGACTGGGAATTACAATCTTGTTAACAATTCTCATGCTGTTATTTCCCGAATTCATAGTTGGACTTTATCTAGATATTAATGACCCTAGCAATACTGAAATTATAAATTTAGCATTACCAATGTTAACTATTGCCACCTTTTCACAAATCTTAGACGCTATTCAAAAAATTACTTACGGTGCATTACAAGGAATTCAAGATACTCAAGTACCTCTATTATTAAGCGTTCCAGTTTTGTGGGGTATTGGATTAACTAGTGGTTATATTCTCGGATTTGTTTTTGATTGGGGTGGTACTGGTTTGTGGTTGGGACAGTCTATTGGAGTCGGGATTGTTGCGCTATTATTTTTGGCTCGTTTTCGTTATCAAGTCGCACGTCAAAAATACGATTCAAATTAAATCGAAATTAATGCTTTGTCCCATTAGCTTTTGCTCGCTTGAGGGGGTTGCTCTTTTCTTCTTCTAAAAACCCTTCTCTTTAATAAGGTGAAGGGTATTGAAGAGAAAGGTTCGCTCTTATTCCAAAACTATTGCGATATGACAATAATTTAAATTGATTTATTGTTTTGATTTGTATGAAACTATTGCGATGTCGCAATAATTGTTTTTATAATTGATTTACGGTTTCGATTTTAATTAAAACCGTTGCGATAACAAAATAATTAAATTCAAGTAAGATACCTGCTGATTTAATCTAATTCTTTATTAATTAATCGTAAACTTATTACCTTACTTAACAAGCTAGACGTTTTATTTATTACGGAGACATTTTATATCACCTGATATAATCTCGCTTATAATGAGACAATTACTTACTTTTTAGTTATTCGAGTATATATAATTGCTCAAAATTCATTGAGATAAAAATAACGCGATTTTTTCTATATTAGTAATGATTTTATGATATTATTTTCTAAGAGATAATTTTTATAATGGGGAGGTATACCCAAAATAAAAATTTTGCTAATATCTCCATTCTGAAAAATAATTATCTATTTTTTTATTATCCCATATTTTCATCATTTAAAAAAAATTTCAACTTCAACTAGATAAAAATAAAAACACTATTTCTATTTAGTGGTTGTATTGAAATAAGAAAACTATTGCGATATGACAATAATTTTTTCAAATGATTAATCTTCAAGTAGGACAGGGATAATAATAAATCTCTAAGTTGCTCGATATTGCTTGGGTGTAAATCCAGTGAATCGTCGAAAATATTGACCAAAATGGCTGTGGCTGTTGAAACCACATAATAAAGCAACATCAGTCACTGATAAATCTGGATTTTTTAATAAAGATTTTGCTCGTTCAACTCTTTGTTTAATCAGATATTTATTCGGTGAAATTCCCAAAGACTTTTTAAACAAGCGGCTGAAATGATATTGGCTGATTCCGGCTAAATTAGCTAAATCTGATAATTTAATTTCTGAAGCGATATTATCGTTAATATAATCGGTGACTAAAAGTAGCTTGCTATCGCTTAAACCTGCTGAACTTAAATTCAAGCTTGTTTTCTTAACCGAATAATCTCGCAGTAAATTGACAGCTAAAGCATTACTCAAAGATTCGATATAAAGCTTGCTTCCCAAACTGCTTCCTTGATTGAGTTCCGAATACAGCATCATGATAATTTGCTCAACCTGCGGATTGCGATCGCGAAATTTGTGAACTAACTCCAGATTACTCCCGTCAATACCAGTTTGTTGAGCAACTTTTTGTAAAAATTCTGGTTCAATTTGAATTTGTAAGAAATGGTCGTCACCTTCAGCACGATATTCACCTGGGGTACCTGCTGGTGTAATACAAATATCACCCTTGCTGTAAATTCCTACATAGCGCTTTTTTCCTATCACTTGATGAATCCGATGGGGACGAGTTGTCAAACACAAAGTTAAATCATGCTGCTCAAAAGCTGGATAGGAACCTTGGGCAGGTGGTAACAGATATTCTTTGAGAATAATAGATTTCCAGCCTAAATCCTTACTCGAAGCAATTAGTCCTTCATCGGATGAGTAAGCAATTGTTGCTGGTTTAGTTCTGGGAACTGTATTCATGGCTGTTTTTATGGGAATTCCATCCAAATCAAAAACTCGCAGCAAGATTTTGATAGTACGGCAAAATTCAAATAGTTTTAAGTATCAAATCTTTATAAATTGTAATTAATGTTAGTGATTCAGAGCAAGTAAATAATCCATCAGATTCTCTAATTATCAAGATAAACAACATGAAGAGTCTTTTCTAGAGAAAAAGTAAAATTATGATATTGGAATCTCAAACACAAATTAAAAGAATCGCCAGAATTTTAGCGGAGTCTTTTATGGATGACCCCAGTTTTAAATTTACCTATGGCGAAAATGTAAAGAAAATTCAGGCTTTAGATGCTTTTTTTGAGTTATTTGTAAATGATGCAATGCAGCGAGGTGAAATAGTTATTACACCAGAAGACCAAGGAGTTTGTATTTGGTATCCGGAGTCAGTAGAAATTTTCAACAAACAATTTGAACAAATATTAGTTGATGTTGCTTCGACTGTCTATAATTTTGCTGGTGAGGAATCGGGTAAACGCTTCGAGCATCTAATCCAAACTATAGGTGATAAGGAACCTGAAAGAACCCATTGCGAAGTATTTTTTATTGGTTTGAAACCAGAAGCACGGGGAAAAGGAATAGGAAAAAATTTGATAAAACCCGTTCTTGATTACGCTGATAATAAACAGGTTGGTTGTTATCTTGTTTCTTCTAGTTCTCGTAATATCTCATTTTACGAAAGACACGGTTTTGGAAAATATTGTCCAATTAAAATTAGCGATTCGTATTCGATGGCGGGAATGTGGAGAGATTTTGCTTATAACTAAATATCAAATATTCAACTAAAAGCAGTAAATTTATATAGTGGAGAGAGAATACAATGTTAGTAACTAATTTATTTGTGC
>ERZ1740062.1121-NODE-1121-length-11422-cov-3.515176_pt1 | contig 11422 bp, 10 predicted proteins | sample MGYA00581741_ERZ1740062 | MGnify/ENA primary metagenome ERZ1740062 (study PRJEB43018, sample SAMN04849747) | marine metagenome | isolation source: floating plastic debris | place: Pacific Ocean | collected 2008-09-01 | study: EMG produced TPA metagenomics... | reverse complement strand
CTAAGGTGCTGGCTCGAAACTTGGGGATTGGGTCTGAGCCTAGACGCTGTCTACACCGCCTCTCAGTCAATACTCTACCGACATCTAGAACAGTTCATGGAAGAACAAGAAGAATGGATTGCGGCATTGATAGAAGAGGATGCTCAGCACCTACCGATGGAAAAACGCTCCGTGCGATCGCAAACCATCGCTATGCTTTCACAGCTATTTACGACAGACGAATGGAATGAACTAGCCGAAATTGCTGCGCAGGGAATGTCTCAAACTGTCATGCAAATTCAAAGCACAGTATCGAGTAGCCTTCCTATCACTGCCTAAGCAGTCAAGCGATAGGCTTCTGGACAAGATCTACGCTGGCCGCTGAAAATTCTCAGCAGTATGAAATAACAGCTTTTACATCTTGACAGACCATAAAGCCAAATTATTGGTTTTATGGTCTATTGGTTTTATGGTTAACCAAAATCAATACTCTCTGTACTGGTACTGGTTAGCATTCGGAGCAATACGACAATGCTCACGATGAAGCAGCTAACGCGCTGCACAGAAAACTCGCTTAGATTAGCTACTACTTCAAAACGTTGAGGAATAGGCACTCTACCTCAATCATGAGAGGACGCTGAAGAATAGCTGGGTGCTGTCATCCGAAGCTATTCATCTTTTCTCAGATACCCCTTAAGACTTCCTCAGAAGGACAACTCGTATCGCTGGCATTCTGTAAGCAATGAAGCAAATACAATGATTCCTCACAGGAGACCACTCATGAAAAACCTTCTCTTTTCTGCTCTCGCTCTGTCCGCTGCTACTTTAACTTTTGCACCTGTCGCTAACGCCGCTGAAGCACTCCCTTCTAATTCCATTCAGCAACGACGCCTTGAGTTTCTAGAGACACAGACTAAGGCTGTCGACAACATTCAGGAAGCTCGTCTCGAATTTCTTGAGAATCAAACCAAGGCCGTCGAAGATATCCAGGTAACACGCCTCGACTTCCTAGACAGTCAGACTAAGACTATCGAAGATATTCAGAAGGTTCGCTTGATGCACCTCAATACTCAAACCAAAGCCATTGAGGATATTCAGGCAACTCGTCTATCGTTTCTAGAGAACCAGACCAAAGCCGTTGAGAACATCCATGAGACACGCTTGGAAGAAAGAGCACGTCGTAACAAGAGCAGCCATCAGTAAGCATTCAACGCCTCATGCTCTCGGTCTACCGCTGACTGATGAGATGAGGTCATAAGGATACAAGCGCTGAGCTGGTTCGTGCTGGCTTAGCGCTTGTACCTGTCAGGTTTGGATGCCGCTTTCTACACTCTCATGAGGGTTCTATGCTTCATTAGCTGAGGCATCCTTTTCTCTTCGGTTCATTCAACACAGCGCCGCTATGATGACTTCAAGCGCTGTGTTGTGGACCTATAAATTTCTATAGCCGCGTTGCGCTCGACGCTTGGCGATCACACTCAGGAGCGCTCGCCCTTCTTGGTAACTCTGGCAGACATGCTCTAGGCTCTGGCCTCGCTTGGCACGCACTCGGCCCCAGCGACGCAAAACAACCCACTGGCCAAACAAGTTTTGGCGCAGTTCAGACGAGTAATACCTCGTTCCTTTTAGCCAGTCCTGGCGATGCCAATCTTCAACTTGGTAGTTCATCGTCTGCTTTGCTGCTGTCCCTTTGGCTGTGTCAATCCTACTGCTGATCGATTGAAAATGCGATCGCACGTTCAAAGGCCCAAATACTTGAAGTTATTTGGCCTTTGAACGTGCGATCGCAAGCTTTGTCCAGGCATATCGTTCGGCGTAGCTGAAGTACGGCTCCGACGTCGCTAAATTAACGTCCCTTCTTGCGACAGATCAGACGCACCTAGGCAAGAACTGACAGGTGATCGCGCAGCCCAAACAACAGCATTTCAGACAGCAAGAAAAACCACCGATTTTGGGACTACGGCAGCACGAAGATTCAGAACCAGCGAGGGGATTCGCCTGTGTATAGAAGCCGGGAAATTTTGACAGATAAGCTCATCATTTCAGATCCTACCAACGAGGTTTCAGGGGTTCAGACCTTGCCGAGTCTAGATACGTTTCACGCCTAAGCATAAATGATTAGGCGTGAAACCATTGCCAGTAAAGCACTTTAGCCTTATCTGTTAAAATTTCTCCATGTCTAGACAAAGACCTATTGTGGGAAAACCCTTAGAGGAAGAAGAACATGGGCGAGACATTACTGACTATTTTGAAAAGTCTAACCTCTCCAAAAGTCGCTCTGGTTGTTTCAATTTCTTCTTTTTTTCTACTCGTCTTATTGATAATATGGGCATCTTTTCTAAATATCGAAGCCTTTACCCAATTAAACACATCGTCTTTTATTGATTTGGCTATTCAGTTTGTACAAATAGTAGAGACAGATGGAAACGCTGAAATCAAGACTAGTTTTGCGACCCTCCTAGTCATTTGGGTAACCAGTACAAATTTCTTTTTCATAAGTTGTATCTGTCAAGTGCTAGGGTGTTTCTTTTCTTATGTCAAGAGGAAAAAATACATTAGGAAGTTTAAGCGCTGTAGTCTCAGATTATTTATAGAGGATAGAAATGAAGCAATAGATTATCGTGATCAAATACATGCTGAAGTAGACAACGTAATAGAAGCAAGGACAAGGCTGCTTGGCCTATCTGATGGATACAAAGACTTTTTAAAGTTGTTTGAAGGTGGGCGTGTTGCTCTAGTGCCAGATTCTTTTGAAGATAAGATCATCATGAATGATTTAGAACAGTTGGAAATTATTGAAAGGGTTCTGAGTTCTGAAGAATCTTATCAGTTTCAACTAACTTCCAAGTATGCATCTAGTGTCAGACAATATGCTAGCCATAAGTTGACCGTCTATTTATTCGTCAATTTCTTGAAAGCTCTATTGTGCGAAACTGAGGTAATTGCTTACTCTACTCTATGTAAGAATTATTCTCTCTGTTTTGATCTCTTTATACCATTATTATTTCTTACGACAATAGCATCGATAGCCTCTGTGCTAAGATTTCCAGTTCTTATACTTGAGAGGATAGCATTTAGAACTGGGTGAAGAACTATCAGGAGTTTGAGTAGGCTGCGTTTGCAGCGCCATTTGATGAAAGTAAGAGCAATGACCTCAGTCACTGGGCCGCAGTGAAGGTCTTTGAGTAGTAATGGATGCTGTTGGCGAAATCGAAATAGACACTCAAGCACATAGCCTGAGCGCAGCGAATCGAGAAGTTCAAGTTTTCGCATGAGGAACGCCGTCGAGCCATCGCACTATCCGCACGATATTCATCGCCGCTGCTGTTAGCAGATGTTGTGAATGTGTTTTCCCCCTGAGCGAGATACGCGCGAAACCGCTCACCTCGGGCTGAAAGGGTCGATATATAGGAGTTTCAGATTTAGACACCTGAGTAGTACACATGAGTGAACTATTGAAGCCACGGTTTACAGCTACAGAGAATTAGTAAAACTCTGCGTCTGTGAAACGCGAAGCTCGCAATCAACAGTATGTTTGACATTCTTAGAACTTAGACCTTTCGATACTTGCTGTAGACGCATCTCAAAAGATATCTCAAAACTACTTTCTTGAAAGGTCTAAAGCATTTAAGAACCATAATGTAGAAAGCTTTTAGACATACACCCTCTCCCTCTCTTGAACTGCATTCTGAAGCGTCAGCACCTTATCCGTCTTTTCCCAAGGCAAATCTAGATCATTCCGTCCAAAGTGACCATAAGTCGCCACTTCCTGATAGAAACGACCTCCCCGCTCAGCAGGCACCCCTCTCAGGTTAAATGTCTCACTACTGCCAGCTGGCCGAAGCTCAAAATGCTGATTAACCAAAGCCATCAGCTTGTCATCAGACACCTTACCCGTACCAAACGTCTCAACCAATACACTCGTCGGACGCGCCACACCAATCGCGTAGCTCAGCTGTACCTCGCATTTATCAGCCAAACCAGCTGCCACAATATTCTTTGCTACATACCGGGAAGCATAAGCCGCACTTCTATCCATCTTCGTCGGGTCCTTACCTGAAAAGGCACCACCGCCATGACGAGAATATCCACCATACGTATCCACAATAATCTTGCGCCCCGTCAGGCCAGAGTCTCCCTGCGGCCCACCAATCACAAACTTACCCGTCGGATTCACCAGAAAGCGAGTGCTCTCAGAAGGCTGAATATCCAAACCTTCGAAGGCCGGAAGAACGACTGCTCTCCATAAATCCTCTTTAATCTTTGCCTGCACGTCTTCATTGCTTCTCAAGTCGCCAATTGTCTCCGCATGTTGAGTAGACACCAGAATCGTATCGATTCCCACCGGACGACCGTTTTCGTACTCCACCGTAACTTGCGTCTTTCCATCAGGTCTCAGATAGTCAAGCTGACCACTCTTTCTCACAGCAGCAAGCTCACGGGAAATACGATGCGCCAAGCCAATCGGTAAGGGCATCAGCTCAGGCGTTTCGTTACAAGCAAAACCAAACATAATACCTTGGTCGCCCGCGCCAATGGCATCCCAGCGCTCATCACTGGTCTGCTCGCGAGTTTCCCATGCCTGATCGCCCCCCTGAGCAATATCTGCCGACTGCTCATCCAACGCGATCAGGACAGAACAGCTATCTGCCGAAAAACCGTTGTTCTTAGGATCGGTATAGCCAATCTCAGCGATCTTCTGACGCACTATCTTTACAAAGTTAGCCGTTGCACGAGAAGAAATTTCCCCCGTAACAACGACTAGTCCAGTGTTGACCACTACTTCAGCCGCTACTCGACTGGCTGGGTCCAGTGCCAGTACCGTATCTAAGATAGTGTCTGAGATTTGATCGCAGACTTTATCGGGATGTCCTTCTGTTACTGATTCAGAAGTAAAAAGATAGCGACGTACTCCTCGATAGCCTTGTCTGTCTATGGTTGAAGTTCTTGGTTTCTCTTTTATCTGTTGCTGGTTGTTTGCAGGAAAGATAGCGCCATCAGTATTGGTACCGCTTAGTTGTGTTCCAGTCAGAATAGCTCCTGTCAAGTCAGCTCTGGTTAGATTTGCATTGGTTAGATTTGCATTGGTTTGATTTGCATTGGTTAGATCAGCTCTAGTCAGGTTAGCGCCAGTCAGATTCGCTCCGGCAAGATTGGCACCAGAAAGAGTAGACCCAGTTAGGTTGGTATCTCTCAAGTTAGCGTTGGAGAGATTAGCTCTAGACAAGTCCAGCCATATAAGTTCTTGCCCTGAGAGATCCTCTTTCAAGTCAATACCTGCAGCCGTGGCAAGCTCGAAGAAGTCGTTAGTTTCCACTTCTTGTATTTTTCTGATCAGCGACGAAGCTTCCCGAAAAAAGTCCTGGTTATCCATAGCGAAGCTCCATCTGGCTTATATAAGGTCTCAGCTTACTTTTCAGAAAAAGCTTAGCTAGTCCTAATTCCAATGACGTCCTTTTTTCTGGAGAAGCATTTCTAAGCCACGGCCCATCAGCCTCTGTGATAATTACATCCTTCAGTGTTAGGACTTCGAAGACTGCTTTAATTTCCCAGGTTGAACCGGACAAGCTCATAGTTGCTAGTCTTTCTCCAGATAGCAACCCTTTCAAAATAGGATCATCAGTTTGAACCTCAAATACCCAAGCCGGGTCAGTGGGTGTACCTTTCGTTGTGATCTGGCAAGATGTGACAGTAAATTTGTTGCTCTGGCTAGAGATATTCTCTACTTTAGACATGTCGCTGATCTTAGCAGTCTGTTCTAATTTGTCTTTAACAGACGCTTCAACAGATGCTTGGCGGTGCCTCTGAACCGACGAGCTTGACTGAGACTGTCTTTCCTTCTCAATATCAAGCACCAGCCTTCCTGCTAGGCTACGAGACTGGTAAGGGATAACGCCTCTCTTTAGACTCAGCCTCAGTTCTCCACCTCGCAGTCCGAACTTGACATACCCACCTGGCAGTTCTTCCCATTGTTCATTGAAGTTGATGGTTAAATAAAGTTCAACCTGGCGTGCTGCGGTCTCAGACGATCTGAATTTAGGATTGCCTGCAGTTTCCATATAGAGGCAGTCAGGACAATTATTGTGTTTCGTTACAGAAAGAGATTGACCCATACCTTATGTTTGATCGATTTGCCTTTAAAGACTTTACCCTTCGCTAACCTATTAAATTAGATTCGTCTGTACTAGTCTGCACCAAACATCTATCTAAAATACCGTGATTGACGGCACTAGTTATCCTAACTATGCTACAGCAGCCATACGTCGATTTCTGAGTCAGAACTTGATCTCGGTTCTCGTAGAACATGGCCTTTTCAGCTTAGTAGTCTGTAGTAGCTAGCGCGACTAATGCCAACTTGATGACAGATATCAGTAATACTCAGCTTGCCCTCATCAGCAAGACGCCTTGCTTCTAACTTCTGCCCTTCAGTAATGCTCTTCTTCCTACCGCCTTTACGCCCCCTGGCTCTAGCTGCTGCTAGTCCTGCTAGAGTGCGCTCACGAATGATGTCGCGCTCCAGCTCTGCAATTGAGGCCGTCATCCGAAAGAAGAATTTTCCCATCGCTGTCGAAGTGTCGATCTTCTCCTTCAGACTGAGTAACTCAACGCCTCGTTTCTTCAAGTCCTCGGCCAGCTCGATGAGATGCTTCGTCGAGCGACTGGCCCGATCCAGCTTCCAGATAACGAGCACGTCTCCTCTTCTCAGGTGGTCAAGACAGTTATCCCATTCTGGACGACTCGCCTTCGCACCACTTTCACCCTGATCACAAAAGATGCGATCGCACCCCTCTTTCTCCAGCGCATCAAGCTGCAAATCCAAGTCCTGTTCAAAAGTAGAGACTCGAGCATAGCCAACCTTCATAGTTCTGTCTCACAACTCGTCTAAATCACAGAATTGTGACACATAGATAATAAAACCAGTTGTGAGACACCTCAAACGAGCAAAACGCTTTCACCTTCTTCGCTTCCAAAAAGTGTCTTACAAACGGTCGTTTACGAGACGGGATAGAATAACAGTGCAAACTTACTTTGACACTGAGTGAATATTACTGTTTGCAAGCCTTGTATCTCGCTAGACATGTAACCGCAGCTTATCTCGCTTTCACTTAAAAACTATAATTGGCAAAGACAAATGCAAAGACAGAGATACCCTCACTAATATGATTGTAGATGTGCCAAATGGAGATGATTTCAAGTCTTCTGGAATTGACTACTTGAATCTCGCCTGGAGTACTCTCATAAATCTGTTGAAGCAGTTAAAGGAATGGCAAGATTTCTATGAAGAATATTATCGGGGCGAGAATGAAGAAGTAGGAAATCCTTCAAGGAGTGAAGAATACTGGAAAAAGGCACAACGTAGACTCAGCACAGCTCTCTCACTTATCCAGCAAGGCACTGAATTTCTATTAAAAGGTCACATAGCTACAGTCAGTCCGTATCTGCTAATTTCAGGAGACCCTAGTACCTATCCTAGAAAGTCGCAAAAACAAGACACGCACTTCAGTGAATTTAAGACGATTGATGCACAGGACTTAATTCGAGCGTATAACACCGTTTCAGATAGTCACCTGCCACCTGATTTTCAGCAGCAATTTGAAAAGCTTAGAAGCAAGCGAAATACAATTATGCACACCGTAGATCTTGACCTACATATAGATACAAGAGACCTCTTTGTTGAAATTCTAGAAATTTGCCATCATCTACTGGCTCCGGGACTCTGGATAGAGATACGGAAAAATTTCATTCAAAATGAACCTCAATCTGTATGGATAGGAGAAGACCCACCGTATGATGAAGTTTCTTATCTGACGAATCTTGAGATTGGTCTTGTGACTGACTTGCTACAACCTTCCGAGTGTCAAAAGTATTTCCGATTTGACAAAAGGCAGAGACGCTACATATGCCCTGTCTGCTACTCAAACGCTTTTCGAGAGACATACGCAGACATTGGCTTAGAGCATGACATTCCACGACTAGCTCAGTTAGAACCTAATGAGCCGACAAGTACTTATGTACACTGCATCATCTGTAAGAAATCAAGCTCAGTAGATCGGGAAGATTGTTTAGTCAAAGATTGTCCAGGTAATGTAATAGACCAAAAATTTTACGGTATATGTCTCACTTGCGGTTCGGATGGTTCAGACTGAAGCAGAATCTTGTAGGTTAGATTCGCTTGGAAAGCCTCTTATAAATGGGGTGCTGAAGGCTGGCGAGACCTCTCTCGAAGCCCCGCCCGCCTTCCACCCCCTCCAGTCATAGAGAAAATAGATGTTGTTGTTTTTGCTGGATATTAAAATAGTCCTGTCCTGAAAAGTGAGAAGGACTATCTTAAGTACGAGACTGAACGCAATTTTGTGTAAGCGGACTAAGATCCAAAGAACTCAGGAGAGTACCGCTATATGGTCCGCAAAAAGAAAGAGCCAAACCGTGTCGATGACCTACTTGATGAACTTCTAGAAGAGTGCCATAGCCCAGAAGACATTCTTGGGAAGGGTGGTCTGATGAGTCAGATCAAGAAACGGCTGGTCGAACGCGCCTTGGCCGGTGAACTCAAAGGCCACCTGAAGAGTGAAGCCGCAGAAGAGACTCACTCGAACAGCCGTAACGGCAGCTCGAAGAAACGGGTGCAGACAGAGAGCGGCGAACTAGAACTATCCATTCCGAGAGACCGCAACGGTAGCTTCGAGCCAGTGTTGGTGCCGAAGCACCAGCGCCGCTTAGCGGGACTCGATGAGAAGATACTAGCGCTCTACGCTAGAGGCAACAGTACGCGTGATATCAGTGCTCAGCTAGCAGAACTCTATGGCGGTGCGAAAATCTCAGCCACCGTTATCAGCGAGGTCATCGAGAGCGTCAGCGCCGATGTCAAAGCGTGGCAGTCGAGGCCACTCGACGAGGTCTACCCGATTGTCTACCTCGATGCTTTGTATGTGAACATCAAAGTCTCAGGTCGTGTCAGTAAGCGAGCTGTCTACGTGGTGCTGGGCATCGATAAAGAGGGCGACAAACAGCTGCTCGGTCTCTGGATAGGCGAGGTAGAAACAGAGGGGGCAAAGTTCTGGTTGAAGGTGCTCACAGACCTTCGCAACAGGGGTTTGCGAGACATTCTTATCGCCTGCTGCGATGGACTAAAAGGGTTTCCTCAGGCAATTGAAGCGGTCTATCCGCAGACGCAAGTACAGCTATGCATCGTCCATCTGATGCGCAACTGCATGAAATATGTGCCCTGGAAGGATAGAAAGGCCGTCGCGGCTGACCTCAAGCCCATCTACCAGGCGGCAACGCTGGCTGAGTCAGAAGCCGCGCTTGATGCGTTCAGTGCCAAATGGGACAAGACTTACCCAGCGGTTAGTCAGGTGTGGATTCGCAGCTGGGAGAACGTCATTCCCATCTTTGACTACCCCATGGAGATTCGTAGAGTCATCTACACCACGAATGCGATTGAGTCGGTTAACCGCTCACTGCGCAAGGTGATCAAGACAAAGGCTGTCTTCCCGAGCGAAGATGCTGTCTTCAGACAGATGTATCTAGCAATGAACAACATCTCGAAGAAAAGGAAATGACCTATCTAAAAATGGAGAGCCGCTATGTCAAAATTTGCTATTGTATACCCAGAACGCTATTCCGTTTACGTAAAAAGCGCTTACACAAAATTCAAAACACTCTCTAAGTACTCATGCTAAAGCCGTCTGTATAGAAGGTTAACCTTCTATACAGACGGCTTAATCGGTCTTAGTCATCTTCAGCTAGTATATCCTTCAAATCGCCAAAAGGGTCTTCTCCTTTCATAGATTTGCTCAACACATGTGTAGCAGCAGCCAATGTTACTGGTGCCATTACTGGTGCTGCTACTGTCCGGACAATGGGATTCTCCATAGCTTTACAAGTAGACTTAATTGCCTCAGCAGCGACCGCCTTTACTAATTTTTTGGCCGATTTTCCTACACCCATTGTGTCAATGCTTAAATCTTCAACACTATGATTCATTAATTTAATCTCTCGTTATTTCAACTGTGAAAGGAGTCAAGATGAAGAGTGGGAGTTTTCTGTTTGAATTTGCACCTGATAGAGCATGTATGCTGTGAACCAGTCTGATCGTTGATAGAACTAGCTCATGTAGCATGCCTATTACCAACTTCTCATCTATATTAGATTTCTCTCAATTAGAGCTAGAAAACCCTAAGTGAAAGGGAGCATTATCCGTACGGAGTCATCTCAAATGTATAAGTCGGATCTTCCTCCATTATCTTGAATCTCCGTTCGTCCTCTTTCATCTGTTCTGTGTGAGCTGCTTTGAGAAATGCTCCAGCAGCTGCATAGGGCCCTGCTGCGGCATGTGTTAATGCAGCTACAGCTCCGCCGACTGCAGCTCCTGATGTTAGATCATTCACAACTGGTTGCATTTCTTCAGGAGCAATCTCTTTCAGAATAGTCAACGCTGCTGAAACATGATTCATACTGACCCTTTCCTTGTAGATATAGTGAGACTCGCTTAGTTACGTACGGAATCACTTGAACACTTGTCTGTTAACGACTCTATGATAGTACAAATAAACTACTATAGAGTCGTCGTTAACGAATCTTCTTTTATTGATTCTTGTTCGAGACAAATGAAAGCGCTCACATCTCGACATAGCCCTTGTGATACGATCGCTTCAAGGTCTTGCTTAAACACGTATTTTGGCCAAGGTATAGGTTAAATCAATACGGTAGAAGAGGGTTATCTGACGATATGAGCAAAAATAGTCATGCTTCGGACAGGGGTTATTAGCTCAGAAAGCCCTACAGCCTTTGAAATACGAGGCAAAATACAGTGAAGAAACAAAAACTCAACACTCAATATTCGACTCTGTAAGTGAAGCCAGTGTTATTTAAGCAATCAGCCCCACCAGTTTCGGTCACTGATGGGGCTGATGAAAGAAGAAAGTATCTCTACCAAGGAAATCGAAACGACCGAACTTTATGCCTCCCTATACCTCACAGGTTGCCAAGCATCTCCAGTCCAAACTCTAATCTCGTTAGTTAGCTCATTTTTCCACAGATCTCCAACCTTAGGATTTTCAGGAGGAAACTGAGAAGCAGCTACCTTATCTAGCAAACCGCCTAGTTGTGCGCCTGCGACACTTCCGCCAACCGTAAAGGCACCATCAATCAACTTGTCAGCTGCTTCGTCGGTGATGCCAAGAAATCCCTCAAGAGCATCTGCGACATGACCACCACCATGTCCTCCTATAAATCCAAAAGCGATTGAAACGGCGGCTCTTCTTGCTATTCTCTTCCAGGCCATGTGTTCTGAGTCCCTATTATTTTCTATTTCTACATCTTGTTACTATTCAACTATCATGCAACTCAGATTCTTCATCGATCCACGCTTTCGCTAAGGCAAAACCAGTCAAACCTATACCTATAGCCATTAGTTTAGGAGATTCCACAAAACTCTCTG
>ERZ1740062.1119-NODE-1119-length-11443-cov-5.701440_pt1 | contig 11443 bp, 15 predicted proteins | sample MGYA00581741_ERZ1740062 | MGnify/ENA primary metagenome ERZ1740062 (study PRJEB43018, sample SAMN04849747) | marine metagenome | isolation source: floating plastic debris | place: Pacific Ocean | collected 2008-09-01 | study: EMG produced TPA metagenomics... | reverse complement strand
TGGCATGGTGGGGGATATCAACCAGAACACGGCGTACAGGCAATTAGCGAGTTACTTACCGAATTTATTCCCGCACGCGGGTTTAACCCCAGTACTGCAGTGCAATTATTATGCCCAATGTCGCGGGGGCTTGTGGGTACGCGCAACCTTAACAAAGTATTGCAACAGTTAATCAATCCTCCCAGTCCTAAAAAAATTGAAATCAAGCGAGGAGAAATTATTTTTAGAACGGGCGATCGCGTTATTCAACTCACCAACGATTACCAACGAGAAGTATTTAACGGTGACGTGGGATTTATTACTGATATTGACACCGAAGAACAAGAGGTAATCGTTCAATATACCGGACGCAATGTTAAATATGACTACGCAGACCTCAACGAAATCGCTCTAGCTTGGTCTGTTACTATCCACAAGTCGCAAGGTTCGGAATATCCGGTGGTTATTTTGCCCATGTTTACCCAACATTACGTCATGCTTTCACGTAACTTAATATACACTGGCTTAACTCGTGCAAAGAAGCTGGCAATTATCGTAGGTTCCAAAAAAGCGATTGGTATGGCAGTGCGATCGCTTAATCAAAAACCGCGTTATACGAGATTGGAGCAGCGGTTAATACAAGTCAAGTAAATTAATTGCTATTCGCCTTATGATTTGCTATTTTGTCGCATTCAAATCATAGTAAAGGTGTTATTCCCAGTTCATTCAAGATTATGTCAGATTCAAAGTTATATGACGAAGCTCTAGACGCGCTATATAAAGCTGCAAAGGCATCTGCCAATTTTGTCGAGTTAGCATTAACCTCGGAAGATATTGATTTCACACCAGCTTATAAGGAGCGTTTAAAAGCGGCTCTAGAAGTATTGAAAATTACATGGTCGAACGAAGACGAAGAAGACGAAGAATACGACTCGGATGATGAAGATGACGATGAATTACCCTACATAGCAAGTAACAATTAAAATAATTTAGGTTGAAATTTTAAGCGATTCTTAAAAGGGCGTTTAATAAATTTATGGATGTAGATTACACACATCTTGAGAACTTATTAACATCAAGAAAATGGCGCAACGCCGACGAAGAAACGAATAAAATAATCCTTAAAATAGCTAATCGCGTTGATGCAAATTGGTTGAGAGAACAAGATTTTACAGAATTTTCCTGTTTCAGCTTAGAAACCATTGACGAGTTATGGTCAAATCACAGCCAAGGACATTTTGGTTTTACCGTTCAAAGTCAAGTTTGGAAAGATGTAGGAGAAGATTACATCAAATTCAGTAACGCTGTAGGCTGGCGATTAAACTATCAATGGCAGCAATATTCGCAACTTAAGTTCAATTTAGAAGCTCCACCCGGACATTTACCCGCTGCACCTTTCTACAAGTTAAGCGATGAAATTGCGATTGGTTGGGCAGCTTCTTTACCATCAAAATTGGTTAATTGTTTGGACGAAAGTTTTTAATTACTAATTGGTTCGGCTTTTTCAACTGAATTATCCCCTACTCCCAAAGTCAGTTCTAAGAGCGATCGCTCTGGATATGCTTTTACCACTTGTCTATAAACATCATAATTTGTGGGTAACGTCCTTTGTTGCGTACCATCCGAGTAAATAAATTCATATTTTACAGATTTTAATAATTCGGGTCTACTTGCTTCTTGCTCCGAACCTTGGCGTTGCTCTATTTCGTCAACAGTCGGTCGAGGTGGTAATGCAGCCCACCACAAACCTCGGTCATCGGGTCCTGTAACTGCTCCTGGTGGTTTCAAACCATTACGATTAAGCAAGGAAGTTGTAGCAAATTCTTCTCTTCGCGGTGATGGTTCCGTTGTTAGATTATTCGCATATTTTACTTGCCAGGTATAGGTGGTAAGTGCTGTAGCTTCATATTGACTTGTAGTTACATTAGTGCAACCAGCGATTGACCCGGCAGCTGCGCTGAACGCAACCGAAAAAAGAAACGAAAATAATATCGGAGCGCGTTGTTTTTTTAATTTCACTACTTTATTTATTGCCCGACCTCCTTAAAAAATTCTGGATGAATATATATTACATATGAAGGCATATCGTTGAAATTGGCATTTAAAATATTTTTGCTTAAAGAAAAATCACGTTTATTGTTCTTAGCGTCATCCAAAAGCTGTATTCTACCTACAGAAGTCGTATATATCCTGGTGTAGAAATGACGCGAGTGGAACGCGAATCAATTAACTTCAAACTCCCCAAAACCTTAGCAGATGCCCTTCGAGAAACTGCAAAGGAACGCGGCACCACGGCGACGGATTTGGTAATCCAAGGACTGCACCACATTCTAGGAGACGCGCCCGGTACAGAAGTCAGTACAGAAATCCGCTTTCAGCAAATTGAGGAAAACTTACAGCAACTAGCTCACAGCATCAACGGGCGTGGTAAAACAATTCAAACTAACAAGCCCGCTGCTAATTCTCAAACTGAAGAAAGATTAACCAAAATTGAAGAAAAACTAGAAACATTTAGCGATAGGTTATCTAAATTAGAAGGAGCATTAATCGCTATTCAACGTAACGGCAGCGCATCTAATAATTACAGAAGATACAAAAATTCGGGTAATCCCTACAATCAAAGCGGTAAACCACCTCAAATAGAAGCACTTTCAGAAGAAAAGTTAGCACTGCGACTTAACGTTAATATTCCAACGCTCAAAGAAAAGCATCAAACTCTTGACAAGAAGGAATTTGAAGAGTGGAGTAAAGAACGGGATAGAAGCAAATATATGTGGCGATTTAACGAACAAGATAAACTTTACCACCCAGTTAAATAGGCGTAACTTGTAGAGATTAAATTGACAAGTAATTAGCTTTTTTTTATATTACTTTGTTCTTCAATTTATAAATTAATGCTTTAACATTAGTTGCCGCAGCCTTATCAATTGATTTAAACTTTCTTCAACCTTGTGAGGATTCATTCTTCCTTGATAATTGATTAGGATAAGCATATTCTCATTCAGTTCAAGTCCTATATCTGGTATTGATAAGAGATATTTCATCATTCTTGGATGACAAAAATCGTAAGCAAAATTTTCATCCGTACAGCGCACAGCAAAACGTTCAGAAAATTCTACAGATTCAAAACTTTTATCTTTAAAACCCAAAGCATTTCCAACTTGTTCAAAAAAGTTTTTTGGACGTATAACAAGTTTGGGAACATATTGCTCAATAGTCATCATTACTACTCCAAAGTAATGAGTATGAGTGCTTTTACCACTACGTGTTGAATAGCGAAAATTAAAAGAAAGAAATGGATATCTATTCCATGTTCCTTCAAGAACGTCAAACGCATAGCGATTAAAACCTTTGTGCAATTGATTCAAGTGTGAATAACGACGGTAGGTTTCACGGTCGCGATTCGGATTGTAATCCCAATTGTATGACTGCGCCCAGGTCTGATAAGCCTCTTGCCTTTCTTTATTATGCTGCCATTCTAGATAGGCAAAAACTGAAACTAAAATGATAAAAATAATAATGACAGCAACAATGGTTGGTTCCACAGCATCCGCCGGACAAATAAATGATTATTAATTAACTACAGATTAAACCCGTACTTTTTCCGATAAAATACAATCTCGCCGGACTGCACTCTATGTCCCCACGGTGATGTTTAATAGTTATGGGTTCAACATAACAAAAGCCAATGTTGAATACAAACACTATCACCAATACCGAACTCATTAATCTCTGGCTGCACGGTAAAAGCACCAACACGATTGATGGGTATCGTCGTTATGCCGAACGTTTTTTTGCAAGTGTTGGTAGTAAACCCCTGGTGGAAGTCACTTTGATGGATTTTCAACTGTGGGAGATGAGTTTAAAATGTTCTGACAACTCCAAGCGGATAGCGGTTGGTGCAATTAAATCGCTATTTAGCTTTGCTAAGGAGTTGGGGGTAATATCCTCTAACTTGGGAATACTAGTCAAGTCCCCCAAAGCGAAAAATAGATTGGCAGAACGTATACTAACTGAAGAAGAAGTTAAAAAGCTTCGAGATGCTACTACCAACCAGCGCGATCGCCTTGTTGTCCGTTTACTTTATTCTGCTGGTTTAAGGGTTTCGGAGTTGTGTAACCTCAAATGGCGCGACCTCAAAGCACGCTCCGAAGGCGGTCAAATTACGGTGTTTGGTAAAGGTGATAAAACCAGAACCGTTTTAATAAAAAAAGGTTTGTGGAAGGAACTGCAAGAACTGAGAAATAATGCCAAAAAAAATGACCCGGTGTTTGTCTCCCGTCAAGGAGGTCATTTATGCCGGAGTATGGTGTTTCATATAGTTAAAAATGCCGCCAAAAAGGCGGAAATCGAAGGTGATGTTAGTCCCCACTGGTTAAGACATTCCCACGCTTCCCATAGTTTAGATAGGGGTGCGCCAATTCATTTGTTGCAAAAAACATTAGGTCATAGTTCTGTAGCGATTACTGAAATGTATTTACACGCTAAGCCTACTGATAGTAGTGGGTTGTATTTGCCGGATGATGATGATTAGAAAGCGTTACTTAGCAATTCCGAATTTTTATCTATGTCAGATTCAGCCAAACACCAAACGTCGCCGCGTAAAACTATTTGTAATGACTGCGCTTTTCACGTGTTGGTGAATAATGAAGTGCAATGCACCCACCCCCTGGAAATGGAGGTTAATTGTTCCACCTTAACTTTCTGTAATTCCTTTCAGCCAGCAGTGGAAGTCGATAGTCCTTGCGTATCTTTTGATGAAGAATAACAATCAAGCTTTTATCTTCAGTTAAGGATTGTGTCTGAAAGTAACGGATAACTTGCCAAAAGTATTAAAATCCTAAAAACTCCACACAAAACACTTCTTCTGTGACGCTTACCTACCACCCCTACCCAGATAATTGGACGGACATCGCCACATCAATAAAAAGTGAAGCAGGATGGCGGTGTCAGAAATGCGGTTTGCAATGCATAAAACCCGGTGAAGATACATCGAAATTATCCCGTTCTCAAAGGATGGCGTACACGCTACAGGTTCACCATTGGGACAGGAATCCAGCAAATAACCGCAGGGATAACCTAATAGCTCTTTGCAGCGGCTGCCACCTTGAGTATCACCGAGGTGGGAAGTCGAATGTTTCTCCTGGGCAGTTGTCGTTGTGGTGAATTAAATGCGCTCTAGTGCCCGCACAGGAAAACTACTGATAATAGGCTGTATTTACCGAATTATAAAGAAAAAGCAATATTTTAATTGTCTATTCGTCAAATATGCTAGATTTTAATTCAATTGTGATGTAATTTTAAATGGACATAAATAAATTAAAAAAATTGCTGAAATAGTAAAATATCTCGGAACACTTCTTCAATCTTTAGTTACATCTGGTGCGTTAATTGTTGGTGGACTTTGGACTTATAACAAGTTTATAAAAAATAGAAATTTACTTCCTAAAATAAATACTTCTCATAAAGTAACTTGCATACAATTAAATCAAAAAAAGATACTTTTACACGTAGAAATAATCGTAGTTAATGATAGTGATGTTATTGTCAAATTAAAAGATTATATGGTTAGCGTTTATCAAATACTTCCACTAAAACGCGAAGTAGAAGAAATGATAAACCGAGACTCTTCAAAAATAAACTACAAACACAATTTTTTACAAAATAAATGGGGTGTAATAGCTTATGCCCAATAAAAATTATCGTTTTTAAGCTTTATTTGTAATGACCAATCCAATAAATCCACCTAGTCAAAATCGGTTACTTCGTTTTTTGAATGGATTCTGGCAATCTACTCGTCAAAATACTGTATTTATTATAGCTGCCACCATTGGTGGTTTTGCTAGTAATTTGATAGGATTTTCTGTCGATATTGCTGAATTTTCTGGGTGGTTCTCAGACAAAGATATTAGTGAATATAAGGCAGGGTGGATACTTGTGAAAATTCAGGGGTGGTCAGATACATCCTACAATCCAGCCGATAGAGCAGATGGTATCGGGAGTCTTTTTGTGTCCCGATTAAGGGGACAATCTTTAGGAACTTCAATGATCTATACAGATAAAGAAATCGAGACAAGCTATTTAACTGATGGCACAAGCCCAAAATATGATTTCAGCGTTTTAACTAATGAAGATTACAGTGGTAAAGTCCCAGGAAGAGCTAATGATATTGACAAAAAAAACAGTCAGACCCTACAAGCACATCTCATCCAAGCACATGTATCTAAAAAGCCTGTGTGCCTTTTTGTTTACGGCATACGTGACAATAAAAAATCGCAATTCTTGAATATTTTGAAAATAAAAAATCTGCAATCAAACGATATTGATAAAAATAATGAGTTGGTAAAAGGTATTTTGCAGGGTGTAAGTGAATTAGACCAACTAACAACAAGGGCTTGTGGTTCGAGAATTCTTCCCAGAATAATCAATCAGTAAAATTTTTAGGAATCACCAGAAGATTCTGGGGGGAAAATATGAAATCTTCATTTGAAAAGACTTATCCAAATATTGCCCGTTGGGTGGACGAACATGCAGGCTGGATTGAAATTGGTTATGTCGAAGATAGTCCTCTCAGTTCTTTTATACGCGCACTTGATTGTGGAGGAACGCTTTGGGAAGGAAAAGATAGTTATGAAACTATAGATGAAGCACTTCAAGATTTAAATACAGGACTTGTTGCTGTATTCAAAGATATTTATGGCAAGTGAGTAATTTTCACCTCCCCGCAACCCACTCCCTACCCGCAGCTTCCGCCGCCTCCGCCGTATAATAAATCTTTCTTTCCCCAAACACCGAACCATCGCAACTTATCACTCGAAACTGCCAGCAATGAGCATCGGTGTAAAACACCAACAAAGTGCAGTTATTAATACCAATTAATGCATGAACAAAAGTTTTAGTCATGGCAGGTCTGCATTGCAGCAGATAATGGTTGTATTGCTTTTTACCTGGAATTATACAACCAATTTTATATGCCAAAAGCCCAGTCAATTGTGACTGGGCTTTAAAATTGGGGTAAGTCCCCGTGGCTTTTATAGAAATCATTTATAACCGTCTGTTCTGATGATTAATACCACGCTTAACTGAGTAATTTCGGAAAGGGCGGAGATTAATTTTTAGGTAGGTGTTAACACAAGCGCGAAATAAAAATATCAATTGTCTTCCATCTCCGATGGATCTAACTCGACTTGTTTAAGTAGCCCTTGCCTAATCGCCTTTTCAATCAATTCGCTTCTAGTTATTCCCAACTCCTCAGATACTTTGTCTAATTCATTTGAAGCAGTTTCGGTCAGCATGATTTGGTAGCGCAGCTTGGTTTCGCAATACTTATCTTTATCCGCTCGTTTTGGTCTTGGCACTATTCCTACATACACACATCAATACCTCAACACTTTACAAATTTATTTGAACGTTTATATACACACCTACACATATACACACTATAATTATTTACGTAAACCAGGTGAAAAATTGTTTTCACACCCATGAGAAACCGCACTATTCAACCGGAGAAAGGAGGTGCAACCACCCCACCAAAAAAAGACCGAATTGTAAATTCGCGCATTCATCTCATGCAGCAGTCCGCATCAATGAATCATTCGTGCAGTTCGTAAATAAGTGTGGTTTTCATATGCTGCCCAAATCACTCACTGAAAAACGACAAACAGCAGCAGCGATCGCAAAAAATATGTGGCACTGCGGAGTGCTGCAAGTACAGCAAGTAGCTTTAAAGACTTGTAAAGGAAGACGATTAAATGAGAAAAATAGACCAAAAAGTTGCAAGGGAATTGTTTGAGGAGGAGTTGGGGAGGCGTATCAGCGATTCAAGCTGGTATAGGTTAAAGCCTGTTTTTAACGATAAATTTCCCCTTACAAAGCAGAATGTAACCTGGCTAGCGCAGATTAAAAAGCAGTTACCAAAATGCGATTTAAGGCTGGTTCCAATTGTTAACTCAGTGAAACAAGCCAATGAACTTACCTGCGATCGCTCATCGCTGAGTGGGAAAGAACTGTTGGAATTGTTCGAGCAATATGAAATTAAAATTCATCCCAATACGCTGACAAAATGGTTTCGTCCCTTAAATGGATTTAGAAGAACTCGCGTTTATTCGCTCAAAGAACTTTATCCAGTAATTCTGGCAGCGCACACCTACAAGCTACGCAAGGAAATTACAAAAGTTACTCAATCTGTTGTTAAAGCTAGTTAGTTGAGGTTATATAAATGGCAGATTACATCAAGCGGATTCAATCTCGTTTATCTCGGAAAAATATTAAAAAATCCAGAACAGTTCTAATTGATGCAATAGTTCAAGCAGGCTTTGACCATACAAAGTTAACTGAAGATGAAGTTGATAATTTAACTAATCTTTTGGTTGAGAAGTTTAAAGTTGATTGTGCAAGCGATTCTCAACTTCCCATCCCCCAACCTGAGATAAGCGAAAATTTGGTTAATGAACCCGGTATTAGTGAAATTCTTCAAGCTCCCGAATCTGAAGAAGAAACATCAGAAATAGTAATTAGTTCAGAGCAAAAACAGGAATTAATTGCAACTCAAGCATCAGAATTGGGTATTGAACTATCGGAAGTTGAGGTGGTAGAAGTTGCCACTAGCGTGAGAGATAGTTTTCTAGACCACGATTGTTTTATCGAAGAAGTAATAACGGCAGTTGTTGCATATAACGACCATCGTAGTGATAATTTAGAGCAAAAAATAAAAGATGCTAGGAAGCATATTGAAAATCGCAGAAATCAATTAAATAAAACACTTGTTGGCGAGTTTGGGGAGATGAACAACCTTTTTCGTTGCCAGTCAGCAAAGCGTAAGGAATTATCTTCCATCATTGCAGCAACCTTCAAAATCTAGCTTTGAATGTATTTATTTAATAGTTGGTGGAATATTTTTGCTACCTCTAATAATTCAATTATTCATAGCAAGTTTCAAACCCCTCACCCCCAACCAACAACGACAAAGATTAGTAGAGCGGGGATATATCTGTGTAAACCGTTGTCAGGAAGATTAAAAATGAAATCAAAATACGTCCGCGACCATGTTTCAGGTTATGGTAAATCAATCAGAAAGGCTACAGCTAATAAGTTTGGCATCAATAACAGCTTAATTATCCGTGCTGTAAATGGGGATGAAAAAGCTTTAAAAGAAGTGGCAGATAAGGGAAAACTCGGCGAACGATTAGCTCTATCAATGCCGATAATTAAAGAAAACCTCAAAGCCTACATCGAAGGAACTACCGAGTACAACACAGCCTTAGCTGATATTTATAAGTCCGGTGCTAAGGGTGCGATCGCAATCGATAAAGCAGTCAGTGATGTCACCTTAGAAGATACTCGTTACGACAATTTGATGGAGGAATATAAAACCAAGTTATTCACCCAACTAGAATCTGAAAGCCAACGTCATGGTGATTCTATGGACGTAATTGAACTACAGGCTTGGGTAGATACTCAGATGGCGACAGTAAACGCCAAAGCTAATTTAGAATCAATTTCCAATAAACCATTCCTAGCTCAGATGAAAGCAGATGAAGACTATGAAAATAAAAAGATAAAACATCTGTTAGAAAATGGTTCGGACAGCGATTTAAGTTTAATTCCTCAAAAGCATTTCTCAACTAATCCCATTGTCAGAATGTGGAACAAAATTAGAGAAATTTTTAGTTAATTAAAAACCTCCAGTAATTATCTGGAGGTATTCCAAACGTCAGGGGAATAATACTATGTTACAAGAATTTGAGGAAATAGAAAATACAGAAGAAATATCAAATTATCCCAGCGATGTAGATACTAACTTTACCCCTGACGAGCAAGAAGCTATTAAAAAGTATAAAGATAATTTAAGTAAAAAGTTAGCTAAAAATAGAAGTGTCTTGAAGGGGTTAGAAACTACTTTATGGGGTATTACATCTTATTCACTATCACGGTGGCTAATTTTAACTAGCGGTACTCAAGGAATTAGTTTAGCGATTGCAGCTAGTTTTCTAATCAATAATATTGTCAATCGCGATTGTTTGGATAGTTTTAGATTCGATAGAAAAGAAGGTCAAAGCGATATTGAGGGGATGGGTAAGTTAATCAAATTTGGTATCTCAACATTGGTAACAGCTTTTGTGATTTGGTCGGCTGTGGGGGATTTTCTACACGTTGTTAACAATTCAGAAGATACATACAACCGACTGAGTAAAACTGTAGAAGATTTTAATAAGCTACCCAACGACCAACAAAATAAAATTGCGATTGCTGGAGGTTTATTTATCATTGCTGGACTGTACGTTGTAATTGACTCTTCACGCAGAAGATGAAAATTTCTCACTCTGGGTTAACAGTTTTATTTGCTTCTGCTGCCTTGTGCAGTGCTTTTTATCTACCCCAAACTAAAAGACCTTTTGATTTGGTAGGTGTTAAATTTTGTCCTCAAACGAACAACAAATTTCCCCGATACGGTAAAGAATTCTCTAAAAAGTCACAACAAAAGCTTGATAGAAAGTATTGTGCCTACGAATATAAATTATTAAAAGAGGTGTGGGATAAAAAGCAATTTGAAGCTTTGCAACCTCTACCAGAATCAAGTTTTATCATTAGAAGTATACCAAGCGTAAAGTCCAATCATTTATGGTATTTAGTAAGTCCTGTCTTCTTGGGAATTGCTTATTTAAGCTATGCCAAAAAATGTGAGGATGACGAAAATAATGCTCATCTAGAATTAGAAGGATTTAAAACTACTATTAAACTTTATGATGTAAATGAAAGAGTTGAGCGCGAATTTAAAACTCAAGTTATTAAAAATAGCTGGGATAAACAGCGAGTAAAGGCTGGATTTATCTCTGTTGAAGCAATACAAGATAAGTTAAGACGACAGGAAGAAATCCAAGATAAAACCCATGCATCTACATTGAAGCAATTTGACACCGCCGATGCGGAAATGGATAAAAAGATTGCAGAAAATTTAAGAGATAAACATAAAGCTGATAAGGAATCACAAAAGATTTTAGGTAATCAAAATATTGATATAGAAAGCAATAATTCTAATTCAACTAACTTAGAACTAGATGAAAAATATCATTGGATTTATAAATTACTAAAACTACCATTTAGGGTTTTATCGGGCGAACAAGGAAGCGGTAAATCAACCCTTGAACGTCTGATGATTCGGCTGCTTAAAGATGATGGTTACCACGTAGTTGTTATTAATCCAGAAACTAATCCTACGGTATGGTCGGGAGTACAAGTATTAGCTGATGTTACTGCAATTAATAAATTTATCGGTAACTTTCCAGAAATGATATGCGATCGCCAGCAGCAAGCTAGGAATTTAAAAATTGATGAGGATGATTATTTAGACTACATAAAAGATAAATCCGGGCTAGAGGGAAAAGTAGCAATATACTTGATGGAATCAAACACCTATGAAGTCCACGGTGTTGAGCCAGATTTATGGGCTAATTTCCTCAAA
>ERZ1740062.1118-NODE-1118-length-11459-cov-10.357243_pt1 | contig 11459 bp, 7 predicted proteins | sample MGYA00581741_ERZ1740062 | MGnify/ENA primary metagenome ERZ1740062 (study PRJEB43018, sample SAMN04849747) | marine metagenome | isolation source: floating plastic debris | place: Pacific Ocean | collected 2008-09-01 | study: EMG produced TPA metagenomics... | reverse complement strand
AAAGAAATACCCCTTATTTCATTGCTCAGATGCCCTGCAATGTCAAAATGTTACTAAATGAAAGTTTGTCATGTGTAAGCAAGGAGTGTTGACCACATACAACTTCCTTGTGTGACTAGACCAAAGAAATTTATCTATCTTTGTTCCATCCAACCACCGAAAATATGAATGACCTTCATCAGGCTGAGTTTATCATAGTTTCTCGGAAGGGATACCAGACCATCCCTAATCATATTTTGAATGAAGTACTTTGGAACATAGGCAACAAATAACATGGTCTAATCATAGGAGCTTTCACAAATCAATGTGGGCTTTAAATAATTCTCCAATAGGATACAGCATAACAGCGATTGTCACAGCCTGTGTTCGACTCTATCGTAAAATTGAAATATATTACGATGAGATTTTTGTACACTAACCAGGCTATTCCGGTTTCAGTTTTCGAAGCAGAGTAGCATGGAGAAAATTCTTTGCAGAAAAAACTGGACATAGGATGAAGACTTTTGGCTTTTTGACATCCAGGTCATGTCTGTTTCGCAGATGCGGACAGCACATTATCAATGAGCAGTCAGTTAATATCTCAAGTGGACCACCATCTACAAAAGAATCCCCAATAATAGGTATGTATTTGCTATTCTATTGATTGACATTAGCCTGCTGATGCAACAACTCAACTGTTTTATTTATAATCATTTATATGAAAAACAATACAATTCAGCAGAATTTTTGTTGAATCAAGGAGTAACTCTTAAGTTGAACAAACCAGTGAGTGGGTCATTCATGAGATGAGAGTCATAGATAGATTAGATTGCATGAGTGTGTGTTGGACCCCTGTTGGACAGACCTGCCGACTGTCACTCATTCAGACCTGAGTGAGACTCTACTCAAGCAATAATTATTATCAATTGCCAATTCTGAATTGCCCCATCCAAAATCAGGCTTCAGAGTGAGAAAAGAGTGAGAAAATTTCAACCAGCTCGATCTATAGGCCTATAAGTTATCATTGAAAAGGATATTTCTAAAATTGCCTGTTATTTTCGTTCAAATAAATCTCACTCAATTGCCTCATCAGTGGTTGGCAGGTCTGGTGTTGGGGCTGTAACTGCTGGGTTTTAATCAGGATTATTATGCTGATGTAACAGCATATCTGGATGGGTCCAGTCCATTGAACAGATACATGCTTACTAAGTGTGAGTTACACTGTTTCTCCTATATATGAGTGTAATAATAAAATATTAGTGATGAGGAGAGAGTAAATTAATTCAGTGATTCAAGTTAAACTAAGCAATATGGGTCGTGAATCCAACTCTTCTGACCTTTTTGGTTCAACACTGACTATATATAATAGATGACAAGATGATAGAACAACCAAATGTAGTCTACCAGCACAGGAGCCTAAATAGTTTTCATAGCACGAATTGATAGCGAAATTATCATTTTCCAGCTTTTAAATGACATTATATCTTACTTCCTTCAGGGTCACAAAACAGTGTCGGTCTATTGAAGGGTCATCGCTCCTTTCCTTCCCGGCATCGTAGAAGTATACACTCAAGCTCCAGACTAGAGTCAAAGCGGAACTACTATGAAGTGCTTGGAGTACCAAGAAATGCATCAGCTAAAGACATCAAGAAAGCTTATTACCAGGTAATGTGGTGCACTTTTTTCTCGTGATGTTTTTTTTTCGAGTGGAAGATAAAGTCTGGTTTATTGTTGATAGTTAGCGGTAAAAATGAACACAGCCCTCAATAACAGCTACTTTTATAGGCAAACAGATGGACATAGCCTACCTCCCTCTTATTCAATTTAAAACCTTTAATTACACGTCAAAGTCTCCTTTAAGTATCATGACTGAGAAATCAAAAGAAATCTTAAGATAACCATCTTTCTGACTTCCTAAACTGTTGATTGCCAGCACTGAAGTTAAAAGCCTAAAACAAACCTGCTTTCTGAATGAGTTTCCAATGTTCTGATAATATGTTCATCATCCTGGCGACTAGGAAAGGTGGATAAAAGACTTTGTGGTCTTTTGTAGCTTGCCAAAAAGTACCATCCAGATACAAACAAAGACGACCCCGGAGCACACAAGAAATTCACGGAGGTGTCAGAGGCTTATGAGGTAATTATTTGTAACTTTTTTGATGCACAGCGCTTTCATAACTTGTGGGGAGAAGAATCGGTTATGGTATGATTTAAACGTAGGTTTACATGATGAACAGTGTTGGTCGGGAAGACTATGTAGGTAGATTCTTGTGGAGTGACATAATATACATACATGATGATTTTGAGACTTGAAGCTTTCGAAGCCCACAAACTGTTCGCTTAAATAACTATAAAAACATCGAAGGTTGGGCATTCTCCTCTGCAGTTTGTAAGACAGGCCTACTTTCCTTGTCACAGTTTAGATCAAGTCTAACAACACTTTATCAGCTTTTATTCAGTCGATTTGTTGCAGGTATTGAGTAACGACGATCAGCGTAAGCAGTATGATATGTTTGGTAGAACGCAGAGTCAGCAGGCTAGTGGACACCCTGGTGCTGGTGCAGGTGGAGCTGGGGGATTCCAAGGTGAGAAAACATAACTTTTTTGATTACCTTCTGTTAACTCCTGCTCTGTATAGTGTCTTGGCTGACATAATGTTATTTGAGTCACTGACGAGATGTTTCTTTTTAATGTGGGATTTGCAAGTCCTAAAAGGTGAGACCATACAATCGAAATGGGTTTCAGCCCTTCTGACTGACGTTATTCTGATATGTGTCTTAACAATAATGGTGATATCAATCAAATTTTAGATTTTTGAACTGAAAAGAGAAATATTCATTATTTTTGCCAAGTATGAAACTTTACTATACAATTGGAAAAGTTGAAATATTGCACAATGTTTTTTTTTGGTAATTCCAGCAAACTCAGTCTATGCTAACATGTGATTTTACTGAAAAGGTCGGGTTCAAAACTTCTTTTTTCGGGAATATTTGTAATGTGGTAGTTATTATCATTGTGTATGAAGGAACTTTCACAAATAGAGGTTTTGGGAAAGTTGAGGCACCTAAATGGTAATTAATGTTGCCATAAAAATGGTCAGGATGTCTGAATTACGTCATGTTTCAAGAATTTGATGAAGTTTTGTAGACCATGCATGCGCTTTCAGCTGTTTGATGTACTCAAAGTATCTACTCGGAGCACCACGATTGCCGAAACAATTTGACACAATAAGCAAAGTTAATATTTCCATGGCTTGTATTATTTTATGCTCATGTTTCTCAACACTCATCAATATTCTCATTTTTATCCTATCAGGTGGTTTTCAGCACATGGACCCGGAGGAGTTGTTCAGGAATATATTCGGTAATTTTGGGGGAGCTGCGGGCGGCGGCCGCGGTAACATGGGAGGATTTAGAGTGGATGATATGGGAGCTTATGAAGAATCTAACTTTGGATTCGGATCGACGCAAGAGGTAACAACTGAGGATGCTTGCAACTCGCCTGCGCGGGAAACTATTTGTTGAGTTAAAGTAGCTACAATCACTTCTATATACCATTTGGTTTTCTTTCACACAGAAACTTTGCAAAATTGGCTACTCTTATGACAAGCATGCTGGGAAGATTGATGCTGATGAAAGTTTCTTTTTGTCTGTTGGTTTCCCAGGTACTGTGAAACATGGAGGGTTGTTTAATTTGGAGAGATGTACCAAAGATTTAAATGTCATCTCAAGAATATCAAGTATAATACTTATACCATGGCAGTAGTTTTTTGTGTTAAAGATTACTGGCATGCCATCTACTTTTGCAGCTGATCACCATTACACCACCTACCATCTAGACTAATTTCTCAGTGGAATAAATTTGCATATGCTCCAGGGGCAGTCACATTCGGATGAGAGCTTTCTTCGTGTAAAGTAAATCTGATATAGTAGAATATTTTTCGATGTTTTTTTATTTATGACAGGTGATGATGAACCTGACATTTGAAGAGGCAGCTCGCGGTGTAAACAAAGACATCAGTGTTAATGTGACAGACACCTGTATCAAGTGTGACGGAACTAAGCACGAGCCAGGCAGAGGACCGGTGGTCTGTCCCAGCTGTCATGGCACCGGAATGGTATGTAATGGCTCGTCATAGGGAAGCTTTCCCAAAAAAATAATCCCGTAGGACTCAAAATTGATGTGTTTACGGGTAGTAAAACATTTTGTGCTGGCACTAGAAGTCTCAGGCACTTGTTAAGGGGTAGGTATCAATCAGTGTTCAAAAGTAATTAACTTCTGGCCTAGGGTAGTAAGAAATCTGGGCTTGGCTTTCACCTTGGGCTGGCTCAGTCCTTGAGAAAACTATGATCCAACGCTGTCTGTAACAGTAAAATAGCATACTCTCCAAATTAAAGTGTTGTGATATCGTGTTAATTTTGAATTGTGCTGCAGGCAGATAAATACTGGTGTGTCCAGTGTAACGCGGTTGCAGGTTTCTTCAAGTCACTGATCACAACTTTCTTCTTTTACTCATGTTCACTTAGGAGAGTATCTGCGCAAGTAAACCTCCTGACTGTTAATATGATATAAATACCATCCACGCATTTTGTGATCTCAGTAGTTGTCTGCCCACTGACTTTACACTTGTTTGTGGGCACAACTCCTAATATCATCGTCATTTTGCTCCGTGGATTGCGCGTATAGGCCTAATTACTCACGGTATTTGGCTCTCCCCGCTTTGACAACACTGTCATGTTTTGAAATTATTGCAGACCAAACACAAATCATATCCTGGGGTAGTAATGGCATTAATCCGCCGAGTAGTATGGCCATGGATAAAAGACAAACCTACATTGAGATTTCTCTGGTCACTATTGGTAGATTTCATCTAATCTAAAGTCATAATTATAATTTATACCAAACAGCTACTTTGTTCTGCTTTCCACTATGGGTTATATGCTCATATCAACAAATTAGACAACACCTTGTGCATCCATATAATTGATGTATTGATGTTATACATGTAGCTTGTGGGGCTCATCAGAAAATGTAGCCTATTTCAGTCGGTGACGGTGTAGGTCACTCAAGAATACTCTTACTTTAAAGATCCGTGTTGATATTTCTTAGACAGTTTTTCAAAAAAATTATAATCGATCTATGTATATATATTTCTTTTGTTGTGTTTCCGTAATGAAACAATGATGAAACATCCACTTCAATAGCTTTGCTCTATGCTGGTATGAGTTGATTCTTTTTTGGCTGCTTTACCGTAAATTTGATATGTCATATAATTCATTCTAGGTTGTAAAACTGAATTAACTTCATGTTATCTATATTTCTGTATAGGAGACAGTGTCTAATGGTCCGTTTGTGATGAGGATGACTTGTAGGAAATGTGGAGGTACTCGACAATGGATACAGTTTAAATGTACGGAGTGTTCAGGTATGTATAAGAAATTTTATTTTACCTTTTAGCCTAATGGGCGCAAATCTTTAATTCGATTGAGTTTTAGCAGTTTCACTGATGACAAATTCAACTAAAGCAAATTCCACCTCTCATTACAAATCTTTCAATTTAAACTTATTTACATCAACTGTGAGCCATGTCGCAAAATAAGATGAATAGTAAATATTCTCTATGCTGATCTCAGTTTAATGATCGGTTTTCTGTTATTGCGGCTAGATTTCCAGATCAACTTATTTTATCAGTTTAGCCTAAATACAGGATCATGGAAGATGTATTTGTGGGGGCATACTGGTCTTTTGGGAAGTGTGACAAGATCTGAAAATTCTGGATTTATATGTGAAGGTGAAGAATGACAAGAGCAAATGTTTGCCACATATAACTGCTAAGTGGGAAGATGAGGTGCTTAAATGTGACAATTGCGAAATAAGATTGTCACGGAAGGACCCCCATTTATTCAATTACCAGGTTCAGGTCGGACAGTACAGAGAAAGTATGTAACAGTACCAGTACCAGCCGGTGTGGAGGATGGTCAGACTGTCAGAATGCCTGTCGGTAAACGAGAAATATTCATAACCTTCAGGGTAAGTGTTAGAATTATAATGTGTTTACACATGTGGTGTTATATATCCTATCCTTTTATAGTATGAATACCATAGCCATAATAATAATGAATCATCAAGTCTATGATAAATACTAATGATATAGTGTATATTCTAACATTTATTACATAGCAGTAGTATGCTTATGGATGATTGGCTTAGCTTCATCACTGATAATAAGCATTATGTGGCGCCACGCCCACAAACATCATTAAATTTCAATCACCCATATCCCAAAAACTTATGGAACGAACAGGTGGTATGTTTTACTGTACCATGAAATCTATATGCACAAAAAATTTCATGATCATGGGATGTATACTTTTCTTATCATGTGAGAATTCCCTCCGCTTGCATGATTGGTTGACAGATAATGACTCAACCAATCAAAAGCAATATTGACTATTGTCTCCTCCAATCATGCGAGTGGAGTCTTTTGCTGATATCCCACATGGTAGCTTATATAAAAACAGCTTTTTGTAACTCAGATAAAAACAGCTTTTTGTAACTCATAATATAAAACATATACATTTCCTGGTAGAATAAAACATACTAACTGTTCGTTTGAATACTCTCGCAAGTTTTTGAGATGTGGGCTATTGTAATTTCATGATTTTGGTGGGCATGGCTAACATAAGGCTTATTGTAAATCTACTTTTCTTCCATCCGAATATCTACTATCACGTTTGACTTAGATTTCTGACAATGCTGTAAGCATCTTAAGTCAAACATGATTAGAGATATTCTGATGTGAAGATAAAATATAGCTTTACAAATAATTATGGTCAAATTTATGTGTAGGAACATTTGAAGATGATGGAGATTGATGCTCACACGCCGATTTTTCTCTTGGTTGTAATCACTCCAGTGCACCATTTAATGGTTTTAGGAGGAAAAGTTAAACTGATTATTATTATTCATGCATTTATGACTGTTACAATGTTAACAGGTATCTAAATCGTCTATATTCCGTCGAGAGGGAGCTGACGTGCACAGTGATGCTGTTATATCGCTGTCACAAGCAGTACTGGGAGGTAAAATCACTGTACCGGGCATCTATAATGATGTACATCTTAATGTAAGTATGTACTGAATTTGTTCAGTCTGTAACAAGGGTGGGAGAAAATGACTCAATAAGTCAAGTCAGTCAAGTCATAAGTCGCTACTTGACTTGTCTGAGCGGCGACTTGATTATGACTTGAAAGCTTCTGTGACTTGACTTTGACATGGCTTGCTCTGCTTCAGGACTTGGCTTGACTTAACACTTAATCATTTTTACCACCTCTGGTGTGTTATAGGGGTGCAACTTTCCGAAATCGTCTTGATCATGTAAAGCTTGCTTACTCAGATCAAAGTTTGCTAGTAATAATGACCAATTATTGTTTATCGATTACCCTGAAGTGTATGATTACCAGATAGCAATGCAAATACCTAACTAGGAAAGGCGTTAAACAGACCATCTGGACCCAAAGTGACCCAGGAATGTTGCCTTTATTTTCATACCGGTGTCAACTTGTATTGCAGGAAGTTAATGCCATTTTTGTTGGTGTTAAAGATAAATAAAAAGTTCTCATTTGAGATCCAAGAGGGCATGCTAATGTTCAAAGTTGCCTTTTTATTATTTTTCAATATCAATCAATCAGCTTGCAGTAATCTTGACTGAGTGTTGAGCAGCCAATCAGATTTTGACTGAGTGTTGAACAGCCAATCATATTTGACTGAGAGTTGTGTAAGCATCATTTGGAGTTTCCAATGCATTGGAATCAAAAATAATTGCAATGTTACAGATTCCAGCGGGTACGAGTTCACATCACAGAATAAGAGTAGCTGGTAAAGGTATGCGAAGAGTTAACAGCTACGGGTCAGGTGATCACTACATCCATGTCAAGATCAAAGTTCCTACGTAAGTTTGATTAGGCCGGCAAAAATTATATATTGGATCTGTGTCAGCTGCCTCATCTGACTATCTGAAGGCCTCATCTGAAATTTTGGAAATAAATTATAATTCACCTCCCTGCCTCACATAATTTTCATCAAATGAACTGAAAAACAACCCCTCATCACCAAGACTCAGTATTTACCCTAATTTATTGAAAATGTAAAATAAAATGCCTCCCTGCCTCATGGCTTAGTATTGTCTTCTCTGACACAGATCTAATGCTTCAGTTTTGCTTGCCGTATCGTGACAAAAATACTGTACCTAGAACTAAGTCAGTCTAAGTGCTAGTTCAATTTCATTACAATCGACTTGATTGACAACGTCACATTTTCACTATCATGATAGTTGGCCAATTCCAAATGTCAATTTTATATCAACAAGTCTCAGTTTCCACATGGAACCAGTGCTACGTTACATTGCTGTAGGCGTTTACTTAAGTTGGAGGTATCACCATTTTTTGCCTGGATGCTCTGGTTGTTTCGGTTGCCTTATAGCTAGTACTCCCAATTTCCCTCTATTTTTTGAGATAGTGGAAAGTATCAATCGATGCCTCATTTAAAATCTGAGGTATTGTTGGTGGTAGCATAAGCCTGCTGCTGTTTCAATCAATAGATGACTCTTGTGGCACCATAATGTCTTGCTTGACAGTTGCATAGCAAAAACAGGAAATAGTACAAGTATAAATTTATAAAATCTAGTTTTTGATTAGCCATCTTTGAATTACACCTGCGGCACACTAGAGCCCTTATTTACTGTGACTAAAACGTGAACACTGTATGATCTCACTCATTGGTCACATGACAGCAATTATGCAAAAGCTTGCCCATGGGAAGCCACCCAGAATTCACACAGGAGTACTAAGTTCCAATCCACAAAGTGGGAAATCAATAGTCTCATCTTATAGTCTTCTAATCTTGTCAAACAATCATTCCTGATATAGGCCATGATCGCACTCGCTGACTGAGTCGGGCAAGACTGCGCGTTGGGAGTTGTCTTCTTTCTAGCAGAGAGGGTATTACTCCCAATTCAAATGCTTTTGTATTGTAAATGATGAGATTCTGTCTTATTTATATATCCATCAATGAGATGAATGTCTCATTGATGACAACTTTTCCTTGAATTACATAACTTTGAAAGAGTCATAATTTTTGTTCGCCAACATTTATTCTGAATACAAATAGTGTTTCTTGTGTTTGGCAATTATCAGCCAAATACAATTTGTCACCATGTCTCAGTATGCTGAGGCATTACATAATTTTTCAATTACTAAACCTACCATATTTTAATATATGTCAGTGTTTTTGGGATAAACTAAGTATTTCTTGTTTGCAGGCGATTATCAGCCAAACAGAAGGCGTTATTATTATCCTATGCTGAGTTGGACACTGATCGATCTGGTACTGTTAATGGTATCACTGAAATCAACTCAGGTGGGTGAATTAACAAGTCTGTAATCATGCTATAGCATATCACACTGTTAAAGGTTTTCTGTCCTTGGAAACTGTAACTCTGTACGAGGGCTGGTAAATAAACCGCATATTTCGTATCGGTGTGAAAATATTTTAAAATATCGGTATCTAATTTTACAAAAATTGAATATCTAGATTTTTGAATTTCGATATTAACTCCAATGTCGGTTTATGATGTTACTATTGGTTTTAAGATTATATTATTCGGATGATATTTTCATGATTGATATTCAAAGTGACCAAATTTAACATATCCAAAATAAAAAACACAGTGAAACAAATATATCGAATATATCGGTTTTCCATTCAAAATATCATATCGGTTTTGAAATTCCAACACCTGCCAGCCTTACTCTGAACCTATGATTGGCTAAGCTGTTTTGTGTTGCCACAGCCTGACAAGATACAAGCAAGACAGTAAAACAATGTTATGATCAATCCATTCAAAAAACCTACTCATACACCATTAAAAGTTAAACCCGGCTAAGCTGTTGTTGTAGTGAAGAGTGAGGTGTGAAGATTTATCTCTGTTTGAAATGTGACGATGGATTGACTCATATCATTGTTTTTCTGTAGAGAAAACTACACATGGGGCCACACGGCATTCTGGGAAGTCTTCTGACAGCCAATCAGATTCCAGTACCACTAGCGAATCCACCAATCAGGACCCAGATGATGAAGGGTTTCTTGGCAAACTGAAGCGGCGGATCTTTGGATAACGCTACTCGATACTTAGGCTATTTTATATTTATTTATGAGAATTAGGTCAGTGAAATTCCGTTCAATCGCTAGTAGGTATTTCAATTGATACGCCACTTTGAAAATTTGGCTGTGTGTCAAACTTATAGGTATACTGAAAGTTTGACCAAGTGGTGCGGATGTCCAGAATTTGTTACACATCTGATTGAAGTTTAGAAGCCCTATTGTCAAGATAGATTCATCTAAATTGCGTAACCAACAGGGACTGGAAATAATACTGATAAGTTGGACAGCTTTTAGGGTGGTGTAAAACAGTGCTACCATAAATTTATGCATTGTTTTATTATGCAATTGACTTGGTTTATATCTGACCCACAAGTCATTACTCTCCAATATTCTTTGCACATGATGATGATGATGGTAGTTTATTTTTAATCGCCCCATAAGACCCCTGGTGGGGTAATTTCTGGGCGATGTAAAACAAAATAAAAATGGACAGTATTGAGAAGCACTAAAAAAAATGATTAGATAAGGCAACTAAATACATAAGTATTTCATGGATCAACACGTTTTTGCTCATAATTCCATTTACTCAAGACTTTACTATGATGCATTCCTTTACAGAATTCTTTTCTGGTCATCTGCATAATTTTATGTCCCATAGTAAAAAGGTTTCTGTACATGGCCTATTGACATTTGTGTTAATGTGACATCTTTTTAGTCTAAAATTATTGATGGGCTGGGTGTTTTAAAAAGTATTTTTAATCAAGTTTTATTATCAAGGCCGTTGTTTTGCATATGCTTGGAAATTCTTTTCATATCTTGTTGATATGCTGTCCTGAAGTGGAATTTCCATTAGCCCAGTGTAGTAGGTTGGCAGCAATAGTTAGATAGCCACACATGCGCATGACACTGTTGGTTATGGGAACTGGTTTCACTAACAAATTGCATAATTAAAATATTGCATGTACAATTATGTGTATAAAGGAAAGGACAAATCAATTTTGCAATCTGGTAAAGGCCCTATTTTGATCCACCTGTAATACCTATCAATATGAAGGTACAAGAACTTGTAATTGGCCTGAATAATTTCTTTTGGATTTTAGATATGCTGAGCGGAGGCAGAACCTATGCTCACATTTGCAAAACCTATGCCCACTAGGGCCTATGTTATGATAATATACTATACTTGCATTATACATGTACAGTAGAAGCCACTTATAAGAGACGCCTTTATAAGGGTACTAGCTGCTTATAAGGGTACACTTTGAAAAGTACGGATTTTTTCCTATCTCTTGTGTACAAATTTTTGCCCTTTATAAGGG
>ERZ1740062.1117-NODE-1117-length-11465-cov-4.151534_pt1 | contig 11465 bp, 9 predicted proteins | sample MGYA00581741_ERZ1740062 | MGnify/ENA primary metagenome ERZ1740062 (study PRJEB43018, sample SAMN04849747) | marine metagenome | isolation source: floating plastic debris | place: Pacific Ocean | collected 2008-09-01 | study: EMG produced TPA metagenomics... | reverse complement strand
CAAAATAAAAATTATAAATTATTTTTCTAAATTAAAACTCATTTTGAATCAAATGGGTCTCCACTTCTGGTGCTTCCTTCATTCGAATCAATTTATAACGGTCATAGTTATTGGCTAGTGGTTTTCCATCTTTGAAGATAAAGTCACCATACATGGCATGACCAACCCCATCGATAACGCCGCCTTCAATTTGATTCAATGCCCCGGTGGGGTTAACTACGATACCACAGTCTACGACACAGGTTATTTTTTTAACGACCGGTTTTCCGTCTTCAATTTCAACATCGGCCACCTCGGCCACATGTGTATTGTGGCAGTAGTAATTGACAAATCCTTGGTATACATTTTTGGGTTTGGTGCCCCAACCTGATTTTTCAACAGCGACTTTGATAACCTCTTCCATACGTTCTGGAGAATACTGAATACGCTCATCCGAAGTACCTTTTACTTTTTGAAGAAGGTCCAAGCGCAACTGGATTTTATCTACTTCCATCATTTCAGCAAGCTCATCAAAAAAGCTCTGTTCCGCTGAAGCCAAAAAGTTGGTGAACGGTGCACGCCACGCTCCTGTTGTGATTTCACTCTTATGCGCTGACGTATCCACCTGATAATTTTCAATTGCTCCGGCAGGAAAAAAATTCGGAATCAAACCATACATGGAATCATTGATGGAGGCTTCCTTCAGATGATAGGCTGTCACCTTACCATCTTTTACCCCTGCTTTAATACGATACTTTATGGCCGGACGGTACACTCCAGTGGTCATATCATCTTCCCTACTGGAAACCACTTGAACGGGTTTTCGAATGGCATCCGAGATTTCTGCGGCTTCTACCACAAAGTCTCCAAACAATCTTCGGCCGAAGCCTCCTCCCATTCGAGTCATATCCATTTGGACTTGTTCGGGCTCGCGTTCCAACATTTGTGCTACGAGTCCAGCTTTCCATTCTGGGGGTTGTATAGGACCTGCCAAATGTACTTTGGCATCGGTGACATGGGCATAGAAATTCATGGGTTCCATACAATTGTGCGGTAGAAAGGGAGACTCGTACGTGCGTTCCAAAATGTCATCCGCCTCAGCGAATGCTTTTTTCACATCCCCATCGGCCCTTTGCGTAACGAAATCATTTCCATCTAGGATTCCATTTAAGATGTTGTCATGCTCTTCTGTACTTTCCAAAGTGCCTTTGGCTTCCCAAGTGGCTTTGATAGCCTTTTTGGCTTGCATGGCTTCCCAGGTGCTTTTGGCGATAACCACTACTTTGTCACTAGGACTTATTTTACTATGGAACCTATCGTCTTTTTCCAGATATGCCCTGAGTTTAGACCCAATGGTAATGACATCCACAACCCCAGACATTTTTCGTGCTTCACTGTCATCAAAGGAAACCAATTCTTGACCGAAGGCTGGTGGTCGTAGCACGGATGCATACAACATTCCATCTACTTTGTAATCCAAACCGAACAAAGGTTTTCCGGTTACGATTTCATCCAAATCTACATTTGGGGCATCCTTCCCCATGATTTTATACTCCTTAGGTGTTTTTAAGGTCACTTCTTCGGGCACTTCCAAAAGCGCAGCTTCTTTGACGACATCACCATAGCCTAAAGTTTCCCCATTGGCATTGGTAATGACCCCTTCGCTTACGCTGCAGGTAGAAGCATCAACGCCCCAACGATTCGCCGCGGCCTGTACAAGCATGTGCTTGGCCTTGGCTCCCGTTTGCCGCAGGGCATCCCAACCGTGACGGATGGATTGACTTCCTCCAGCTACCTGCCGCACGAAACTTTTGGTATCCAATGCAGCTTGTTCTACATGAACCATGTTCCAAGCAACATCGAGTTCTTCAGCAATAATCATGGGCATAGCAGTTTTGACACCCTGCCCTATCTCTGGATTCGGTGAAAAAATAGTAACTGCTCCGTTCTCGGCAATTTTAATAAAGGCATTAAAATCCATGTAGTCCAGATTAGCCAAATCAATGACTGCTTCCTTAACTACTTTAGTCTTGCAAGATTGGATAAGGTTAAAACCAATAACCAAGCCACCACCTGCCAAAGTGGTATTGCGTAAAAACGCCCTTCTATTGATATGTTTTGTATTGTTTGATGACATGTTTTTCATTTTCAGCGGTTAATCCATGTTTTCAGCAGCCAATTTCACCGCTTTCTTGATGCGGGAATAGGTAGCGCAACGACAAATATTGCCGTGCAGCGCGTTCTCAATATCGTTCTCTGAAGGATTTGGATTGCTTTCCAGAAATGCAGCAGCTGTCATGATTTGCCCAGCTTGGCAATATCCACATTGTGGTACATCTATGGTTTTCCAAGCCTCCTGAACGGGATGTGTTCCATCTTCAGATAAGCCTTCAATGGTAGTGATTTCTCTATCCTTTGCCATTTCAACCGTGGCAGAGCAGCTTCTCATGGCCACGCCATCAACATGCACGGTGCAAGCTCCACATTGTCCGATGCCGCAACCGAATTTGGTTCCTACTAAACCGATATGGTCTCGTAATACCCATAACAAGGGCGTGTCAGAAGAAACGTCAACGGTTCGGTCTACTCCGTTCACGCGAATTTGATACGTTGGCATTGTATTGTTTTTAGGATTCTTTGTGATTGAAGTTACCAAAATTTAAAGGCAAGGTCTTTTTTTTAACAGCAGGCCGTTTTTTTTAACTTTTCTTTAAAGTAATTGTGGAATCGCTGCATACTTTTCAACAGATTCTATCGTTCCCCAAAAAGAAACCTATAGGATACGAAGATGAAAAACAACCTCACTTTTTTCACGGCACTTTTTGCAATATGCTTGTTTATCAATAGCTGCGGCAACGCAGATGATGATGTAAGTTTTGATATCAACCAACGTGAGTTGGGAAGGGGTACTGAACCAGACCCCTGTCTTGGTTTTGAAGAGAATGAATTACTACTTTCCATTCAAGAAGAATTCACGACACCACCAAGTAAGGTGTCTATTTTGTTTAGAGTTTCGGATACAAACGGGCGTCCCATTTCCGGCTTGACCGCAGACCAATTTACGGTTTATGAGCAAGGACGGAATGACGACTGCTTTCGCACAATATCCTCCTCTGAATCGCAAGCGCGTATTTCGCCCAATTCGCAAGTCTTCAATAATTCAACTATACTCGTGCTAGACTTGAGCAACAGTGTTTTACAAAGTAGTTTGGATGAATTGAAAACCGCCTCAAGTAGTTTTATAGAAAACGTAATGCCCGAAGCAGCATCACCGTCTTTTCAAATGGCTATTTATTGGTTTGACGGGGAAAACACTTTACATCTACTGAATGACCTTACTTCTTCTCGTATGGAACTTTTAGCCGCTATTGAAGGCATCACTACCGATATCAGCAATGACCCGTCCACGGATTTATACGGTGCTGTACTGAAGTCTACTGATATTGCTGAAAACCTAATCCAACAAAACAATCAAAATTCCATAATTGGTGCCGCCTCAGTGGTTCTGTTCACCGATGGAACGGACCAAGCCTCACGATTTACGGAAGATGCTGCGTTAAGAGCAGTAGACCAAGCCAATAGCAATATTTCATTCTTCAGTATTGGCTTAGGGGCTGAAATTGATACCGAGGTGCTGGAGGGCATAGGCAAAACCGCAAGTGTTTTCGCTGGAAACAAGGAAGAATTGGAAGCCACTTTCAATCAAATTTCCCAGCGTGTATCGGAACAGGCGCGCAGTTTTTATCTTTTTGAATATTGTACTCCCAAACGCGATGGTAGCGGAGAAAACAATTTAGTGATACAACTAAGTTCTGGTGGCCTTCAAGGAGCGGTACAGACCAAGTTCAATGCCAATGGTTTTACGGGAGGGTGTGAATGATATTCACCTCGGATAATAACAAAAAAAGTCAAGCCATTTCTTAATTTACTTTAATAAATATGTGTTGACTATTCAATAGCTTGGGCTTCTAACGCTAAAGCTATCGAAGACGATGAAAACACAAATCACACTACTTGGCTTATTTTTACTTGTATCAATCGGTTGTAAAGACCAATCCATAAACCTTCCTACTACAGCAGATAGTACTGACAAATCTTCAATAGTACTAGATGATAAGGTCTGGCTAAACGGCGCTAATGTTCTTGCTTTTGGACCTGACAACGTCTTATTCATAGGCGATAGTAAGGCAGGAAAATTGCATGCTGTGCAAACGCAAGCAAATGAACTGAAAGATGCTATTCCGTATAACCTTGAGGGCTTCGATATGTTGATGGCGAAAAAATTGAATATCGAACCTAGGGACATCATCATCGGAGATATGAAGGTGCATCCGGTAAGTCAAGAGGCATACGTGGCTATAAAGTTGGGACATCAACCAGATGCCAAATCAGTAATAGCGATTGTGAATCCTGCTTCTCAGGATATCCGTTTGTTGGAAATCAGTGAGGAAAACTCCCAAAGTGTTTCCATAAAAAATCCTGCTTCCCCAGATTTAGTCTTTTGGAAAGAAACGGCTGCAAGCGCCTTGAACATAACTGACATTGATTATAATGAGGGCTTTGTCTATGTCGCAGGATTGACCAATACTGAGTTTGCTTCCACGCTTCGTAAAATAACCTATCCTTTTTCCGAAAATCAAGAAATGGTGCACAGCATTGAAATCTATCATGCCGTGCACACGCAAAACGAAACACGTGCTCCCATACGTACCATGTTATTTGAGGAAATAGATGGAAGTTCCACTTTGTTGGCAAGTTATACCTGTACCCCTTTAGTGACTATTCCGGCAAAGGAAATTAAGGAAGGAGCTGATGTGAAGGGCAAAACCATTGCAGAGCTTGGTTATGGAAATACCCCTATCGATATGTTGGTAGTAACCACACAAGGCTTTGATGGTTCAACGAGCAAAAGTTTGATTGTCACTAATAAGAACAGAGGTGGGACCATGATTCCACTAAATTCGGTAATGGCTGGTATCAACGGAGACGGAATGGCAGGACAGCAGGCCATGTTTGCATCAGGTTTGGATGGGATTCAAGAAATTCCAACTGCCAATGTTATGCAAGTAGACATTCAAAATGCCCAGATGTTGGGAATGGTTCGGCGCAATATCGAAACTGGGGATATAGATTTGGTTTCTGAACTAACGGGCACATTTTTGAGGTTAAGTGATTTTATTTCTGAGTATGATTTTCCGGATTATGAATATCCTGAAGCTCAAGCTGGAACAAAACAGTACCACGACATGGTAAAGCAGATGGAGGGTTATCCAGATTTGACTTCTGACAAAATGGGAAGATAGGCTGCAAACTTTAGAGCCTATTTAGTATAATGAATAAACAAGACCTTTTAAACAAAACCCTTTCCCTAAAACCGTAAATCATGAGGTTGAACTACACTTTCCGACAATTACCCATCCCCCTCATATTGTTTTTGATTGTTTTGGCTTGCAAGCAGCAACCAACAGTTGAAAATAAGGCAGAAATAACAGAGGAAACATCACAAGAGGAAATCCAAGAATTGGAATCCACAACGAAAACATTTTTTCCAGGATTTAGAGATGTTGACATGACTATCGACAGCATAAATATTCATGCTGTGGTTGGCGGTGCTGGGGACCCTTTGCTTTTACTGCATGGCGCCCCTGAATCTCATGTTATGTGGCGTGATTTAGCACCAAAATTGGCAGAGAGTTTTACGGTAATCATTCCTGATATACGTGGTTATGGAAGAAGTGATAAGCCAAGAAATGGTGATTACTCCAAAAGGCGGATGGCGAAAGACCAAATAGAGTTAATGCAAGGATTGGGGTATGAATCTTTTTTTATTGCTTCACACGATAGAGGTTCACATGCTGCTAGAAGATTAGCAAAAGATTACCCCAAGGCTGCTAAAAAAATAATCATTATGGACATTGTGCCTGCAACCTATGTTTGGGAACATATTAATCGGAAAGTAGCCAATAGATTCTGGGCTTGGATATTTTGGACACAACCCTATCCTTTACCTGAAAATCTTATGGGTCCCCAAGCTGGAGCATTTGCTAAATCGGCAGCCGGCGATGATGAGGAAGCTGGTAACGATTATGCTGCCACCAACGGAACTGAGGATGCTTTCCATGCCATGTGCGAAGATTATCGAGCTAGTGCAGGCATTGATATGGAACACGATGAGGCGGACGCCGATGTCAAGATTACTGTTCCCACCTTGGTGATTTGGGGAAAAAAATCAAACACAGGAAATTTTGATTATCCCGCCATCTGGAAAAACGAAGTGAATGAAGTTTCCTTTTTAGAATTGGATTCTGGGCATTTTATCGTCGAAGAAAAACCGGAAGAGGTATTCGAAGCAACATTATCATTCTTGATCAAATAGATTACAAAAGATAAGCGACCAATACAGATGAAAAACAAAAATATCCTTTTAACAGGTGGGCACTCAGGAATGGGCCTTGAACTCACAAAAATGCTTCTCAGTGAGGGTCATAAGATTGGTTTGATTGTTAGGAATGAAAAAAGAAAAAAGGATGCCAGGGAAGAATTAGGCAATACTCCACAAATTGACTTCTTTTTTGCCGACTTAAGCAAAAGAGAAGACATAGAGAGAGTATCAGACGATATTAAAACCGTTTGGACAAAAATTGACGTAATTTTTAACAATGCGGGCGTGCTTTTGGATAAGCTGTATTTTTCAGATTATGGAAATGAGTTACAGCTCGAAATAAATGCGCTAAGCCCATACCTTTTTACAAAAGAACTTCTTCCACTCTTGGAAAAGGCACAAAATCCTTTAATAGTAAATACGGCAACGACAGGTTTACAGAACAAGAAGTCAATTGATATCCCAAGTTTCAAAAAACCCAAGAAGTTTACTAAGCTGACAGGCGCTTACATAGATTCAAAACTGACAATGGTATTGTTAATGAACTATTTGAATAGTAAAAATGAAAACCTTCGTGTCATTAATGTGGATCCAGGAGCTATAAAAACAAAAATGACGGCAGGGGATGGAATGCCTATCTGGCTAAAACCCATCAGAAATTTACTGTTTAAATCCCCAAAAGAAGGTGCGCAACAATTATATGAAGCTGCTTTCGATTCAAAACACAGTGGAAAGGGACTTTATATAAGCAAGGGAAAGGTAAAAAAAATGCAGGTTGTTTTGAGTGAGAACGAGTTGGATGTATTGCTAAAATAAAGCTGAAAATTGGCTTGCTATGATCATAGCGGTTTTGCTTCCTAAAATTCTTGAGCCAATGGTTGTACTAAAATAGAATTGAATGAGTAAAATCCTATTTTTCTTACTACTCCTTTCAATATCCATCCATAGTCAAAGGGTTCTCAAAGACACCCTGCAATTTAAAGGGAATTTTAGTTTATCTGGGAGTTTGACCAGTGGAACCGAATTTCAAAGAACATTTCAATTTGAGTTCAACCCAACTTTGGAAAAGCGAACCTGGAGTTTCGAAAACCAATTCAGATTTCTATTTAGTGATGCCGATAACGAAGTGCTAAATCGAAATTGGGACGCATTGTCATTATTCAAGTTTTATCTGAATGGTCAGAAAAAGTGGTATCCATTTTTGGTGAACGATTTACAAACCAACCTAGGATATGAGTTAGGGCTTCGTTTAGGTTATGGGGGCGGTGTGACCTATAAACCAACTTTTGAGAACAATAATAGTTTGCTGTTTTCTACTGGTGCGGTTTACTATAGAAACCGGTACACCGAATCAATTTTCGTCAATAGCAACCGGATAGGGAATCAAAGAAAGATGCTTCGACTCATCTTTCATTACGATGGGAACACCCATATTTTCAAAGATAAATTACTCTTAAAATCCAATGGATGGTTTTTACAATCGACCCGAGAAAGTGGAGATTACATTTTTAAGTTGTACATCAGTTTGGAATTAAAACTTACCCAAGTTTTTTCACTCACAATGGATTATCGTTTTAACTATGAAAATGTAACTCTTGAGAGTTTGGACAGCAATCAACAATTTACTTCGATAGGTATTAAAGCAGATTTTAACTGAAAAATGTGGTCCTCACTATCTTTTCTTTTAAGAATTCTCCAAATCCCCATTAGGTTTTTGCAGCTACGATTCTTTTCTTGAATTTGATTTTAAGGATCATACATACCCATGAAATTGAAGTAGCGTTTAAAATAAAAACTGGAATTGACCAATATATTCTATCGAAAATCAGTTGCAAGTGAATTAATCAAGTCTAATTTTGATCGTTTTAAGGCTATCTTCTACCTTTTGCAAAACAATTTTAACATTTAGCTTTGGCTCGCATTGTCTTTTGAAAAACCGCTTTAATGATATGGGAATACAAGTTCTTTACGGGTAGCTATGGAAAACAAAGATCGTTTAGAGACCACGCCAGAGTATCAAGAGTCAATGCAAGAATTCGGTTTTCAATGGTTTAGAATTGAAGATATTTACACCGGAAAAATCTCCTCGAGTGTTGACCCTTTTGTATCCCATAGAATAAAGTATTTTACACTGCTGTTATTAACGGAAGGAGAAACCCATCATGAGGTGGATTTTGTGACCTATACCTTGGAAAAGGGGTATTGCCTTTTCATATCCCAAGAAAGAATCCAAAAGTTCCACGAGTCAGCCAATTGCACAGGTTATGTTATGAACTTCACCGAGGATTTTATGGTGCGGAATTTTTCCCAGTCTGCTTTTTCCAAAATTAGTTTCTTGTCCAATTATGTTTTGAATCCTACCATGTTTAAGGATTTCGGGGATATAGAGTTATTTATAACTGCACTGAAAAGAGAATTGACCCTAGACCTTGGAATAGTTAAAGAGAATCTAGTGGCCTCAATGCTCACGGTATTTTTACTAAAAGCACAACTACATGCCGGCCACGATCTGAAGTCTTATCGCGGAGATTTTGCCACATTCTCAAAGTTTCAATATTTCATTTCCTTGTTTCATAAAGAATCAAGGTCTGCTAAGCACTATGCCAATCTTTTGAATATATCCTACAAAGAATTGAACAATCTTACCAAAGTATTTACAGAAAGTACCGCCAAAGACTACATAAACGACTACACTATATTAGAAGCCAAGCGCAGTTTGGCTTCGACCAATTTATCTATAAAAGAAATCGCATTTGATTATGGTTTTAAAGAGGCAACAAACTTTATAAAATTTTTTAAGAGAGCTACTGGAGATACCCCAATGAAATTTAGGGAAATGAGGTTTGGGAACTCGAAAAACTAGAAACCAACGATGAAAGAAGAACCGATAGAATTCTTTAAAAGAGAATTGGACAAATATGTGGAAAAATCCATTGATGAAGAATGGAAGGAATTCAAGCTGCGGTTAAAACAAGTAAGTTTTAAAAAGGGTAGCGTAATTTTCCCACATTCAAAAGTCTGTTTGGATATGCTCTTTATCTCAAAAGGAATTGTTGTCACGGAATATTTTAACGAGAATGAACAAACGATAACTAGATTCTTTAAGTCCAAAAACCTGTGTAGTAATATTTCCAGTTTTCTAACCCGTTCGATTGTGAATGACGTGGTTTCCGCAGTAACAGATACAGAAGGAGTATTTATACCTCATAAATTGTTCAACCATTTTTATTTGTACTCCGACGGTATTGGATTATATTTTCGGAAAAGGTTATTGGAAAACTTATTGGAAGACAAAATGTTTATTTCCATAAAGGCGATGGGGATTGATTCAAAGTTGGACTTTTTGTATTCCGAATATCCTGAAATAATTAATGAGGTATCTTGGAAAAAAATCGCGAATTTCTTTGGAGTCACCCCTCAATGGTTAAGTAAAAAACTTAGCGAAAGAAGATATCAATAAAGTTTTGGATTTCAATTTGAACGTTTCAAATTCAAGGTCAGGTTCAGCTCAAACCAAAAAAGACGTTTTTACCCGGTAAGATTATTTTGTTAAAGAGTTTCACAAGATTTATACATGCTTAGCAAATTAGGGGCTTTGTACAATTTAGTTTAACAAAAATATTGAAGAAGGGAGCGTTTATATTTACAGACTTTGAATGTGAAGAACCCAGTACAAAATGCGGTCTCCACAAAATATATGAAATCAAGGTCCGCTTGATAAGTATACTTCGCTCCTTATCATACCATACAAGCAACTGAATAAACTCCGCAGGTTATTTACAGTAAAGACCGCTAAGGAATATATCAATGGCTATATTCTTCTTGAAGCGAAGCGCAGTTTGGCGGCTATCCATGCTCCGATCAAAGAGATTCCCTATGCCTAGGGATTTAAGGAAGCTACAAACTTCATAAAATTCTTTAAGCGTATTACTGGAGATACTCCATTGCAATTTAGAAAGATGAGATTTGGGTTTCCTTGAAAATCTATTTGGCGACTGCTATCGTATCAATTCATGAAGGGTCTAAAACCCAAAAAATATTATAGAATGTAAGCTTAATATTGAAATAGGTCACCCCAGTCATTTCTTCAATTAGTTTAATCCACAAGCAATATTTTGAAGATAACTTTAACAATATAAACCACTTACACCTATATCAAGATGAAAAAAACAAACAGATTACCTCATGTAATGAAAAAAACATTCCTGCTGTTTTCCCTAAGTACTTTACTAAGTTTTATTGGAATCAGTCAGGAACAGGATCAAGGAGACCTTCTTGCCACGATGCCTGATGAACTTACCAACGTAGGAACCGGTCAACCTATAGATTATAAGCCCTATAAGTATGCCAAGTTTACGCGTGATATGGATCGTTATCCAGCAGCAACCCCACCCAGTGGGTCATTCAATAAGCACGGGGAACTTGAATTCTTGGGCAAGAATGTATTCGGAATCCATTGGTTTGTGGAAGTAGAGGGCTTTGTTTGGCACTTTGTTACCGCGGGCTATCCGCACAAAGCCCCTATTGTTATGATTCATGGGTTTCCTGAATCGTGGTGGGGATTTCACGACCAAATGGTAGACCTCGCAAAAGACTATTACGTTATTTCTGTTGATCAATTGGCCTATGGACAGTCAGATAAAAGGCTTAAACAAGATTTGACTCACCAAGGAGTGGCTAAAAGCTTGGTGAAACTGATGGATAAAATAGGAGTCGATAAGTTTGATTTGGTATCCCATGACAGAGGTACTTGCATAGCGGATAATATGATGGCAGTGCCAGGGGTAAATAAAAGAGTCACAAATTGGGTTAGGATGCAACAATCGTTTGACGAACCTCATGGCGAGCCACGACCTTCTCATGAAAATCTAGCCCATGCTGAGAATTATAAAGACGGTACTATGATAACCGCCACCTACAATTCAGCATGGGTATCTATGGAGTTCACCCCCGCGCACATGGATCGTATTTACAAGGAATTTGGAACCGAGGGAATAGCCGCTGCAGTGGCGCAAACCTACGATACCAGCTTTGACATTGAGCTGGAATATCGTATGAGAAACTTAGTAAAACATATGACAATGCCCATACTCTTCCTCCAAGC
>ERZ1740062.1115-NODE-1115-length-11480-cov-4.754398_pt1 | contig 11480 bp, 15 predicted proteins | sample MGYA00581741_ERZ1740062 | MGnify/ENA primary metagenome ERZ1740062 (study PRJEB43018, sample SAMN04849747) | marine metagenome | isolation source: floating plastic debris | place: Pacific Ocean | collected 2008-09-01 | study: EMG produced TPA metagenomics... | reverse complement strand
CCCGATTAAGTTTCGGTCTCAAAATGGTCAATCTTTGAGACCGACTACGCTACATCGACTCGAAGCCCGCAGAGAGCGTCTAGTCAGAATCATCAAAATACCGTTCGTAGAAGGCCTCATTGAGTTCACGGTACAGCTCGTCTGGCAAGTCACGCGGTGAATAACCACGGCTGCAGGCTTCTGATTTCAGGAAGGCACGCCAGTCCGGGCCGTCAGCAGGTTGAAACACCGCGATACGGCCGGCATCACGCATTTCCTCAATGACACGCTGTCTGGCTTGCGGGTCACGTTCGTCAATGAACATCTGGCGCAATCCGACCAATGCTGCGGCCATGCCAGAGATGAGCAACAGAACCGGTACAAACTGTAGCCAGCCAAAGGGTTCCCGACTGGTCCCGCGCCAGTAGCTCAACAGCTCACTTGCCCACCAAAGCGACAGCAGCCCAACTACGACGCTCAACATATTGAATGGAGCAAATGACATCTCGGGGTTGAGCCAGAAATCGCTCGGCTGCCAACAATACTCGGCAGCGACGATTTGAACATGCAGCGCCCAAAACATCAGCGCCACACTCATGACCACAAAAACAAGAAACCAGAAACGAGGGTTGATTGACGCTGGCCGCAACATGCCATCGTCGGACTGCTCAAGACCGTCAAGGTCGCGTCGGGCGAAGGACAACCGCCTGATCCATGCCCCAAGTAAAGCACCCGCCAGAGACATCACGGTGACAAAGATGATGCCCGGCCAATCAACGTCCACAACGGACTCCAGACGTCGAGCCGCTTCGCGCTGGATCAGGTAGTCATTGATCACCAACCCGAGCTTGGCGAAATAGAAAACAACCACAAGCGGAACTACAGCGTTGCGCCCGGCGATCATGCCTCCCACCAGGCAAGCGACGAATACAGCTATCTGGACGCGCGTGTAGAACGCGATAAACATGTCGATTCGAGAACCCGCATACTTCCCAGGGAAAAATGCGACATCGATAGTGCGTATGATGAAGAACACTCCAATGGCCACAACAACTGCTGCTGCCACGCGCCACCACGAAACTGCTTCGGCTGCGCTCTTCGGCGACAGCGGCACTTCAGCACCCAGCCGAAGCTGAGTACGTAGCGTGTGCCAGCATTCACGCGGGACACGCTATGCGGCTGCTGATCCGGGCGAAAGAACTTGATCCGTCGACTAGCGAAGATCGGCGTTTCGCATTCGAACTCGCCGCCATCCTCGGCCTCGGACAACACCACATTAACGCGGTAATGCTTACGGCCGTCCACCGGATCAGTGTGCAACGGAATTTCAGCACCTTCTTTGTAACGCATGAGATAGCAATCCCATGGCACGATGAATGGGTTGACGCCGAGCAACATCTTCTCGTAGCCCGTCTGCTGTCGACCACCCCGCCAACGCAGAAAGCCATCGGCGAATGTCGTTAGTGTAGATTTCAACATCCAGATCGCTTCCTTGAAATGGCCGCCCTAGCGAACACCAGCCACGTGGTTACGCGCTGCGTTCGCTGATGACTGCTATCTTACCGACAATACTGGTATTCAGCGCATCCAAGTCTTCGGCAGGAATCCACCATTCGGTGTGGCGCGAAGCACCGACCGTCTTGATCGGGTAACGATCTGCGAAGGTTTTTTCTACCTCAAATCGGGTGACATAACCCTTACCAAACTGCCGGACATTCCAATTGTTGACCTCTTCGGCATACTCAAGAGACGTCACAGGATAAAAGATTGGTTGCTCAGGCAAACGCGGTGGCCACGCCGTGAAACCCGACGCCTCAACCAACTTAAGTTCGGCTTCGCCGCACGGACGGTACATGGTGACGGTCTGTGTCATTGTTCTCTACGTGGATGTCTTTTGATCTGCTTGCCGCAGTTCGCTCGACGACGAATAGCTAGCGTACAAAAGCTCACTGACTAAAAAAACCGGTGCATCTTACTGTTCAGGAGCGCTATCAACTCGTCGTCCATATAATCGTAGTTATCCGGAATGCCCAGGACGACCAGACGCTTATGTCTAAGGAGTTTACCGAATTTCTTGTTCAGACGGTTGCGATGTGACTTTTCCATTACTGCAACGAGATCCGCCCATTCAATAAGGTCACCGCTTACAGTGGTCGGCGCATCCCGATTTGGTGCCAGCACCGATTGCCTCGATTCCTTGATGACTCTGAAAGACAGTCTCGGCCGTCGCGCTACGCAGACGATTGGCTGAACAAACGAACAGAACTTTCATGTCAGGAGCGCAGAATGCTCTCCATCTTCTTACCGCGTGCCAGCTCATCCACAAGCTTGTCGAGATAACGGCACTGCTTGTGCAATGACTCTTCAAGCTCCTCGACGCGATACCCGCAGATCACGCCCTTGATCAGATGCGCATTCGGATTGAGCTCGCACTCATCGAAAAACGTCTTGAAGCCGATCTCGCTATCGAGCAAGCGTGCGATGTCGGCCTCACCGTAGCCCGTCAACCATTCGATGACCTGGTTGAGCTCTTCTTTGGTACGACCCTTCTTTTCGACTTTGTTGACGTAGTGCGGATAGATGGAGGCGAAGGTCATCTTCGCCAGGCGTTCGTCGATGCCGGCCGGTGGCTTGTTCATGGTCGCTCCGTGTAAATTTATCCCCGACTTAACCCTAAGCCGGTTTCAAATCGCTCGCAACCGTGGCACGCGTCACTCAGCTAGCAATGTCCTCAACACTTCGCCGCGCAGCTGGGCCGCGCGCAACTTACTGCCGCGAGACGCCGCAAAGGTGGCCTCGACCATCAGTTTTTGTAGTACTGGAGGCATGCCCGTATTTACCCAACGGATTCCTGTCAGGAACTGGTACGACGCATTGCGTGCATCACCGGCATCCAGAAAACTATCACCGGCGCGTAGATAGCAATGCGGAATCTCTTCGAGGTCGCCCTCTTTCTCACAGCCGGCGCTGTGTGATGGTACGCTGATCAATAACGCCATCGCGGCGAGTGCGTGCAGCAGCGGCGATCGCTTTAGACTGCTTGTCGCCATTGCGTACGAACGATTAGTCGTCATCATCCGTAACGAAATACAACTCCAGTCCATTACAGCTATGGCCGACATCACCGGGACGCAGCAAAATGAGCAAACCGAGGCCGGTGCAGGCCCACCAGAAAACGTTCATCGGGGCGGCAGTCAGTTTCCACACGCCGAACAGCATTATCGCCAGCCCGCTAATTCTCGGAGAGCCAATATTCAAAGGCTGGTGTAGCCGTCGATCAACCGTAGCAATCGCACGCTAATCCATGCACAAATCGACACCGCCGTTGACCGTGCCGGCACGGATGCGACCTTTGCCGCCATCGCCTTGCTCGAAGTTGAGCGTACGACCCGGCCCATAACGACTCGTCCGAACCGGCTTAGGCCCAAAACAATTGTCGATGCCACCGGTGAGTGTCGAGATATCGACACGTCCACTGAAGCCTGCATGCAATGACAACTCGATGCTGCCACTGACGCTCTCGGCATCCAGATCGACGTCAGGAGTCACTGCCTCCATGACCTCGATGGAACCAGAAACCGCATTCAGTTTGACGGTATCGAGGCGACTCTCTGCGACTTCGATATCGCCACTCACTGTCGACGCGTTGAGGTAACCCGCCAGACTGAAAGCCTCGACGCTACCGCTCGTGGATGACAGTTCGGCCTTGCCGTCCGTGCTGCCACCTTCCACTTCGACATCGCCACTGGTGCTGCTGGCCCAGATCGCGTTGCTGCGCGTTTCGACCTGGACATCGCCACTGACCGATTGCAGCGACAAGCCGCCATTCACACCATCCACGCTGATATCGGCTGACGTCGCACTGACCTTCAGGCCAACACCCCGCGGCACAACAATCTCCAAGCTCGTGCCACTGTCGCGACGCTTACTGCTGTCGTAGACCACCTCGATCTTGATGCGATCACCGCGCTCTTTGATGTCCAGCCGCTGCACCCGGTTGCCAATGCTTGCATCGATTTCACAGGTGTCCGTCGTGGCGCCAGTGATTTCGATATCGCCAGCGGCATTAATCACGTGGATCAGCGGCGTGCCACTGCAATCGATGCTGCGTTCGATACGCTCGCCCGCGCCGACGTTGGCGGCCAGCGCAAGTGCTAAGCCAGTCAGGAGTGTCTTGTTCATATCGTTGTCCTTATCTGTTCTGCACCCACAACGCTGTCACGTACCATCGAGATAATCGCCATCTCCTGTCGATACGCGAGTTGCAGTAGTTGCCGCAGTTGCACGTTGTTGGGATCGCGGTCGATCGCGGCGTTAATCTCCTCAATCGACTCTCGTACGATTTCCAGGTTGCCCGCGATGACCTCGCGCGTGCCCGGCGGCAATGCGTCGAGTTGCTCATCGAGCTCAGCGATCGCCTCACGATAGTTAAGCAAGAAATTGTCATCGAAGGGCATGTGGCGAACCAGCTGGGCGTTCAACGATGGCAGTGTCGCGGCCGCTTTCCCGGTGTCTTTGCCCTCCTCGGGCGAACCGAGCATCAAGCCAATCAACACGGTCGCAGCAAATACACTGGCGGCCAATCGCAGCTGCCAGAAACTCGAACGCTCAGGCGTTTCGATCTCTGCGGCAATGGCGGGCCACAAATCCCGCTCGGGCGCGATCTCGCGTGGCAGCGCTTTTGCTTGTTGCACAATGTCGTCAATCTTTTCCATGGGCCTAATCCAGTTGCGTCGCGAGCATCTGTCTCGCGCGATGCAGATGGGCTTTGCACGTGCCCACCGCGATATCCATCGTTTCTGCCGCCTGCTCGTGCGTGTAGCCGTACACGCCCACCAGCACAAACACGTGTCTTGCCCGCGCCGGCAGCCCCGCAATCGCCTGCTCGATATCCGGCAGGTGCTCCTGTTGCTGCGTCACCGCGGCATCCTCTGCGGGCAATTCCTTCAAACCCTCAAGCTCACGCTTGTTCTTGCGTATCGCCGTCAGTACGACGTTGACTGCGATGCGATGTAGCCAGCTCGAAAATGCCGCATCTCCCCGGAAGGAGCTTAGCTTGCGCCAGGCCTTTATGAATGCGTCCTGGGTCGCATCTTCCGCGGCCTGCTGGTTGGCCGTCATGCGTAGACACAACGCATAAATCTGCCCGTTGTAGCGCCGGTACAGCCGCTCATAAGCCTGCGTGTTACCCGCGGTGGCCAGCGCAATATCGTCATCCATCGATATCGAAGCGTGGTCCTCATTGGCAGCGGTATGGCTCATGCTGAGCAGCATATCTGATCCTGTCGCGACATTTGTGGATTAGACGTAGCGGACACGCAATGGGTTTAGTTTCCCGCGAAGATTTTCTCGCTGTAGTTCTGCTATCATTCGTCAAACCCATTGGAACAATAACAATATGCCGCGCCCAAGCGACCTCATGAACCAATGATCTATCCGGAAGAGCAGCCGGGTATGCGCGTTATCTTCCTCGGCGAAATGTCGGTTTCCGCTCGTTCACTGCTACGTGGTCTGGCTGGATTGTCAGACGTCCAGCAAGTGGTGGAACTCACCGACCCTGAAACACTCCCACACCATCTGGCCGCACATCGACCGGATGTCCTGTTGCTCGACGTTGGCATCACCGAAGAGGGCACAGACCGATACGACCCTGACCATATCCTGCCGATGATCCCTGCCTGCCCCGTGATTGCCCTGACCTCGGCCGAACGGGAGCAACGCGGCATCCGTGCGGTATTGCAGGGCGCGCAGCGCTATTTGTGTGTCGATCGGTGTAATCCGGAGCGGTTGCAACAGACACTGCTGCATACACGAGATGAGCACGCGTTTATCGACACGCTGAGTGGCCCGAATGAAGCCTTCAATGCGGTTGTTGAGGGACTGCATGATGGCGTGATTGTGGTCAATCGCGAGGGCCGCGTGGTCACGACCAACGCCTCGGCGCGCCGGCTGCTGGGGATCGACCGCGAGCAGCTGGAGCGCAGCGCGTGGAGCGGCGATTTCTGCTCGATCGATGCCGAGACGGGCGACCCACTGCAGCAATTTGAATTGCCGTTGCAGCGTGTGCGCCGCGGCGAGCGCTTCAACGAACTGCCATTGCTGCATCATGTCGATCATGTTGGCGACATGGTATTCGCCGTCAGCGGCCACGGTCTGCGCAACCAACATCGAGAACTGATCGGCGGCATTGTCAGCTTCCGCGATATCACCACCAGCTTTCAGCGCTCGCATCAGCGTACACAGCAGTTTGACCGCATGACGCAACTCGCCAATCGTGGTCTGTTTGGTGAGCAACTCGGGCAGGCGGTGGCGCGCGCAGAACGCTCGCAACGTACGCTCGGCGTAATGTTGGTCGATCTCGATCGATTCCGAGTCGTCAACGATTCGCTGGGCCACGATGTGGGCGATCTATTGCTGAGAGAGACCGCGCGACGACTGCAAGGTCTGCTGCGCAATGGTGACCTGCTGGCGCGCGCTGGCGACGATGCCTTTTTCATTGCGATCGAGAACCTGACCAGCCCACGTGATGCCGCCGCCGCCGCGCAGAAGATCATTCGCGGCCTTTCAGAGACCTTTATCTGCGCTGGCAACGAAATTTATATTTCTACAAGCGTCGGCATCGCGCTCTATCCGGAGGCCGGGGATACCGCGGACAGCCTGATAGCCGCGGCCGAACGCGCGACGCGTCAAGCAAAGGACGCTGGCGGCGCACGGCTACAATTTTATTCGGCAGCACAAGCGCCGTACGACGAACATGCGGCCGAGCTCGAGGTGGGTATTCGCCATGCGCTGCTGCGACGCGAACTGACGCTGCGGTTTCAGCCGCGTGTCAATTTGAGTAACGGCCGCCTGCTGGGCCTGGAAGCGCTGCTACGTTGGCAGCACCCGCGATTCGGCCTGTTACCACCGGCCCGTTTTCTATCACTGCTGGAATCGACGGGCTTGATTCACTCGGTCGGCGAATGGGTCATCAAGAGCGTCTGCGCTCAGCTTCACGCCTGGCAGCAGCGCTACGGTGTCCCGGATCTGACGATCTCTATCAACCTGTCGCCGCTGCAGCTCACCGGCGGGCGGTTGGTCGAGTTTGTTACGCAAACGATCAACGACTACCAGCTGGACCCGGGCTGCATCGAGTTCGAACTGGGCGACGGTGCTGGCTCGCTGCAACGGCCCCGCGAGCTTGAGACGCTGCAGGCGCTGCGTAAGCTCGGTGTCGGCATAACTCTCGATCATTTTGGCACGCACGACATCTCGTTCGCCGCACTCGACAGCACGGTCATCAGCTCTTTCGTCCTGCATCAATCATTGATCCAGGATGTCACCGAAAACGAAAAACATCAGCGTATCGTGCGCGCCGCGATCGCGATGGCCGACGGCCTCGACATCGCCATTTCGGCCGAAGGCGTTGAAACTCCCGATCAGCTCGAGTTTTTGCGCAGCTCAAACTGTGCCGCAGCACAAGGCTTCTACATCAGCCATCCGATGGAGAGCCATAAAATCAACGCGCTGCTGCATACCGAGTCACTAGGCGGCAAGATCGTCGAGCCGCAGATCGCCTGAACCAATGAACGACAAGCAGCGAGAGATTCGCAGCTTTGTGCGCCGACCGGGCCGCATGACGCCGGCGCAACGGCAGGCTCTGGAGCAACTCAGCGACACCTACCTGCTCGACTACAGCGACCAAGCCGTCGCACCCGCTGACCTGTTCGGTCGCGCGGCACCATTGCTGCTCGAAATCGGCTTCGGCAACGGCGACAGCCTGGTCGAACTGGCGGCGGCGGAGCGCGAATGGAATGTGCTAGGTATCGAGGTACACGAGCCAGGCATCGGGCACTGTTTGCTCGTCGCCGAAAAGGCCGAGCTCTCGCACTTTCGCGTCATCATGCATGACGCTATCGAGGTCCTGCGTGAGCAGCTCCCGGCGCATTGCGTCGATCGCATCAATGTCTACTTCCCGGACCCGTGGCCCAAGAAACGGCATCACAAACGTCGTTTGCTCGCGCCCAAGTTCCTGGATCTCGCCGTGCGCGTGTTGAAACCGAACGGACATCTGCACATCGCAACCGACTGGGCTAACTATGCCGAGCACATCGATGAGCTGATGGCATCAGACTCGCGCTTCACCCTTGAAACACGGGTACAACACGATGGCAGCGAACCGTTGATGCGACCACAAACGAAATTTGAACGCCGCGGCATGCGGCTAGGACACGAGATTGTCGACTGGCGGTTTCAGGTATTAAATAAAGTTGATTGAGAAGCTAACTGTGACTTTGCGTGTTTAACTTATTTCCTAGACAATTTCCTTGCACCATAAATATTCATTTGGTATACCATGCCCATCTGAGGAGCTTTTCCTATGGCATTCTTAATGAAAAAAGAGTCAGACGCAGCGCGCATAACTGCGTCTGGAAAAAGTGTTGTTGATCCGGCATTGCTGTTGCAATCCGAAAAGGTTCAAAGCGATCTAAAGATCATCCGTCAACTTTTCGAAAGTAGCTTAGAAAGAGCCAAGAATGCTGAACAGACACTTCCGGTGTCTGTTAGTAGTCCGACTATTGATGAAGAAGCCGTAGACGATCAAGACGGCGCTGAAGCAACTATTTGGTGACTTAGTAGCCTCGGGATATCGGCGAAAAGCTCCTGAGTCCGCCGGTTCAAAAAAGATCAGCACGAAAGCTGACAGGTCAGGTCAATGTGGTCGATGCCTACGCAATAAATCTGATGATTCCGTTCGCCGGGATTATCGGCGGCTATCTTTTCGTAACGACCTGCAATGTAACCAAAGTTTGGTGCTGGCAGTACACCGGCCATAGATTGTATTTCGCTTACGCGACACTAGGGCTATGCCTGTTTCTTGCAACTTCGCTCTTGATGCCATTCCTAACCGCCGCATCAGAACGCGCTATAGTGGCCGGACAGGTCGCACGTACCACATTGGCTTGCGGGTGCCTGGTTTCACTGTTGCCGGCTTTCGTCACTCATGTATTAGTTAGAATTGCGAACACAAAAGACTTCGATTTAGGCAGCTTTTTATCAATCGAACGTCTCCGTAACATCTCATTTTTCTGCCTGATAGTTGTTATCAGCCTTCTATGGAATCCGCTTGTCAAATACGTGACGAGAGAGTTTTGGCTGTCATTGTTTGAATGTTCAATTTTTACGGTGTTGTTAGGCTCTATTCTGTATGTATCGTTAGCCCTTGTTACCGCGCCAAGATACCGCAATAGAGTAGAGCATATAGAGGGGAAGTCACCGCTTCAGAAAAGGCTCTTGACCGTTTTCCATCCTGACTTCTTTAGTGGTTACTACCGAGGCTGGGGGATTGTCTCGCTTAGAATTAGCCTATTGCTATTCTTCCTTTTTTTACTGACGGTATTTGTACTGAGTAGTGACCATCTGATTCCGGATACGTTAAAGAGTCTAGCGCCTAGACCAAGAGCTGAGGCGGAGTTTCTGAGAATTCGCGATTGGGTTATTACTGTGAGCGCATACACGGTTCTTCTTGGGGGGATAGCCGCGCTGTTGACGAACGTCCTCATTCCGAAAGAGGTTGCAAAGGACTATTCGACACGACGCGGTTTTGAAGATGATTTGGAAGTATTGCTTTGGCGGGCCTCATCTCGGTTGCACCTAGTTTCCTTTTCATTGGATCACGGCAAAATCTACGCTGGTTACATACTTGAGAACCCAGCAAATTTAAGCTTTGACCAGAACTACATTATGATTCTTCCGGTGATGAGCGGCCATCGCGATCCTAATACTCAGAAGGCGAATTTCACGACCTATTATCACGCTGTTTTTGAGCAAAACCCCCATGGCACGATTAATAATCGAGCTCTACGTGAACTGGCATCTCGTTTCAGAAAAATCCTGAAAGCTGATCGAATTATTTCAGCTTCACGCGTGGAACTAAGCTCATTGCTGCGCGCAGCGAGAGAACAGGATACAGCAGGAACTGCGGGGGAAACCGAAGCTTAGTTTCATCCGCATCGAATAGGTTGGTTTTTTACTATCCCGGCTGGAAGAACAGCGAGATCACACCGTCCACGACGTATTGCACAGCGAGCGCGACCAGCACCACGCCGAACAAGCGACTGATCACGTTCGCGCCGGTCTCACCGAGAACGCGCATGACCGGTGTGGTCAGCAACATCAATATCAGGGCGATCGCCAGTACCAACATCGCCATCGCCATCAGCCCGAAAAACTCAGGCCAGCTGTTGCCCATTTCGACGAGCAGCAGCATCAGGGTAGCGAGCGCACCCGGTCCCGCGATCAACGGAAACGCAAGTGGAAACACAGAGATGTCTTCGCGATAACGCGCTTCGTCCTGCTCGCGAACCGTCGTCGAGCGCAATCCCGACTGACGCGCGAACACCATATCGACGGCCATCAGAAACAGCAGAATGCCGCCGGCGATCTTGAACGCCTCGACAGAGATACCGAGGGTTTCCAGTAATTTCTGGCCCGCCAGGGCAAACACCCAAAAAATAACAGCGGACAAGCCAATCGACTTCAGTGCCATCTTGCGCCGGAACGCATTGTCAGCACCCCGCGTCAGGGCGCCAAAAATAGGCACTAGCGTGATCGGCTCGATCACGACAAACAACACGACGAAATGTCTCAGCAACTGGTCCAACGTTTTCTCCACGAAAAAACCGCGTTGGATGCGGATTTGGTGCGCAGTATATGGCCGAAAGTGCGCCAATCCAACACAAAATCAGCAACTTTCGGCTGATTTCGGCAGGGGCACGCGCAGAGGCGTATAAACAAGACAGGCAGACAGAGAACAGGAGCAGGACATGGCTGTATTGTTTCCCACTGTCGGACGCTGGTACCAACGCCCGGGCAGGGATTCTTTCGAGGTAGTGGCTGTTGATGAAGCACAGGGCCTGATCGAGATTCAGTATTTCGATGGCTCAGTCGCCGAAATCGACTGGGAGCATTGGCCACGGCTGTTGATTCAACGCGTAGCCGCACCAGAGGACTGGAGCGGGGCACTCGACGTCGCACCGGAAGACACGGTGCGGGATCACGATGGGCAACTACCCCACGATTGGTCAGACCCGCTCGAGGTGCTCGAGCGCGAACGCGACCACGACGTCGATCTGATTCCGAATTAACTACTCCATCGTCGCGCCAGTCTCACACGTGTGTGGTCTGTACCGATGTTCAGATTTGAACGCGTTGAGGACGCATCCGTGAGCTGTCTTGATCGCTCGAAATCACTAGCTCTCAAGCCACTCCCGTCTGCCACCTAACTCAATGCGAACTTAGACCTCGATAGCAATCAGGGAAGTATTCTTCGAGCGAACCTCATTGAGCGAGAAAAGTAGATCGTTGGCTGCAAGCTAGTGAGGCCCTGATTCAGCCTCCTGACGATTCACTATTCCACGGCGCCACTTTGAACAGCAATAACATGCCCGGTACGGCCATCGCGGTACACAGAATGAAGAAACTGACCCACCCTATCTGTTCCACCAGAAAGCCTGTGACCG